>Ga0080004_1118499_pt1 | contig 61459 bp, 64 predicted proteins | sample WasSprMetagenome_FD_69207 | JGI IMG/M metagenome (GOLD analysis project Ga0080004, IMG submission 69207) | Sulfidic aquatic microbial communities from Washburn Spring, Yellowstone National Park, USA - WS (SPADES assembly) (version 2) | ecosystem: Environmental > Aquatic > Thermal springs > Hot...
CTACGCCGCTGATGAATAGTGCTAGGGCGAAAGCCATGTACCTCCTAACCACCCTCTTCTCATGACTATAAAGACCAGGCTCAACAAACCTGTAAACCTCCAAAGCAATGACAGGGCTGAGAACAGTGACAGAAATGAGAATAGCCAAGAAAAATGCAGCAGTGAGAGAATCGAACCAGCCGTGACTGATGAGAGTAACCCTAGAACCATTTACACCAAACAGGATAGCGAAGGGTTTGCTAAACATGTTATGCTCAAAGTCTAGCATGTAGTGGTTTGTTGCATTCATCAATGCGAAAATTAAGGGGTGGTAAGATTTCAGCAGAAGCCATGGTGCTGGCAAGAAAACTATTAGAATGAAAAGGGTTAAAATGTAAATAGCTATCCTCCTCACAGTTTCTAGAAGATCCGTCACATGGTCAAGCAGTGGTTTCTCAGGGAGCTCTTCGCTCACAATTTAATCCTCGTCGCCATTTAACATAAAAAAATATTTATGTTGTAACATGCTGGGAAAAATAATGGGGGCTATACGAGGATTGGTAAGGATTTTTCTTCGAAGATTTTTTCAAAGTTTTCTCTTAGCTCCTTCACTGCCTTCGGGAGGAAATTCATGATTGTCACAGCTGTAACTCCATCCATTCCAAGGCTTTCAGCGGCGAGGTCCCCTGCTAGGCCGTGGATGAATACTCCCATCCTGACTGCTTCCTCGAAGCTGAACCCTACGCCGTGCATGGCTGCTATTGCGCCTACTAGGACGTCACCGCTCCCGGCAGTCGCCATACCGGGATTTCCCGTGAGGTTTATGTAGGCGCTGCCCTGTGGTGTGGCTATGATGGTGTGGGCTCCCTTGAGGACTACGTAGGCGTTAAGTTTCTGAGCCGTCTCTAGGGCAGTTTTAAGCCTGGATCTCTTGATTTCCTCTATTGGCTTGCCAGTTAGCCTCGACATTTCACCGACGTGCGGCGTGACGACCGTGGGGGAGGTTCGGAGAGTGAGGATGGAGGTGTTCCTCGATAGTGCTGTTAAGCCGTCACCATCTATTATAAGTGGCTTGTTGATCCTTGGCACGAGTTCCAGTACGAGCTTTATTGTTTCCTCGTCTAGACCGATGCCCGGACCAATCGCAACGATGTCGGAGTTTCTGGCCAGCTCTAGGATTTTATCCATGTTGTCGCAGGAGATGGTCCCGCTAGGAGTCTCGGCTAAGCCCTCGTAGACGACTTCTGGAGCCCTCACCGCGAGGAACGGGACTATACTGCTGACTGTTGCAAGCCTCGAGTAGCCTCCCCCAGCCTTCAGGAATGAGAGGGAGGCTAGGAGGGGAGCGCCGTAGTACTTCCTCGACCCAGCGATGAATAATGCCTTGCCATAGTCCCCCTTGTGGGTATCCGGCCTCCTCTCGGGCGGTGGGAGAGGGTCGTTTGTCTCGACTTTTATCCTCTCATCTTCAATGAGGCTTCTGGGGTACGATATGTGGGATACGAAGATCTCCCCGCTGTGCTCTGCCCCCGGGTAGACGAGGAGTCCTACCTTCGGAAGCCCAAACGTGACAGTGAAATCCGCCTTGACGGCTACACCCATGACTTCCCCCGTGTCCGAGTTTATCCCCGACGGGATGTCTACGCTGACGACCACAGACTCGGAATGGTTTATTGCCTCCACAGCTTCCCTGTAGACTCCCTCAAGTGGTCTCGAGAGACCTGTGCCAAAGAGAGCATCAATGACTACGTCGAAGGACGGGAGAGCTTCCCGCAGGTCCCCAACGTTTCCCTCCGAGACTACTTCAACTGGTATCCCCGCCCTCGTAACCCTCTCGTAATTTTCCCTGACTAGGCCCGTAATCTTCTCTGGGTCTGCGACAAGGAATACCTGGACGCCTGCACCGAGGCTTGCCAAGTGCCTCGCTGCTACTAGTCCATCGCCGCCATTCTTCCCCGGACCCGCGACTACAGCTATGCCGCCCGCGTTGGGGGCTACGAGTGCTACGAGCCTCGCTACAGCTGCTCCCGCGTTCTCCATTAGTACCTCTTCTGTGATGCCGTACTTTTCCACGGCTTCTCTATCTAAAAGTCTTATCTCGCTGGAGTTGGCGACCTTCACAGATCTTATGTTCTCGAATCCTGCTATTATTCTTTATTCCACATTTTCTTCGCAGCAATGATTACCAAGTATGATTACAAAGCCTATTTGTATTTACCTACGCAGATAGACCTGGAGAGCATGAGTTACGGGTATATAGGTAAGAGGGTCCGGTTGGGCAGAATCCTGAGAGACGGGAGAGCTGTGATCTTTGCCTTTGACCATGGCGTGGAGCACGGTCCCTCAGACTTTCCCGGGGATACCATTGATCCGAGGAGGATTTTATCCAAAGTCGTAGATGTTGTTGATGGAGTGATGCTTCTCCCTGGGATGGCTAGCCTGACCCACGAGGTTTGGGCATGCAGGACTGCGCTCATTGTAAAGGTGACTAGCAAGACGAATTTGAGGCCGGAGCAGGAGAAGCTTCTTCAAAGCCCTTTTGGGTTCGTGGAGGATGCTGTTTCCCTAGGCGCGGAGGCTGTGGCGGCAACTGTTTATTGGGGGAGCAGTTTCGAGGACCATATGCTGAGGACGTGGTTTGCAGTTAAGAGGGGGGCGGGGAGGTATGGCTTGCCCTGTCTACAGCTATCTTACCCGAGGGGGCCAACGATAAGGAACATGTATGATGCTGAGGTTGTCAGGTATGGTGTTAGAGCTGCAGTTGAGAGTGGTGCCGACATTATCAAGACCTACTATACTGGGAGTACTGAGTCCTTTAGACGCGTAGTTGAGGCGGCTTCAGGTGTCCCCGTTTTGATGAGTGGAGGAGCGAGGGCCGAGACGCTCCTAGACTTCTTGAATGTTGTTAAAAGCGTCGTGGATGCGGGTGCCCAGGGCGTGGTTGTAGGTCGGAACATCTTCCAGCATGAGAACCCGCGAGGAGCTGCTAAGGCAATTGTGGCTGTCGTACATGAGGGCTACTCTCCTGTGGAAGCATTGAAGATGGCTGAGTAGTGATGTGGAAGGGGAAGGCAAGGTTTGACGTAGTGGCTCTTGGACACATACTGCTGGACTTGAGGTTTTGCGTAGACGTGTTTGCCGCTCCAGACAGGGAGAGCGCCATTAAGAGCCAGAGCCATGGCGTGGGGGGTAGTGCTGCGAATGTCGCTATAGGTGTAAGGAGGCTCGGGGGAATGAGTGCAGTCATTGGGAAAATTGGCTTCGATGATTTTGGTAAAAGTGCTTTGGAGGATCTAGCAAGAGAGGGTGTGGATATTTCAAACGTGAGAATCGATTCTCTGGGCGGCAAAACTGGCTTTACCCTGGTAATCATTGATTCAAGTGGGCAGATCATCATGTATGGTGACAAGGGTGTCGCAGATGCGCTTACACCTGAAGAAGTAAATGCCAAGGTTCTCCGCGAGTCAGAGCACCTGCACATTGCTAGTCTCCGCATAGACACGGCTTCAGCAATAGCTAGGATGGCTAAGGAGCTAGGCGTAAAGATCTCCTGGGACCCCGGAAGGAGGCAGGCATGCTTGGGTATGGAGGCTCTGAGGCCTGTGGTGAGATATGCCGACATTATTCTCCCAAACGAGGCAGAGGCGAGGGCGATGACCGGCGCAGAGACTCTGGAGGAAGCTTCAGAGGTGCTGCTCGGTGAGGGAGCGGAGCTAGTGGTCATCAAGAGAGGTAGCAGAGGGGCTTACGTTGCCTCAAAAAACGAGATCTTCGATGTGCCTGCCTATAGGCCCGGAGCAGTTGTTGACACCACTGGAGCCGGAGACGCGTTTGCTGCCGGCTTGATAATGGGCTTGGAGAAGTTTGAGCTAAAAGAGGCTGTGAGGTTTGCGACAATCGTTGCTGGGCTAAAAGTCATGAGGCTTGGGTCTCACGAGATACCTCCATGGAGCGAGGTTATTGAGGTCTTTGAGAAGGTAGGAAAAAGTTAAAGAGTGGTATTGCTATTCACTTTGATATGTTTGCTAGGTTTGGCGTCTATGCGCGTAACGAGCTTTTTGACTCTTTGCTCTACGAAGCTCTCTCGAAGCGTGAGAGAAACCCGAGAAACAAAGAGATTCTTGAAGAGCTCTCAAGGCAAGAATACATGCACTACGAGTTTTGGTCAAAGTTTGCGGGAAAAATCGAGCTTGAGCCACGAGAGCTCTTTAAGCTGAAGTTTTTCCTACTACTCTCAAGGGTTCTGGGAAGAACTTTCATCATAAAGTTTCTCGAAAGGCACGAGACGCGAGCAGTAGAAGTGTATTCACAAATCCTTGGGAAAGAGCCCCTCACTGAGGAGGACAGAAGAACTCTTGCTAGAGTAATTGAGGATGAGAAGTTCCACGAGGGAGCTCTATCCAGCCAGATAGACGAGTTCGCCGTGAGGCACTTAGGCTCAATAGCACTTGGAATGTCTGACGCCATCATTGAGCTGTCAGGCGTCCATGCAGGGTTCCTCGGCTACACCTCATCCTCACTATACACTGGCATTTCTGGGCTGATTGTGGGTATTAGTGCCTCCTTGTCTATGGCTGCGGCAGCCTACCTTCAAGCTAAGCAGGAGAGGGGGAAGAGTCCTGGGAAGTCGGCGGCGGTCACTGGATTAATGTATATGGCCACGGTAGTCCTGCTCACTTCACCCTTCTTCGCGGGCCTCCCGCTACTGACAGCCCTATCCATCTCTGTTGCACTGGCGCTAGTTGTTCTTGCAGGCTTTACTTTCTACAGCACCACAATTCTTGGAAGCTCGTTTGCAAGGGAGTTCCTCGAGAACAGCGGGGTAATTCTCCTTGTGGTTCTCGTGGGCTACCTCTTTGGAACAGCCGTTGAGAGAATTCTCGGCTTCAGACCATGAGGTATGCTTCCAGGAGGATTTCTTCACGATGAGCAGGCTCGCGGCGCCAAAAGGCATGGGGTCTGGTAAAGGAGAAATTACCGGGTTAGCATTCCATGCGTTGAAGTTCTAAGGGGAAAAATAGGATTAGTCGGCTGGGCGGAGATTGCGGGGTTTTTAGAAGCCCTCGAACCTCACAATCTCGCTCAGCTGCTTTCTTGGTCTTGGGGGCGGGGACTCTGCTGGGAAGCCTACAGGGAAGATGGCTATGGGCATGAGGTTGCTAGGTGCGTTGACGATTTTCCTTATTTCCTCGACCTGTTCAAGCGTGTATATCCAGACGGTGGACAGCCCGACGCAGTGCAATGCCAGCCAGAGGTAGGTTGCAGCTATTGAGCCGTCAACCATGTGGGATGTCGGGGACACGTTGGAGTCTGAGAAGACGATTATTGCCAGCTGCGCATTTAAAATGGGTTTTGACCACCTGTGTATTCCCGCCAGCTTCTTCAGCTTTTCCTTGTCCTTGACTACCAGGAAGACCCAGGGCTGGTTATTGTGGGCGCTTGGGGCGAAGCGGGCAATGTCTAGGGCTTTCTCCACCAGTTCGTCTGGCACAGGTTCCTCCCTGAACCGCCTTATGCTTCTCCTCGACAGCAAGAATTCCCTACAGCACTGCTCTTGGAACGACATACCTTAACTCTTTCGTGGACTTGATATATTAACTTTTTTCGGCGTGCTGGAGCTTTTGAGCTATTAGCTCTGCACGCGGTGGCTGACTAAACCCCATGAGCCTGCTGAAGCAGTGACAGCGCAGTGAGCAGCAAGAAGCGCGGGAGCATCCGTGGGGCGTGGACGCTGATCGCTACATTGATAAATACCTCAGCCGTGTAAGTTTTCACTGGAATGCCAATTGACTTAAATGTAGGGCTGAAGAGGGCGTTGAGGATCCTCAGGGAGAGAGGCGTTGAGGCGAAGAGCCAGGCAAGCATGAAGCTGACCAGCCTGTACTTATCGTCCACTGTCCCGCCCATAAAGCCGTACCACTTAAGCCACCTCGACCCGGTTGTCGGCGACATGCTTCCTGAGCTTAAAACCCCGATATTCCTTGAGCCCAAGTACGATGGGACCCACATACTCGTATCATCGACGGGTGTGTTTAAGCATGATGGAAAGCCTGTTCAGCCAGACCAGCTTGCAGGCTTGCTCTACGTTGCAGAGGCGGAGGAGGAGTTTGTAGAAGCGCTTCTGTCTGGGCTCGACAGGTACAGCTTTGCCCTGGAACTTTATGGGCGCGACTATACGCCTATGGGTGCCCACAGGAATGAAGCGAGGCCTTTCACCATCAAGGTGTTTGAGGTGGCTGAGGGGGCCTGCTGGGTTCACCCGCCCGAGAAGTACTCGGTGCTCCGAAGCATAGGGCTACCCTACGCTGAGCCGGTCTTGGAAGTTAAGCCCGAGGGATACGAGGAACTCTTGTTGAGAGTTGGGGAAGCCCTTACGCGTGCCGAGGGTGAGGGGGTTGTCGGCAAGGCGTCTCTGAGGGGTTACATCCCGCGCATCCCCCGAGAGCTCAAGTTTATCCATAGGTGCGGGCTCTTCGCGTTTAAGCACAAGAAACCCGAGTACAGGCACAGACCTACTGTGGGAGCCGAGAGGAGGGTGGCTCGAAGAGAGGAGGGGGTAGCGAGGCTTCTCCCAGAGGCTGCTGTGGATGAGATCTACAATGAGCTGAGGAAGATTCTCCGTGAAGATGGCTTAGCTTTCCTCATGAATGACAGGAACATCCCGGCAATCATAGACAGGGTTATTGAGCACTTGAGGAATGACCACCCCCACCTGTGGGCGGAGGCTTCCAACGTCGGTTTAAAGCAGGTGAAGCGCGAAGTAGTAATGCTCCTGGGGGAAGTTAGGAGAGAGGCTACTGAGGCAGCGGCGCGCGCATCCTCATAGCGCCCGTCATTTTTTGGTCGGAGCGCCCCTCACCGCGCCCCAGTTGTTGCCCTGGGGTGCTCGGGGTATCATGGGGTCTACTCCTTACGGAGCTTCACACCCTCCTCAGTCCCGCGCGCTGGAGCGCCTGGAGGCTTGGACGCCTGCTCATCACCTCCAAGCGAACGGTGCCAGGGGGTCGAGGCGCTTAAGTGCCCTCCAGCCAGCGCGTGCTATGCCAGGGTTCTCGGGTGCTTCTCCAGCCATTCCCGGAAGGCTTCGAGGACCCTCGATGCCATTGCCGTGTAGTCGTCACATTCTTCTCTTATCATACATACAAAGAAACTGTAGGCGAGGTTGTACAACGCGCCTTTATCTCTGTCCCAGCGTAGCATGCACCTCGGGCACTCGTATACCCTGCTGTGCTTCGTGTGCTTAACCTCCTCGCCCTTGCAGCCGCAGCGCGGGCAATGCCTTCCGCTAGCGCGTAGCAACCTGAGCATTGCTCCCTCGTACACAGCCAGGTTCCTCAAGCTCCTCCTCGCCCTCAGGAGCGTCCCCTGGAGCCTCGTCCCCCTCAAGGAGTCCGGGTTTATCGGGTCCACGAGTATCAGCACGTTCATGCCCCGCCTGCGAGCCTTCCTGACGAGCCTGCGCACCCTCGCAGCAAGCTCTTGGACGAATGCTTCGTTGAGCCTCCTCTCCCTTGCTCGGGTAGCCTCCGCGAGCTCCTCAGCCCTCTCAGTAGTCAGTGCTTCCAGCACTTCCCGTGGGAGGATTTCTGACAGCTCCCGCCTAACCTCCTCACTAGGCTTGTCCGCGTAGCTCTGAAGCAGCTTCGCAACCCCACGCCTGTAGCCGTGGTTCGGAGGCCTGAGCTTCTCGAAGAACCTGAGCGAAACCTTCACTGCGTAAGCATCTATGTCCCATGCAGCGAGCGCGAAGCCGTAGGAGCTGTTCTCGTCCAAGGTTATTACTCGGAGGGGCAGAGCAAGCGCTGAGTAAACTGCGCGGCGAGCGATGATGCGCACGAACCCTCGGCGGGTGACCTGCAGCACGAAGCCCGGCCTCGGCTCGAGGAGGTTCTCCCAGACCAGCGCCCGGTAGAGGCTCGTAGAAAGCCCCTCAACGACTCCGTAGCTAGGGATGCGCAGCTCGCGCCTGCGCAGGTCGATGACGCACGGCGCGTTCTTGTTGCCGCGCTCGGCGCCGTCGGGCATCGCGAACCGCACCAGCAGCGTTGCTGCTGGAGGGTTGGGCATCGTCCTCCTTCCAGCTTCCTCGCGCATCTCCAGCACGTTCTGCCACTCTTTGAGCCACTCATCCCTGTAGCACAGCGCTCCCTTCGTCCTAGCCCTCCCACTAGTGAAGTCCCTGAGGAGTTGCTTAAGCTCCTCTAGGTTCTCGCTGCTAACGCGCACCCTGAAGACCCTGAACCCACCCCTCAAACAACTACTCTTCTCCGCATCCATGTTCCCACCCTCGCGTTACCTCGAGCCCCGGAACCCCTCCCCTGCTGGCTCAGCTTCTCAAGGTTTTCCTCCCCAGCCGCCTTCCCGGGCATTTCTAGACACGCCGAGTAAGCTCCTCACAATAAAAAGCGTTGTTGTTGGAGTAGACCGAAAGTAAACATAGATAAGCCGGTAACTGCTCATGCAAGCACCCCCGCACGCTAGCTTAGCGTGCGGAGGGAGTACCTGGGCTCCTGAGGCTCGTCATCGAGGGCAGGAGGGGGGACGCGTGGAGGACGTACAGGGAGGCTGCCGTGGCTGCGCTGGAGATGGTGCCGATGGTGGCCGTGCACGGGTGGATCCCAAACCTCTACATCAGGTTCCTGGACGGCGTGAGCGGCGCCCTGCTCAGGGGCATGCGCATCGCAACGGGCTGCGTGTGCAACGCGTCCTGGAAGCTCTTCGGCAGGCAGGAGCCGGGGTCCATGCGCGCAGTTTTCTCCTGGCTGTCCACAGCCATATCGGGGGAGAGGGCTCACGGGAGGGGGCCCATGCACAGCATGCTGCGCCTCCGCGAGGAGCACAGCAGGAGGCTGCTGGAAGAGGGGGCGAGCACGCTGGAGAGACGCCTCATCGAATGGGGCATACTGTAGCACGCCAAAACGAAACCGCTCCGCCCAGGAGGGCTAAGCTTGCTGGAAAAGTGTGAAAGGATGCGGGAAATATATGAAGATTTTTAAGAAATATGCACGTAAATGGATAAAAAAATTATCATTTTTTGAAGAATTTTTTGAAGTTTTGCAAGCGCGCAACGCGCCCGCTGGAGATTGAGCAGGAAATCGATTCAAAGGCATATAGAAGCTACGAGGTGGGGATAGCTCTCGACAGCGCGCAGCGGAGGGAGAGAGCAAAGCATAAATTAGCATCTTGCGGTCCTTCCCGAGAGAGGCATGGGCGTTAAGGCTATTGCGTTTGCCTCGAAGCTTCACGGGGAGAGCTATTATGGGGGAGTCTTCGAGGCGCTTCGCGGCGAGCTTGAGAGGTTTGGAGCAGAGGTTTACCCTGAGGTCGTGACTAGCGATGAGGATGCCCAGAGGGTTGCAAGCGAATTTGCAGACCCGGTGGTGATTGCTCTCGTGCTGACCGGCGGCGTCAGCAGGCGGATTCAGGGGTTCGCCCTGCTTAGTCGTGTAAGGGCTTTGAGCCTAGTTGCTCATGGGGAGCATAACAGTTTGCCTTCTGCGATTTCGGCTAGGGCCGCACTGGAGGAGAAGCGGGTCGGGTCAACAATATTCTTTTGCAGGAGTGCTTCCCGAGAGGAGTGCAGGGGGACCGTGATTCGTGCGGTAAATGTGTCGAGGGCTGCTTATAGGGTCATTGGGGCGAGAGTTGGACTGGTGGGCCCAAGCTCCCTCCCACCGGAGTCTGCAGTGTTTCAAGAGAAGTTTGGCTGGAGAGTAGAGCTGATCCCGCTTGAGGAATTCGACTCGCTAGTTGAGGAATTGAGGGGGCTGAGCGCCGGGGAGTTTGCCGTAAAAATCTCCGGGGTGGAGGGTCTCAACGACGAGAGATGGAAGCTTGACCGCGTAGCTCCAGTATACCTAGCTATGAGGAGGCTCTTCGCAGAGAGGGGACTAAGCGCAGCAGCGGTGGACTGCTTCCCCTACCTCGTAAAGCACAGGGTTACGCCATGCCTAGCAATAGCGGTCCTAAACTCAGAGGGCCTCTTGACTGCCTGCGAGGCAGACCTGTACTCAGCCCTCCTAATGCTTGTCTCGAGAGAGCTCACCGGGTCAGCTGGCTGGATAGCTAACCTGGCATGCCCCACAGACAGGGGCGTACTCTTTGCCCACTGCACAATCACACTTGACATGGCGTGTGGCGCCAAGCTTACAACGCACTTCGAGAGCGGCTACCCTGCAGCTGTTACGGCACAACTCAAACACAGCGATGTAACTCTTGTGGCAATCGACAGAAAGCTGTCTAGCCTGTACGTGGCGCAGGGGAGGGTGCATGCATCCGGCTTCATCAGCAGTGCGGCTTGCCGTACGCAGGCAGAAGTAAGCCTCAACCTCGATCCAGAAAGGCTGGCTCTAAAGGCCCCCAGAAACCACCACCTCTTAATGCCGGGGAAAGTCGCCAAGGAGCTTTACCACATCGCAAAGCTGCTAAACCTGGGATACGTTGAATACTCATAGAAATGCCGAGAGACGGTTCATGCGCGCGCATCCTCATTTCCGCCTAGTTGGTGGCGGCCTTGCTGCAGCCCCAAGTGTTGCTGTTGGGGCGCTCCGGGGTCATGGTCTGCTACCTCACGGCAACTCATCCCCCTCATCAGTCCCGCGCGCTGGAGCACCTAGAGGCTTGGATCCTGCCAGGCCTTCGCCCCCAGGCGAACGGCGCTAGTAGGCGAGCGCGTTTGCGTGCTCCTCCAGCCATTCCCGCAAAGCCTCGAGGACCTGACTTCGTGCACGTGACAGTCTTCATCCCTGGTGCTGCGAAGTGAAATCGCATTTTTCCCTCTTTTTCTACTTTTTCCATCCCGTAGCGCGCGTCAGTTCATGAATGGACTATCACACTTCAACACTCGGCAAATTCATCATTCGTGGCTATTCGAACCTCCACACTTATATGGATTACTGGTGCAGACTAGAAAACGAGCCTTAAGGTGAGCAACTAGGTGTCCAGTTTTACTGCTAATAGTCTTAGCGCGCTGTAAGAGAGGAAAAAGATAGTTTCGTGTTAGTGAATATTTATTGTCTTATGTTTTTATTCCTAGCGCGCGCTATGCGCTTTAGGAGTTTCCCGCGGAGGCGGCTATTTTTATCCTTCTGAGAATGTGGGATTCATGTGTACTTTAGTCCTTTGCAAATGTCTTTGCTGTCTCCGGGGAAAAATTTATTTACTATTTTTAGTAGTATCATTAGCTGTTATGATCGCGTTTGTGTGGGACTTTGATGGTGTTGTCGCTGAGACTCCTCACGAAAAGGCATGGGAATTGGCATGTAAAAAGTGCGGGATAAGTGGATTCTCACATGACTTTTACAGTAAACATGTTTCTGGTAGGCCAAGACTTGAGGGTGCCAGGAACATTTTGGCAATGCTGGCTGGTAAAGAGCCCAGCAACTCAGGCGTGGAAAGATTTGCCTCGTTAAAGACTAGAATTTACTTGGAGCTCCTGGAGGGGGGCGAGTACAGGCTCAGGAGGGACGTTATTAGCTTTATTCAGCAGGCTAGGCAGCGCGGAATTGTTCAGGTTTTAGCGTCTGCTTCAAAGAACGTCTTTAGGCTTTTCGAGATAGTACGCATGAGAGAGGGGCTGGACTTGGCTTCCCTCTTTGACTTGGATGTCAGCGGGTCTGGTGCATCGAAGCAGGAAGTTTTCAGGAATGCTATTGAGAAGTTGAGGTTCACGTATTCTGGGAGCGTGAAGTGCATTGTATTTTTTGATGATGCTCCTTCAGGTGTAGTTGCAGCCAAGAATCTTCAGCAAGTAGCTGTTGGATGCTTCTCGAAGGAGCTTTTAAAGTATGGGGCTGACATTGTTATCGAAGACTTCTCCGCACTGTCACTTCAGGGTTTTCTCGAGGAATTGGGGTGTGGGTTGTGATGGAATTTGTGTTCTCGGGGAGAGAGAGGAGCGTCAGAGAGATTGCGACTCTTACAACGCTTTCAAACGGCTTTCTAAGCGTGAGAGGGGACCCCGAGGTGGCCAAGTCTGATCTTGGGACATTTGTCTCCGGCATTTACTGCTACGCCCCTGTGTTCTACAGGGAGCTAGTGAATCTCCCCAGGATAACCCCCGTCTACTTGAGCATTGATGGGGAGCCCTTTAGGCCTCTTTACAGTGAAACTCTCGTTAGGCTTAATGCTTTAAATGGTGTTGTCCACTTTGAGTCTATACTCGCCTCAAGCGTGGGCAGGCTGGAGTATCGAAGCTTGAGAATTGTGCATAAAAACTATAAGGGAATTTTCGCCCAGAAGTTTAGTGTTAAGCCTATCGATTTTTCTGGAAGGATTTGCATAAGGGCGCCTATTGAGACATCGGTATGTAATAGGTCTGCTCTGCCTGAAGTTCACGTCAGGCTCTTTAAGGTAGTGGAGGCGGCAAGCTCTGGTCAGCCATATCTCCATGTGAGAACTCCGGATGATGCGTATGATGTTTACTTTAAAATGCTCTTTGAGCTTAACAGGGCACGTGTACGAAACTATGTTGATGAAACGGAAGTTGGATCTGTGACGTGCATTGATGTTATCCCTGGAGAGGTAGCTAGCGGGGTGAAGAAAGTAATTGTAGCTAAGAGCAGGGAAACTCTTGAAAGAGACTCTAAGATTGCGGAGGCAAAAAGTTTTGAAGAGCTTCTTGAGACTCATAAATGCTCGTGGCAGGACGAGTGGAGGCAGCTCGGCTTATCAATTAAAGGTGACGAGGAATTTGCCCGTTACCTATACTTCAACACCTTTCACTTGCTACAGCTGTATGACGAGCTTTCGGATGCATTTCTCCTACCAGCCAGAGGCTTGCATGGGTACGGCTATAGAGGGCATGTTTTCTGGGATGCTGATATTTACTCGCTTCCCTTCTACCTTTTCTTTAAACCCTCTGCAGCTAAAGCACTGCTGAAGTATAGGTGTCGCTGCTTGCCTGCAGCAATCGAGTACGCGGCGAGAAGCAGTTTCGGGGGCGCACGCTTCCCCTGGGAGAGTACTGACGATTGCCACGAGGCAACGCCCAGAGAAGTTCCATTGAATCTTGCAGGGACAGAGAAAGTTTTAATTGAGACTGGCGAGTTGGAGCTACATATAACGGCTGATGTGGCTTACGCGGTTGACCTCTACTACACGTTTTCCGGGGACGACGAATTTATGGTAGAGTGCGGACTCAGGATGATTTTTGAGACTGCGAGGTTCTGGTGCTCCCGTGTGCAGTACGACCCTAAAAAGGACTCGTATGTGATCAGGGACGTAATTGGTCCAGACGAGTATCACGTGCACGTGGATAACAACTTCTACACGAATCTGATGGTTAAACATAATCTTGAGCTGGGAGTTAAGTACTTTGAGGCTTCTAGGAGGAAGAGCGATTGGTGGAAGATTGCGGGCAGCCTCGTAAGCGAGGAGGAGGTTTCTCGATGGCGCGAAATAGCGCGTAAGATGTACCTGCCTTGCCTGCCGAATGGCTTATGCGAGGAATTTGACGGCTACTTTAAGCTCATAGATTGTACCGTTCCGCAGGACTGTATAGGTGAGAGGTGTCTACCGGAGGAAGTTAGAGAGAATATTCGAGGAAGCAGGCTAGTGAAGCAGGCAGACGTATTAGCTGGGATGTTTCTTTTGAGAGAGAAATTTAGTAAAGAGACCATGGCCCTGAATTACGACTTCTACTTCCCGAGAACGACTCATGCATCATCCCTTTCGCTTCCGATGCATGCAGCAGTTCTCGCCTACATTGGCAGAACTGGTGAAGCATACAGGCTCCTAAAGCTGGCAGCATCCGCGGATCTGGAAAACCTCTATGGAAATGTAGAGGATGGCTTTCACGTTGGCTCAGCTGCTGGAGTCTGGGCAGCTATCCTCTTCGGCTTTGCTGGGTTAAGTGTCTCTAACGGAGAGCTGGTTATCAATGCCAAAGGAGTCCCAGGCGTTAGCATATCCTTCACTGTAAAGGCTAGGAATAAAAGCTTCTCGATTTCTTTGTAGCTCAGCAAAACCTTATATATGCTTTAAGTGATCAGCTAGATGTGCTTGCGAAAAATCCGCTAGAGATGCCTCCGGAGAAAAAGTTAACTCGAGAAGGGCTAATCCAGGCGATCAGGCTTTCAGTGATTGCTGAGCTGGATGCCATTAACCTCTACCTCCAGTTTGCTAGTGCTACCGACGATCCACTGGCCAGGAAGGTTTTTGAAGATATAGCACGAGAGGAGAAGACTCACGTGGGGGAATTCCTAGCTCTTCTTGAGAAGATGGACATAGAGCAAGTTAAGGAGCTTGAGAAGGGTAGAAGGGAAGTTTCAGAAATGGAAAAATGATTTTGTTCTTTTAGGAATAATTATTTAAGGGGAGATGCCCGAGGATTGTTGGAGTCCAAGTTGTCGGTAGAAGAGCTTGCAAAGTTAGCAGAAAAAATCGGGTTAACGGGGTATGAGGCACGCGCATATGTAGCTCTCCTCCTTCACGGTCCTCTTACTGCTACAGAGCTGGCAAGAAGAGGGGAAATCCCTCAGCCCAGAGTTTACGACGTCACTAAGTCCTTAGAGGAAAAGGGACTGATCCTTATAAGCGAGGGTAGACCTAAGAAGTTTACAGTTATTGATCCAGGCGCGGCTTTGAAAAGGCTTATTGAGAAGAAGTACCAAGAAGAGCTCTCTTCAATTCGGGAACTCATTGAGCAAGCTTCACTTGCTGGACGTGTTCTCGAGGAGCCCGGCGTCTGGACTGCCTCAGGCGTAGATGCTGTGGAGAATGTCGTTCTGTCAAGCCTGAGGCACGCCAGGAACGAGCTGCTTATTTCTGGGTTTTCAGATTTTTTAGAGAATTACTTATCAGGCATGAGGCTGGAAAATTTATCCTCCTGCCTGGTCCTGTACGACGAAAATTACTCTCGTTTTGCGGGGCTCTTTGACGAAGTCAGGGTGAGACCAACGCGAGCCCCCCAATTCGTAATCCCCGATTTCTCGATGGTTGTAGCGGTAGTTAGCTGGGAGACTCGTAAGCCAGTTGTCTACAAGGTGACTGACAGAACCCTGATGAAGATATTCGCTGTCTACTACTTAAGCTACTTAAGAGGCGGGTCGAGAGTTGTTTCAAGCAGATTTGATAAGCTGAGTCGTAGAACGTATCACCACCTGACTCGTGCCTTAGAACACCTCAGGGTAGCTGAGCAAGCGGGTAGGAGGATCACTGTCACTGTCAAGGGGAGGTGGACGAGGAGCGGTGAAAATGCCCTTCTGAGCGGGATCCCTGTGCAGGTTTTTGAGAACAGTTATAAGGGGATTGGGACTCTAGTGTTAGAGACAAGCGATGGGAAAAGGGTTAGCATTGGGGGGATAGATGCTTATCTTGAGGATGTAGAGGGTCTGGAAATAACAATTGAAGCTACGTAAAAGTGTATTCCTTCAATACAGCGGCCAGCTTCTCCGTATCCTTGTCAAACAGGTAAATTGGGCCCACTGGTTTAAAGAAGGTCTTGGTTTCTGGCTGTGGGAGCTCCCTGACTTGTCTTCCCACATGCGCTGTTAGCTCACCGCCGAGGAATGCGCCATGTATGATGTAGTCTGATCCTAGTTTTTCAATGCCTAAGACTTTCACTTCTATACCTGCCTCCCTGTTAACCTCCAAGTCTTGTGGTCTAATGCCTACAATTGCTTCTCGCATGCTAAGTTCTCCTATGGTGCCTGCCCGTATCTTCAGGTTACCAAGTTCAAGCGTCTGTCCCGTAATTCTTCCAGTGAGTAAATTCATTGGAGGGGTTCCTATGAATCCTGCTACAAAGGTGTTTGCTGGGTACTCATATAGTTGGCTGGGCGAGTCGACCTGAATTATCTCACCCTTGTTGATCACTGCTATTCTGTCAGCCATCGTCATTGCTTCAGCTTGGTCGTGCGTAACATAGATCGTTGTTGTTTGGAGTTGGTCATGCAAAAGCTTTCTAAGCTCGAACCTCAACTTTACCCTCAGCTTCGCATCTAGATTGCTCAGCGGCTCGTCTAGCAAGAACACCTTAGGTCTGCGTACAATTGCGCGCGCGAGAGCCACTCTCTGTTGCTCTCCCCCGGACAACTGGTAGGGGTACTTCGGCAACAGGTGGGTGATCCCGAGCATTTTTGAGACCTCGAGGACTGATGCATGTATTCTCTCCCTTGGTACTTTACGCATCTTTAGGGGGAACGCGATGTTTTCGTAGGCCGTCATGTGCGGGTATAGGGCATAGTTCTGGAAGACGAAAGCGATGTCTCTTTGACTCGGGTCCAGCTCATTAACCCTTACGCCGTCAATCAGTATTTCCCCCTCATCTGGGTCATCGAGCCCCGCAATTATCCTTAGGAGGGTTGATTTCCCCGAACCCGAGGGTCCGAGGAAGACAAAGAATTCTCCCTTGTCAATTTTCAAGTTTGCATTCTTCACGGCTACAACGTCTCCAAAAGTCTTGGTAATGTTTCTCAGCTCTACGCTCATACACTCACCCCTTCTTGGCTGATACAACAACCCCCCTAATCATGTACTTGTTAAGTGCAATGTACAGAATAATTGTAGGTAAGCTTGCTATCAGGCTTCCAGCTATTATTGGGGTATACTCTGTCCAGACATTCCTACTAAAGGCGAAATTCAGCCCAACAGGTAGGGTGTAATTGTCGGGACTCCTTAAGAAGACAAGTGGTCCCAGGAAGGAGTTCCACGCTCCGAGGAACTGGTAAATTGCTAGAGCTCCTAGAGCAGGTTTTGATAGGGGTAGAGCCACGTAGATGAAGGCTCTAATAGGTCCAGCCCCATCGATCCTTGCCGCTTCGAAGAGTTCCTTGCCGAGCGAGAGGTAGTACTGTCTCATCAGGTAAATCCCCGAAACACTAGCGGAGCCCAGGAAGACTAGTCCAAGAAGGTTGTCTATGAGTCCGAGCCTGACGACTAGGATATAGTTAGGTATGAGCGTGATGAATGGTGGAACCATTAGTAGTGCTAGCAGAGCACTGAACAGCATGTTCTTTCTGGGGAACTTTAAGCAGGCGAAAGCGTATCCCGCAGTTGCTGAAGTAACGATGTTTGCAGCCACTATTAGTCCGCTTACGGAAGCAGTGTTAATGATCCACCTTGGGAAAAGTGTTAATCGGAAAAGTTTGAGGTAATTTTCAAGTGTGAACGGACTTGGAACCCATTCAGGTGGGAAGGCTGACGCTTGCTTCCAGGTCATAAAGGAGGCAAATATCGACCTTATAAATGGCATTAGGTAGACCAGGGCGAGGATGCTCATGATAGCGTAGACGGATATTATCAGCATTCCCCTTTTAATGCTGACGCCGGATACCATTAACCCACCCTGTAGTACTTCAGCTTTTCTTGGACGTAGTAGTTGAGGGTGAAAACTATGAGGAAGAGAACGACTGCTTTTGCGGCTGCATAGCCGTAGCGCAGCTGGATGAATGCGGTGTTGTAGATGTCTAAAGCCACCGTATAGCCAGCCCCTCCAGCTCCGCCGCTTTGCCCCGCCATTACCCATGCGAGGTCAAACATCTGTAGAGCGCCAATCGTCCCGAGGACGACGACGTACGTCACTAACGGCTTTAGTAGAGGTATGGTTATGTGTATAAAGCGGTTAAACCAGTTTGCTCCATCGATTCTTGCGGCTTCGTAAACTTCCTTTGGTAGCGCTTGTAACCCGGCGAGAAAGGTTACCGAGAAGTGCGCGCTGGTACCCCAGATAGCCACAATAGCTATTGCTGGCAAGAGAAAAGCTGGGTCGTTAAGCCAGTCGGGTCTATATCCGCCCGTAAGAGCTGAGACGAAGTAGTTTATGAAGCCATCCCTCATGAAGAGCCAGATGAATATCAAGGAGACTATCACGGGGCAAGTTGTTGCGGGTAGGAAGTATGCTACTCTGTAGAAGTGTGAGCCTCGAAGCTTTTGGTTAGCCAAGGAGGCGAGGATAAGGGCTAGGACGGTCTGTGCTGGAACCACGAGCAGCGTGTATAGAAGTATGTTTCTTAGGCCGTTAAAGAATGGCGCTTTCAAGTAGACCATGTAGGGGTTTGAGAGGAGGAGCTTGGCTCCCTCGATTACTTCCTGGGCTAACTTGTAGTAGTTGAATACCCCCACGAGTCGCATTGGGCTGAGAATGTCCCACTCAAAGAAGCTTAGGACAAAAGCATACATCATGGAGAAGTAGCCGAAGACGAAGTTTAAAGTTAAGGGGTAAGCGGTTAGGAGGAGAAATGCGAGATATTCAAGAAAAGACTTATTTTTGGTAAAAAAATTCATTTTAATTTGCACCTAAGAGTTACTTCGCACCTATGCTTTAAATGATTCTGCTACCTTTGTCTTCATTAAGTTTATGGCGTCGCTTACTGTTACTTCACCCTTGACAGCTGCCTGTATCAGCTGGTTTATGTCCCCCTCGTTCTGCCCGGTTTTCGGCCCATAGAAGAATAGTGCTACACGTGTATACTGGTCAACCATTTTCAGCTCTTTCGCGTGTGAAGGCCAGAGGTTTGGATCGCCCGCCAAAGTCTTGATTGAGGGAAGCGTGTGGCCCATCTTGACCACCAGTAGCCTTTGCCCCTCGACTCCCTCAACGTACTGCAGGAATTTAAGCGCCGCTTCTAAGTTTTCAGTTCTAGAATTTACTCCTAGTGCTACTGTGTAAGCCATGCTTGCCCTTCCAGCAGATCCCTTGGGTAGGAGTGCTATGTCCCAGTCGCTCCCGTACTTAAAGTCTGGGAATTGATCAGCAATGTAGGGAATGCACCAGCTACCCTCAATTGTCATTGCTGCTAGTTGCTTGCCGAATGCCTCCCCGTTCCAGCCAGCGTTCACATCGGAGGGTAGGACTACGTAGCCCTCTTTCCTCCCCTGCTGTATTCTTTGTATGAGCATCGTGAGTGCGTTTCTGACCTCGGGTTTGTCAAAGTAGCTGGCATCATCTGCTGATTTGAAGCTTGGTGGTGGTGCTCCATTTGAGACGAGGTAGGGCACCCACCTGTTCAGCTCCGCTTGTACCACTAGCCCGGGTTTGCCTGTCTTCTGATAGATGGCTTTTGCTGCATTGAATAGATCTTCCCAAGTCCACGCGTCGGTAGGCTCGGGAACACCGGCTTGCGCGAAGAGTTTCTTGTTGTAGAAGAGAGATAGAATGGACCAGTCCTTTGGTAACCCGTAAATTCTCCCGTCTGATCCCTTGAATGGTTCAAGCAGGAACGGGTAGAACTGGTCTATAAAGTCCTTTGGAAGCTTGTCTCCAACGGGATACAGTGCTCCCTTACTTATGAATACAGGGGCCCATGACGAGTCAACGTAGAATATGTCGGGCGCTGCGCCTGCTGCAAAGCTTGCGAGTATGTTCTCAGAGAACATCTGAGTAATTACCTCGTACTTAACAACGATGTCGGGGTTAGCTGCCTGGAAGTCTTGTATAATCTTCTGGTAATTCTTCATTTCGGTCTCTCCTGCACTCCAGCCGGCAAACCTAATGACAGATACTTTTGTTGGTGTTGGTGGTTTGGGGGCTAGGAAATAGAGCCCGACTGCTACTGCTAGAACGAGAACAATTGCAAGTGCTACGAGAGCTGTTCTAGGTAGGCCTTTTTTCGGGGTTGTCATGCTCTCACAAAATATTTACTATTTTTAGTAGTATTTAAATTTTTCCCAAATAGTTTCATGTAAGGGTTTAAAATGTAATACCATGTGGAGACGAGAACTTTGACGAGTAGGGATAAGGCTGCAGGTGTGCTTGCTGAGAAGATAAGAGGACATAGAGAGAAGACCTGCCACAGGACCGGCGAGGAAAAAGACATTTTCCAGAGAATTTGCTACATTTTCCCCAGGAACGTAAAGGTAGAGAATTACCCCAGGAAACCCTTCGCAGTTTTTAATCCCGGAGCAGCTCTTAAGGGGCAAAACGTAGAGATCCTTCCTCGACTAGTTTTTGACTACTACTGGTACTCCGCATCTATTGGAAGATTTAAGCTGAGAGTTGAGGATCTAATTCTAGGAGGGGTGCCCGAGGAAATAGAGTGTAGAATAGTCATCTACCCCTCGCTTTATTGGGACTTAAAGGGCTGCGAGGACCCGAGAGTTTACACCTTGCCAAGCGGAGAGGACCTCGTGCTGTATACAGGTGTTTCGCCTAGTCAAGGGGGAGTTACGGCGCGCCAAGGATTAGGATTGCTACACGACGAGTATTTTTGCAAAATGGGTTACTTGACTCTTGAATACCGATATCAGAGGTATGAAACTTTTTGGAAGGACAGTGCCATCCTGGAGTGGGAAACTAGGGAGCCCCCGCTCCTGATGAGACCAGCGATTCCCCTCCCAAGTGCTGTGGTGGAGATCGGTTGGTTTGGATATGTGGACAAGGCAGACTTCACAGTGAGTGTTGAGGAGATGAAGCCACTGCTATTCCCCATCGCCAGCGAGTTGAAAGTTGGGTGGTCTACGAATGCTTTAAAAATTTCGAGCGATGAGTACCTCGTAGGGTGGCACGGGGTTGGGAGAGATTTAGTATACAGGAACGGCTTAGCGCTCATCAGCAGTTGTGGAGATCTTCTCGGAATATCCGAGTACCTCCTCTCACCAAGAGGAGACGTCCTTGAGTTCTACGGGGATCGACCGGGTGTTATATTTGGCGATGGTCTTGTCAAGTACTCCGAAAAGTTGATCTGGATAGGCGGCGTATCCGACTACGCCATAGGGGTATTCTCAGCAGACATTGATAAAGTCCTGGAGAACATCCATGAATGCAGGTAAGCCTCGCGGAGAACCGCTAACCGGCCTATCGCCAGCTGATAAGTGCAGGTTTTCGTAAATCTTAGCCCTGCCCCCTCTATCCACAGGACCCCACAAGTCCAGCAGAAGTAGAGTTGAGAGCATGCAGTTACTCTAGGGTTGCGGGGTTTATGATGGGGAGATTTGGGCTTTCAAGGACTCTCTTCACTGAGCCAACAACTGTACGCATTTCTAGTGCCTCCTGCACTGGGATCCAGCGAGCTTCCAGCACGTCTCCTCCCGGCCTGAGCGTTCCACGGATCGTTTCTTCCCGAATAGCAAATGTCAGTATAACGTAATGGTATGGCCTGCCGTCGCGCGCTCTCGCTATTACCTCTGTGACTGCCACTATGCCTACTGGCTCGCCTTCGATGTTTGTTTCTTCGCGTAGCTCTCTCTTGACAGCCTCCGCGAGCTTCTCGCCTCTCCTGACCCTACCACCGGGGAAAGCCCACAAGCCCTTGCCAGGCTCCTTCCCCCTCTGCACTAGGAGTACCCTGTCGCCGCTCCTTACATACGCGCTTACAGCTACGATCGCAAATTCTTCCACCGTGTTCACGGGGTTAGCGCGCGCTACGCCCCTTAATATGGCTAACTCCCCGCGCGCTCGCCTGGAATTGCTGCTAGTAGTTTTCAAAGCGGAAGGGGGGAGAATAACGGTGGCGCGCATTATTTTAAACGGGAAGGCTGAGGGCGAAAAAGGGAGAAAAATATCGCCTTATTGCGATCAAGCGACCCAAACCTCGACCTTCCTCTTTCCGTAGAGGAAGTCGTGCTTTGGGTCGCGCTCGACGATTATTCCCCCCAGACCGCCTGGCAGCACGATTTTGTCCTTCCTCACGGTTTAGCGCGCGCTAACAAAGCGCGCGGGGGAGATAAGTCTTTAAGCTTTTTCATTGAAGGTATCCATAGCGGGAGAGGATGCCCCTGGTTCTCCTGTCCCCCAAGCTCAGGCTCGCAAGGCTAAGTGTTGCTGAGAGGCTAGCCTCTCTTATGGAGGAGTTTAGGGGGATTTTCCTGCCCTACCCTAGAGAGCTTGGGAAGGCTCTCAACGCCTATGCAAGAGGGGTGCTGGACTGGAGGGGTGTTTTTGAGGAAGTTAAGAGCCTCATGCCGGGCTTCTTCAGAGGGTGGCTGTGGGTCGAGGAGCCGCTGATAAGGTCTCTGAGGATGCTTGGGAAGGAGGTGAGGTGCTACGGCGACGCGTCTGCCCAGCTGCTCGCCAGGAGTGGCAAGTACCTCTCCTTGCTGCTCAGGGCCAGGGTTTCGGGCAGGATCGACCTCGAGGAGTGGAGGAGGGTGCTCGGCGAGGAAAAAGTGCCCGTCGCTGAGGGCTACGTGACTGTTTCGAGTAGGAGGGTTGAGGGGGCTGAGAATATCGATTCCTGGGGTCTGCCGTTTCCGCCGACCGATGACGTTGACGTGGTTACGCGTGAGAAGGTTTCCGAGATAGTTGACTACGTATTCAACTTCGTTGTGGTTGCCGAGAACTTGGACGCAGCCTACTTGAAGTGGCTCGAGGTGAAAAAGGGTATCAAGAGGGCAGATCTTTGGGAGCTGCTGGGAATTCTTGGCAGAGAGAGTTTTTAAGCTAGTGTTTCACTTAAACCCTTGAGTATCATGGGTTTGCCACTGCCGGGTCGCTGGGAGGAAGTTGAGAGGTTTAGTGCCCCAGTCACGCTGGGGCTTGTAGTCGCCAATACGCTTGTCTACCTGGCTACGAGCTATGATAATCTCTTTCTACAAGTGGGCGACAGGTGGATTGGCATGCTTGCCTTTGTCCCCGCCTACTTCGCTAGGCCAGAGCACCTGTACCGCTTGTTCACTTCCATGTTTCTCCACGCGAACTTGGCGCACATATTCTTCAACATGCTCTTCCTATACACCTTCGGTAGGGGGGTTGAGTCGGTGATGGGTAGCCGTAACTACCTGGCGCTCTACGTAACGAGCGGCTTGCTGGCGAGCTTCTTCCACACGGCATTCCTCCCGTTGGAGGGGGCTACTTCTGCCTTTATTCCTGCTCTGGGTGCGAGCGGCGCGATAAGCGGGGTTCTGGGGGCTTATCTGCTGCTGTTCCCGGGGACGAGGCTTACCATGTGCTTCTTCTACTTCCCGGTATGCTTTACGACGAGGGCTGCTGTTTACCTGATTTTCTGGTTTGCCTTGCAGATACTTCAGGGTCTTCTCCCAGGCGCTAGCCTGGGTGTTGCTGTGTTCGCGCATGCCGGCGGATTTATTGGGGGGCTAGCCCTGCTCCCGCTCCTGGTTTCCCACGAGAGGCTGGAGACTCTGAGGTTTTACTCTTCCATGCGCTCATTCTTCAGGAACATATTCTTCACTGAGAGGGGTTTCTCGCAGCTGGGCAAGTATCTGCTCGCCTTCCTAATAGGCATCGTCGCTGTGACTGCAGTTTACTCGGCCGTGGCTTCCGAGTCTATGGGGGGCGTAAGTAAGGTTTTAGCTGTCAGCGTGGTGAGCGGCGGCTCCACCGAGAACGAGAGCATAATTATCCAGCTTTCCCCGGAGGGGCTGCTCGACGTTACACCCATAGCCAGCTCGGGTGTCAGGGTGGTCGTTAACAGGCTTAAAGCGCTGAACCTGCTCTACCGCTACAGCTCCGCAGGGGAGAGCGTGAGCATACAGGAAACCAGCAAGGGGATCGTTAACAACGTACCGGTGGACGTAAGTATCAGGGCTACACTCACCTTCGACAGGTTCGGATTGCTGGACTCCGGGAGCGGCCACATGACAACCGATGTTCTCGCATGCGACCCTTACGGCTTCTGCAGGATTTCTGGGAAAGGTTCCTACGAGTTCTCTGTCGCACCCGAGGGAACCATGGTGGGGCTTAAAGGGGTCCCGGTTTTGGAGCTCTCCCTGCTTTCTCTCGTTGCCTGCATGGTCGCTGTTTCGCACGTGCTTAGGGCGGAGAGGTACGCCATAGTGGAGTAGCACGCGTGGAAAATGTTTTAAACTTCTCGAAGTACAGTAGGCGAGGTGAGCGCGTTGAATCCAGAAGCGGTAGTATCTGCTGCGCTGAGGGAGCCTACTGAGGAGCTCCTGACAGTCGAGAACCTGCGGAAACTGATAGAGATGGGCGTCCCCCTAAACCATTACATTGGCTTTGAGATCTCTGGCTTCGTGCACCTCGGTACGGGCTTGATCTCAATGCAGAAGGTGGCGGATCTCCAGAAAGTGGGGGTTAAGACGAGGATTTTTCTGGCTGACTACCACAGCTGGATAAACAGGAAGCTTGGGGGAGACTTGAGTGTTATTAAGCGTGTGGCTGGCGGCTACTTCAAGGAGGCCTTGAGGGTATCGCTGAGGATTGCCGGCGGGGACCCTGATAGCGCTGAGTTCATTCTCGGCTCTGAGCTTTACGATAAGCTGGGCATAGAGTACTTCACAAACGTGCTTAGGGTGTCGATGGAGACTACTCTTTCGAGGGTAAGGAGGTCGGTTACTATTCTCGGCAGGAGCAAGTCGGAGGCTCTAACCTTTGCGCAATTGCTTTACGTTCCAATGCAGGTTGCAGATATTTTCAGCATGGGTGTCAATATCCCCCATGGGGGCATGGATCAGAGGAAGGCTCACGTCATCGCCATAGAGGTTGGCGAGAAGCTCTTCGGCTACAAGCCGGTCGCCATCCACCACAGGCTCCTTCCGGGGCTTCAAATGACGAAGGAGGACTGGGAAAAGCTCTCAGAGGCCAAGAGGTCCGGCGTGGAGAAGTTTAGGGAGGTTTCTGCAAACATAAAGATGTCTAAGTCGAAGCCTGAGACAGCCATATTCATCCACGACCCCGAAGAGGAGATCAGGGAGAAGATTAGGAGCGCCTTCTGCCCGCCGGGCGAGGCAGAGTTCAACCCAGTTCTAGAGCTAGCAAGGCTCATCATTTTCCGGGACAGGAGGGAGGGGTTCGAGGTGGTGAACAGGAAGACGGGCGAGAGGAGGATGTTCGAGAGCTACCCGCAGCTCGAGGAGGCTTACAGGAGGCGAGAGGTCCACCCACTAGACCTTAAGGAGGCAGTTGCTGACGAGCTGACCAGAATACTGGAGCCTGCACGTAGAGTCTTCCTTGAGGGCCACGGGCGAACCCTACTAGAGGAGCTCCGAGAATTAAGGATCACGAGGTAACGCTTACCCCGCTCTATACCCGGGGGACGATAAGCCCTGATGATCTTGGCCCAAGCTTTAAAGGTGCAGCGCACTAAGAGCTGCTTCCACACAAAAACCTTTCGCTTATTTCTTCCTACCGCGTTCAGCGCGTGAGGGGCTGAGGGCTTTGAGCATAGAGGCACAGCTACCAGGCACAACCACAACGAAAAGCTTTATAGCTACACCCAGTAGAGTAAACCCCACAACCCTGCGATAAGGCGGGGTAACAGGTGGCGCGCGCTGTGCTTGGAGTAAGGGATTTGGAGGAGTACCTCACCTCTCTTGGTGTGTTTTTCAGGATAGTTGAAGTTCCGGAGGCCGCGACGTCTAGCCAGGCTTCGAGGAGCCTTGGAGTGGGCTTGGAGAGGATTGCTAAGACTGTTGTACTTAAGGCTGATAGCGGTGAGACTGTACTGGTAGTCGTTAGGGCTGATAAGAGGATTGATCAGGGGAGGCTTGCAAAACTCTTGGGCTTCAAGAAGCTTAGGCTTGCATCTTTCGGCGAGGTCGTTGAAGAAACTGGCTACCCGCCTGGGGGTGTCCCGCCGGTTGGGCATAAGAAGAAGCTACCCGTGTACGTTGATAGGGGACTTCTTGTGGGGACGTACTTTGTCGGAGGCGGGGATGAGAAGCACCTCCTAGAGGTGTCGCTTGAGGATCTCGTAAACAGGGGGCTTGCTGTAGCAATAGATATCCCCTTGAGGGGGACGGGCGAGGAGACATAGGCACGCGCTCTGCCTTCCCGGAGTCACCCCGCTCTGATCCCTGTAACCATTGTAACGTGCGTTCATAGATGCACTGTTCATCATTTATGCGAGCCTCCGCCGTGCTCGAGCCCCGTAAAAACCGAAACGTTTAAAGCACGTGCACTGTGCTTAAGTACGTGGTTCTAAGTGAGGAGGATAAGCTTAACTCTCCCGGATGAGGTTTACAATGCTTTGAAGGAGCTCGCCGAGAGGATGAAGATCGATAATCGCTCCCGGCTGGTAGCAGACATGATCATGGCTCATGCGGTGTCTGTGCTTGAAGACGAGAAAAGGTATGCTGGTTCGGTAGTCGTCCTCTACGACCACTCGAGGGGTGAGACTGTCTACGCGCTCACTGACGTGCAGCACGACTACCCAGAGGTCTCCGCCACAATACACATGCATATCAGCGAGGACTTGTGCGCCGAGGTTTTGGGAGTGAGGGGCGAGGGTAAGAGGTTGAGGAGCCTCCTATCGAGGCTGAGGGAAGTGAGCGGAGTCATCACTGTGCAGCACGCACTGATACCACTGTGAAGGTATGCAGGGAGCGCGCGCAAGCTTATAGCGCGCCTAATCAACGATAAGGATATAAACCGTGGCGATCACAAGCGCGCGCTTAGCGACTATGCATATATGCCCAGCGAGTGCTTCACCAAGAGTATTTCTTTCGTTTGGATTTTAAGAGTAAACTATAATAGTATTTAAAATTTAATAAATTTAATATAGACTTTGAATATATAACACTCTTGGTGCTCAAGGATGGACAGCGCGCAGGCGAGTGAATGTAGAGAGAAATCGTCTATATGGCTATACTTAGGCGAGCAGGACATCTTCTATCCTTTTCCATTGTCTTTTGAGGAAGTAAGGTATTTATTAAAAAGCAAGGAAGGAGTCAAACAATTAATTTTAGAGATTGCCCAATTTGCGAGCACACAGGGGACTCCTTTTGATCCTTCGAGTGGATTAAAGTGGGTTGTATATATTAAGATTAGGGAGGATTCGGTTGAGATTCTTAGGGGTTTTTATGAATTTGCTAGGCAACGTGAGAGTGGGGCTGCAGATTTTGTTTTATTAGTGTTGGATAAGCCGCTTTGCCTTAGTAGTGATACTCTTCGAAAACTAGCGAGATATGTTAAAATTGCACATGATATCGAACCCCTATGCGTGCGCCAAAATTTCCATTTTTAAACGTCTATGGCACAGTAATGGTGAAGCGCGCGCTACTATACAAGATTCTTTACCATCACATAAGCCATCTAACACAAGCGGACTAGGACCGCTAACTGGCTCCATCATAACTCCCTTGAAAATCAGAATGACACTTAAAACAGTTCCTGGCACAAGCTGGAAATCCGTGTCTGGAATGTAGCCCGGTACTTGGAGCGCGAAAAATATTATGCCATGTTTCGATAACCCAGCTGGAAACATTATCTTTGTTCCGTTGGGGAAGATAAAAGTGAGCACTAGGGTAGCGTTTTCGTCGTCAAGGCGCGCGACGAAGAAGTTAGCATTTCCAAGCCCCTCTCTCCTTGCCTCATCAATGCTGGCTTTATTCGAATCGGCTTTTGTCTCAACTAACTATGTACGCATGCTTATATGAGTGCAACATAAGTCGTAAAACCCCAGGTTTTACGACATCAAGCTAGACCCCTCAACGCACAGGGTAACGGTGGGGAAAAATTATAGCTCCTTTGAGCTCTATACGTGTAATTAGCGTGCGCATGTCGAGCATTGTGGCAGTGTGTGCTATATTATGCAGTGTGCTAAGCCTGCGCTGTATATGCACTCGTTGCACCCGACTTCGTTTCCGTAGCAGTCGTACTCGTTTGCACGAATGTACCAGCAGTCCCTCGTGGCGAAGGGGCAGTCTCCACACCAGGGGATGCTTCTGGGGAGGTCTCTCCTGATCCTGCGGAAGCGCATGTAGCTCGGCGAGTTCCAGATTTCGCTTAGGGGCTGCTCGGAGACGTTTCCGAAGACTCGCTTCTTGACGATTTTTGGGTGCATGTTTGTGTAGAGTGGGTGTGTGTAGGCTAGGTCCATGCATGGGGCTACGTCCCCGTTCCACAGCACTACTGCGTAGTCTTGGTCGATGTAGGGGCATGACCGCTTGTTTGCGTCTGCATGCACCGTTGGCAGCTTTACCTCCATTCCGTACTCTCTCGCTACTCTGGCTGTCTCGTCCAGGCATGCTTGCACTTCTCCAAGCATTTCCCGCTTCCCCTGGGCATCCCTGCATATCTCCGAGTTCAGCGTGTAGCCTGCGCTCGCTAGCTTGCCGATGAGTTGCAGGTATAGCTCCATTTTGCCGGTCGAAGTGTGTGCGTAGTGCCGGAGCATGACGTCGTATACTGCTTCCCTCGCTAATTCCTCGATGTCCCCAGCCTGCTCCTCGAAGAACTCGAGGGCTTTTTCGCTAGCGGTTGTGTACACAGTTTCCTTCATCATCGCCTCGCTGTACGAGACTAAGTGGGAGACAACCAAGAAGTCTAGGTCGAGCTCGCCCGCCATCCTCGCGATCCGGGGGAGTAGCCCGTAGTTCCACTTCATCAGCACTACTGCTATCCCAAGCCTGACGCCATAATCTTCCTTCATTTTTGAGGCTGTCCTGAGATTGCCCAGCACGTCGTACTCGGCTGATCCTACCCTGATCTTCGAGAGTAAGCCCAGCTCTGGGGCATCGATTGAGAATGCTACCTCATTTATCCCGGCGCTGAAGATCTTCACGGCGGTTTGGGAGCTCATCAGGGTCCCGTTTGTGACCGTAAGTATGTATGTTGACTCTGAAGACTCTCTCGCATAGCGGACCATTTCCGCAAATTTCGGGTGGAACAGTGGCTCCCCATAGCCGTACAGAGCGAGCCTCTTAAGCTTGCCTCCGCTCTCGTCAATTACCCTCTTGAAGAGCTCGAAGTCCATGTAGCCGAATTTTTCTCCTATCCAGGTGTTCCTCACGCACATCACGCATGCAAGATTGCACAGGTTTGTCGGCTCTACCTGGAGTCCCTCAGGGTGGCTCATCGATTACCATGACATGGTCGTTGCCGCTTATTAAAACTTGCCGGTGGCATGCTGAGACCGTTCCCGCATAGAAATCTTAATTACCCGGAATTTTTCTTGGGGCTTCAATGCTCCTCGGTGAGGTGCTTAAAGACCTATCCACAAAGATTGGAGGAGAAGTCCCTATCGACGCTGTCCTCGTCCTGCCCACTGTTTTCCCGGAGGTTTTCCCTCTTCTCGCAGAGTCCCTCCCCGCGGAGTCCTTTAAAGTGTTTCCCGGAGAGCTGAGCATTGCAGCTTTGGAAAGCATCGATAGAGTAGTTTATGGCTCTCGCCTCCCATTCCGCGGTGGGGCGTTCAGCGCGGTAATCTGCTTCGCCTGGCTTATTGGCAGCGAATTAGAGGACCTGCTGGATGCTCTATGCAAAGTGACCCGTAAGGATGGCTTCATCGTCGGAGGTACTTGGGCCCCAGGCTCATTCCTCGGCTCAAGGAGAGACGACCTTTTCAGGCGGCAAGTAGAGGCTATTAAGAGAAACTTCCCGGAGAGGCTTTCATGCAGAGACCTGAGGGTGACTGAGGATTATGTTCTGGCGTCGTGTAGGTGTAACGGTGCACTTTAAAGAGCTTTCACAATGTAAACGGTCTTAAAGACAGACTGTGGGATCAACGTGCACGGCGTGGAGGTAGCAAGGAGCATTAAACACCGCGTAGTAGGAACAAACTTCCTGTGGGAAGGTTAGATGCCCACCAGCGAGGGTGCGGGTGAAGAGCTTCTTAGCTGCACCCCGTAGGAACAAAGCCCATAAAAGCTCACAATCCTGCGATAAGGCGGGGTAGCATGTGGCATGCGGAGGCATGTTGGAGAGGATAAGGAATGCCGTCATTGGGGCTTGTAATAGCTTCGACTGTGTCTATGCCCTGCTTTTTGGTTCTAGAGCTGCTGGTGTCTCGAGGGAATATAGCGACGTAGATGTTGCTGTGAAGTTTAAGGATTCAAAGAGCTGTCTCAGAAAATCCCTAGATCTCATGTCTCTTGTTGAAGAAGAGCTGGGTATGCGTGTTGATGTTGTCCCCTTAAACATTGCAGACACGATCATTAAGTATGAAGTTTACAGCAGCGGAATAATTCTCTTCTGCCTAGACTACGATGAGTACATGGATGACTACATAAACGCGGTTGACGAGTACATGGATTTTGAACCTAGCTTTAACAGGTTTTACGAGTTAACCGAAAGGGAGATAAGGAATGCCTGCACCGGGAGTGAAGGCTAGAGTAGATAGGTTTTGGAGAGCGGTAAGGAGGCTTAAAACGATGAGGAGCGATTTGCTGAGAATGAAGATCTGATAGATGCAGCTGAGCGCAATTTGCAAGTTGCAGTTGAGGCTGCGATAGATGTGGGCGAGGCGCTGATCGCGTACATGAGGTGGAGGACTCCGAGGTCATACAGAGAGGTTGGCGCAATACTGCTTGAACAAGGGGTAATAGATGAGGCGCTGTATGAGCTGTTTCGAGAGGTAGTGAACATAAGGAATGTCCTGGTTCACAATTACGTGTACATGGCTCCAAAGGAACTATACGCAAACATTAAGAGCTTAGTCGCGCCGCTAGCAAGGATAATGAATAGTGTTTTAAGTTATATGCGAGAAAAGAACATAGACCTGTAGGAGGCACAATACTAGGAGGCTGAGGGATGCAGGGCGCGGCCACCGCTGCTTACCACCAAAATGCATATATGTAGTGCGCTATGAGTGATGCCAAGCCAGTTGTGGGAGTATGCAAGGCGGTAGAAAGCGAGTCCCCGGCATGCTCTACGTATGGGTTTCGTTTATTCCGTGGATCACTTACTGGGTTCTCTGCGGCTTCGGAAATACGCTGGGCATCACTATCCCCTTCGCAGCTTCCTTGATTCTAGTTGCTCCCCAATTTCTCAGGCGAGAATTCAATTTCATGGATCTCTTTTCTCTTATTTATTTCGGCGTATCTCTTACTGGCACATTCATATTCAACACAAGAATATTCATGGAGAATAGCGGATTCCTAGGATACCTGGCCCTGTTCCTTATGGCTGTCTCATCCTTATCGCTTAAGCGCCCCTATACCTTGCAAGTCTCGAAGAGGGATTACCCTGAGGTTTACTGGAAGGACCCCTCGTTCCTAGCTATAAACAACATCATCACAGCTGTTTGGGCTTTAATTTTTCTAGCCAATGCTTTCATTTGTTGGCTCTTAGCTTCGCCTCTCACGATAATCTCTTCAAACATACTGATAGCGCTGGGCGTAGTTTTCTCGATCTTTTTCCCATTAAAGGCACCTGCATATCTTGCTACACGTGAGTTCAAGAAATACGACTGGAAGGTGAAAGCAACCCCGGGAAAACCTAAGGGGGAAGATGAATACGACGTAATTATTGTTGGCTCGGGAATAGGTGGTCTAACTTGCGGTGCCCTGCTCTCAAGGAGGGGATACAGGGTTCTCGTTTTAGAGCAACACTACCTGGTGGGCGGCTACTGTTCGTCTTTCAGGAGGAAGACGTTTATCTTCAACACGGGCGTGGAGAGCGTGAGTGGGCTGTGGGAAAAGGGACCAGTCACCTATCTCTTGGAGGAGCTAGGGCTCAGACAGGAGGATTTCTTTGTCAGGAATACGGAGAGACACATATACAAGGGTGAAGTAATCGACATCCCACATACACTGGAAGATTTCGTAGAGCTACTACAAGAAAAGTTTCCTGGGGAAAGAGAAAATATTGCTGCCTTTTTTGAAGATGCTAGAAAGGCGTACGAAGAATGTTATAGGGATACCGAGCCATATGGTGTTCCTCTCCCCGCTGAGCTGATTGTGAAAGTTTTTGGTGAGAAAAAGTTGCTGGACTATCCTAGGGAGCATCCACACTTCTATGACTGGATGAATAAGACTTTCAGGCAGAAACTCGACGAGTACTTTAGAAACAAGGATTTAAAGACGCTTCTAAGCGCGCTGATAGGGTACCTGGGCACTTCGCCTGAAAAGGCTCCAGCAAGTAGCGCTCTCACCGCGTGTATAGGCTATTATCTATATGGGGGCTACTTTACAAAGGGAGGGGCACAGAGTTTTGCAAACACCTTGAAAAACATTATTGAGAGCAATGGTGGCAAAGTATTAGTTAGTCATAGAGTCGAGAAAATACTTGTCGAGAATGGGAGGGTTACAGGAGTTAAGGCTCGTGGAAAAGTTTTCAGGAGCCCGATCGTGGTTGCAAATGCAAATGCTAAGACAACTTTCCTGGAGCTCGTCGGCGAGGAAAACCTGGGTAGGGAGTTTGTCGAGTACATAGGGAATCTAAGGATGTCTCCCTCTGCTTTCATGGTGTTCCTAGGGGTAGACATGGACTTGTCAGGGTATCCTTCCTTGATTAAAAACCTAGACGAAGGCTTCGGCATAATCATCAATTCAAATGCTGACCCAAGCCTCGCGCCAAAAGGCATGGCAAGCGTCACATTGATAACTCTTGCTAATTACTACGATTTCCCTGAAAGGGGGACGAGGGAATACCTGGAAAAGAAGAAGGAGGTTGCTGAAGCCCTTATCCTGAAGGCTGAAAAAGTCATCCCAGGCTTAAGCAAGCACATATTTCCCTATTGAGAGAGGTAAAGGAGCTACTTGAGAGAGAAAAAGGTAATAAGGACTGGAGTAACTTCTTGCTGGAGCTATACATGGAAGAGAGCAAACAAATCACGGTCAGCATTTGAGAAGCTCAGGCAACTCCTCACAGAAGAGGATCTTAAAAGCATCGAGAAGTCAAGCAGAGAGTTCAGAGAGAAGTTTAAGCTGAGATGAAGAAGCTATTGGACACTAGCGTCCTCGTGGACAACCATGGAACCGAGCTATTAAGAAGGGGATCCTCTCCGTTATTACGCTAATCGAGATCCTTCGGGGCGCCTGAGGAAAAAAGAGAAAGCATGAAATCTCTACTAGAAGACAGCTAAAGGATATTGGGTCTTGACAACAAAGTGATTCTAGCATACTGCGAACTCTACTCCGAGCTGAGAAAGAAAAGAGAACTCATACCTGAGATAGCGCGCGCATGTTTTTGCCTGTACTTGACATAGCCTTCTCCATTTGCTATTTAGAATTTATTTATAAGCATGTTACCATAATACTTCAACACCTAGTTTTTCAGCTACGTATGCAAGATCCTTGTCTCCGCTGAGCACAGGTAAATCCCTCTCAAGAGCTATAGCTACTGTAAACGAGTCGCATGTAGACAATCTTCTAGCACTAAGCGAGGGGTCAGAGGCGTTCCTGAGAAGCTCGTCGCCAATCACCTTCACCTCGGCTGCTTTGCGCACAACAAAGTCAGTGAGCCTAGCTGTCTCGAACACGCTCGATAAATAGCTGTAGAGCTCACTTTCATCCTTGAAGCCAGGCAACCTTCCCCTGCGCCATTGGTAAAGAGACTCGAACAATATTAGCGCATGTATTACGCCCTTAACCCTTCCCTTTCGTATACCAAGAAAGACCTCTTGTGCTGTTGGCGTTAGATCCCCAGTGGCAGCAGCTAGGAGGGCATACGTGTCAACAATAACGCTCATCAATTAGGCTCGCCCACATCAAGCTCTAACTCAGCTTCGTCCGGACTGTAGAGACCTTTAGCGGTATTGAACAGTTTCTCCCAGAAGCTCTCTTTACTCAGAATGATTTTACCCTCTTTCACGCTCACTCTAAGCATATCACCTTCCTCTATGCCTAGTTCTTCTCTAATGGTCTTAGGTATTACTATTACTCCTCTTTTTCTGACAATAATAAATTCCGACTTATTTTTCATCAGTCTCAATTTCACATCAAAATATTAAAAACTTTTGCAGAGAAGTCTTGTTACCTTGTACCCCTGCCAAGGGTATCCAGCCCAAAACACAGCCATCAGTTGTGTGAGGTGTTCTCCTACTTCACCGCACTCGCACTGTTGCGCGCGCGCACCCTCATTGCGCCCGTCATCTCTTGGTCGGGGCGCCCCTCGCCCCAGTCGGCTTGGGGTGCTCGGGGTGTCATGGGGTCCACTCCTCGCAGAGCTTCACACCCTCGTCGGTCCCGCGCGCTGGAGCGCCCGGAGGCTTGGGCGCTTGCTCATCGCCTCCAAGCGAACGAGGCGCTTAGCTACGCCAGGGTTCTCGGGTGCTTTGCCAGCCACTCCCGGAAGGCTTCGAGGACCCTCGCAGCCGTCGCCGTGTAGTAGTCCGACTCCTCCCTTATCATCCCGGCGAAGTAGGCGTAGGCGAGGTTGTAGAGCGCTCCCTTGTCGCAACAGCATATTCTTACATATTCATGGAGAGTTAGGTGTTGTGGTTATATTTAAGGTCTTCCTAGATTTCTCTAAACACCCTAAACCTGGAGCCCATGAGGAAGATACATTGTTTCCTTTCGGCTAGAAGGATTGCTTGTGATTTCAGTAAAGCCTCTTAACTATTAAGAGGCCGAGATGTGTTGGGACAACGTGGTAGCTGAGTTGTTCCTGTTGTTCTAGGAATGTTCTCGTGTCTTTGTCGAGCCCTGGTATTAACGCGTTGTGGAATATTCCTATGCCTATTTTGCTCAGCTTTCTAGGCAGGAGGCCGAGAACCTGTTGGTATTGGGTTTTCTCGATGTCTACAAAGACCATGTCGAGGGAAGGCTCTATCTTGTCTAGGAATTCTACAGCGTCTCCATTTATTGTCTTAGTTTCGATAAATGTTTTCTCTGCGAGGATATCCTTCCTAATCCTTTCTATATTGTCTTCCAAGATCCTGTATCTTGCTGGATTCTTTTCAACTGCATAAATGTAGACCTTGTCCCCGTGCTCAATGTTGGAGACGCCTTGAATTATCCACAGGGTAGAATAACCTATTCCGGCTCCTGCGTCTACAAATATTTTGCCTCCCAGGGTTCCAACATAGTATGCCAATGCAGATAAGACAGCTCCGTCTTCCCGATCAATTGTTGGGACTCCGTATTGTTTCGAAAGTTTTTCTAAGAGAAGTATTTCCTTTGATAGACTGTAAAAAGAAGTTGGAATGTCTTTTCCCTGCATAAATCGTTTACCCCTACGGTTTATCGCCGGCTTTAGGTTTTAATATTTCTGCGCTGGTCTGATCCGCGTTCCTTCTTAACGGAGAGAATATCTTTATTAGTTTGTATTAGAGGTAAACACTGTGACCCTTGTATCTTTTGACGTGTGGGGCACGCTACTCTACATAGACCCTTATTATAGGGCGGCGGCAGAGGCTCTAGGCAAGCTTAGAGGCTTAAGCTTTGAGGAGGCTTACGACTTTATAAAGCGTGGCTACGAAGAGGTAAAGAGGGCACGGAAACTTGGGCTTATAGACGACGAGAACATCGTTGACAGCTCGATAGGGATAGCTCTTTCAGCAGGCTCGCTACAGATTTCCAAGTACGACATATTTACTGCTTTTGCCATTGCTGTGAACAAGGTTAGAGGAGAAGAGCTACTGATCCCAGGAGGCATCGAGACACTTGAGAGGCTGGAAAGGGATAGCTTCACGCTTGCAGTTACCAGCAATGTTATCTACTGGCCAGGCTACGTTACAAGGATACTAGTGGACAAGGCGGGACTATCCAAGTTCTTCAAAGCACAGGTCTACGCGGACGAGGTTCGTTGCCTCAAGCCCGGGCAACGCATATTTAGGGAGATTTTAACACTTACTGGGAGCAGGCCTTCCGAGGCATACCATGTCGGTGACAGCCCAGGCGAGGACCTTGCAGGTGCAATTGCCAGCGGAATTGGAGGAATACTCATAGACAGCAACCAGAAAGACCCATACGTAAATAGATCTCTCAGGATAGCTATCGTTAAAAGTATAGCAGATGTCCCTAAAGCCCTTAACATGCTTTCCTAAACTATGTCTACAGAGCTGAGCTAGAAGCCCCACCTAGTTTTTTAAATTCCACGCTTCACTAAAATTACGTACATGGAAAATGAGCATCGTCAAAGTAGGTAAGAGGGGCAGAATAACCTTGCCAAAAAAGCTAAGAGGCTCCCTAGGCATTGGAGAAAAGGTCCTTGTAGTAAATATGGGAGACCATCTTAAGATAATTCCACTCCCCTCAGATCCATTTGTAGCGCTTGAGGGTACTCTCAGCATTAACAAGCCATTTAAAGAGCTAAGAAAGCAAGCTGAATTGGTTGCCGAAAAGGAAGCGCGCGCAAATATTTAATCCTCTCAACTTCATTTTTCCACGTACACTTTACTTTACTTCTTGTTGAATCCATAACCTATACAGGTCGAGTCTAAGAAGCTTGTCTATGGGTATTTTTTCCCTAGCCTGGCTTACTTCTATTGGATCAATGTCTATTAGGAGGCTTCTCTCTGTTTCGCCGAGGTCAACTAGAATGTGACCCGTCGGTGTGGCGACGAGGCTGTGGCCTGCAAAGTGGTCCCCTGTCTGGTCTACTGCTACGAGGAAGCTTACGTTTTCATGTGCTCTTGCAACTGTGAGTGATTTCCACTGGTCTACCTTGTGTGGACCCTTGTACCAGGCTGAGGGCACGATGAATAAGTTCACCCCCCTGAGGAACATTGCCCTGAAGAGCTCTGGGAACCTCAGGTCGAAGCATACTGCCAGCCCCGCTGTGAAGCCCCTGAAGCTCGCAACAGCGAGTTCATTGCCCCCTGCGAAGACCTCGGATTCCCGGTAGCCATAGGCGTCGAACAGGTGGATCTTCCTGTAGACAGCCCTGACCCGGCCATTTTCAGCGAGGACTGCGGCATTGCTCACCCTGCTCCCATCCCTCAAGTACATGCTGAACACGACCCCGACATCATACTCCTCGCTTTTGGATAGAATTCTTGAGGCAAAGTATCCTTCAAGCGGTTCAGCTAGCTGCTCGACAAGCTCTTTCGTGACGATGCCGTTCTGCGTGCCCATTAGGTATTCGGGGAAAACATGGAGGTCTGCATCGAAGGAGTCTATCTTGTCTAAAACCTTCTCGAGGTTTTCCTGCTTGCTTCCAGAAACACTCAACTGATGGAGAGCTATGCGCAGCACGCGTATGTAGCGCTGAAAGTGGCGAATAAAGGTTACGATGCGCAGCACGCTAGCTCGCGCTGCGGAGCGCAGAACCATCAAGCTCGGATTGCAACGTAACTCTAGGTTTCGGGGGCTCAGGTGGTTCGTGAAAGTGCATACGTAGTGGAGATTAGCCAGATGCTAGCGCACGCTAGGGCAACTACCAGCAAGATTCAAGGGTGAAAAGCTTTATTATGACATCCAGAGGAGCGCGCGCTACCGACCTCGTGACGAAAAGCGAGGCGACGACTGGCTCGTAGGCGCTAAGCTAAAAATATATAGATCCACGTAGTGTGTAACCCTGTGCTGAGGAAGAGACGAGCTGAGTCGTGATGAAGACTACCTGCTACTGAGCGCGCGATAAGAGAAGTTACACCTGAATACTTTGCTCCCGTTGGCAACTGGCGGATTAGGAAAAGCGTTAGAGCTACGCTCAGAAGACCTCCTGAAAGATATGGGGCTCTCAGAGAGGCTCTAAAAGCAATAAAAACGAGACTGAAAACTCCCGCGTGCTGGGAATTAATCCCATAAGAGCAGCCCAAGCACGCTAGATTTGACCCGTATTCTTGTAGCGCGCGATGAGTTGCCGTGAGGTAACAGACCCTATGACACCCCCAAGCCCCCTAGAGCAACACATGGGTCGCGGAGAGGGGCGCCCTGACAAAAAATGGCGGACGCAGATGAGGACGCGCGCTACTGAGCTCTAGCACGTGTATGCTGGCTTTCCCAGGGGCGGCTACGCTAGAGATTTATATCTTCACAGCTACTTGCCGCTCATGGACATACGTGCAGTGCTTCCTGAGAGGCTCATTGTGAAGCCTGGAGCCTTGGACTCTTTGCCGGAGGTTCTTGAAAACTATGATTGTAGGAGGCTCAGTATTGTGACTGACAGGAATATTTGGACGATGCTTGGGAGCAGGCTTGAGAGCCTGCTGAAGAGCGGGGGGACGGATTTCGGCGTGGTGCTCGTGAGCGGTGCTGACGATTTTAACGTGGAGAGTGCCAGGAGGAGTGTTGAGGAGGGGCAGGCGTGCCTAGTGCTGGGTGTTGGTGGTGGTAGACCGATAGATGTTGCAAAGTATGCTGCCTTTCTTAGCAACAGGAGGTTTGTGAGTGTTCCAACGGCTATTAGCCATGATGGTTTCGCCAGCCCGATTGTCGCGCTGAAGGACGCCTCTCTTAATCCTCTTTCGATTTTTACTAGGCCTCCCGCTGCAGTAGTCGTGGATACGGATATCGTGTCCAGGGCTCCCAGGAGGCTCCTAGCGAGCGGGGTTGGCGATATTGTTGGAAAGGTTACGAGCGTTGCTGATGCTAGGTTGGCTATTAGGCTTGCCGGTGAAGAAGTGCCTGAAATCTCGCTCGTAATGGCGGAGTCGGCGGCGAAGATCGTGCTTAGCGGGATAGACGAGGTGGCCAGGTGGTCTACTCGGGGGATAGAGCTCCTAGTGCAGGCGGGCCTCCTCGCGGGCATGGCGATGGCGATTGCGGGTAGTAGCAGGCCCTGCTCAGGCTCGGAGCACCTGTTCAGCCACGCGCTCGACAAGTTCTTTCCTGAGAAGGGCAGCCTCCACGGGGAGCAGGTGGGCGTTGGTGCGATAGTAATGGCTTACCTGCATGGTCTCAACTGGAGGGAGGTGAGGGGGGCTTTGGAAAGGGTTGGAGCGCCTGTGACAGCGAGGGAGCTGGGAGTACCCGTGGAGAGGATTATCGAGGCTCTGCTGAGGGCGAGGGAGCTTAGGAGAAGATTCACAATCCTCGACGTGGTTAAGCTCGACGAGGAGCTAGTGTTGAAGGTCTTAAGGGAGACACGCGTGATTGGATAGTTTTGTGACGCGCTGTTTTCTCCCCTTCGCAGCTTTTATGCGTGCTGAGGAGCTGTGCGGATCGAGCTGCAACCTGAAAGTATTAGTAAACTATATATGTTTTTCTTTCTTTATAGTGGCAAGTTTTCAGAATAATCGAAAATTGGCGAGCGGTATGTCGAGACTGGTGGTCGCTTTGAGAGGGGTGGAGCGCGTTGATCCAAAGGTTGCTTCAAAAATTTTGAGGCGGTACATCCTTGGAAACCATGCTGATGCTTTAAGGATCTACGTCTGCGATGGCAGAGACCCCCGAGTCCTCAGGGGGCTTCTGGACTTTATTAGCAGCAACATTGCTGTGGGCTTGGAGGTCTACCTGGGGTGCGGGGATCTGCGCGAGGGGGAGTACGTATTGCTGGATGTGGGTAGCAGTGCCGAGTCTTAGGGTGATTGCTTGGTATTCGAGGTTGTTTTGACTACGGATAGGACGATGATGACTGACCACCATGAGAAGGAGTTCATCGGCTTTATGGCTACTGGTCCTGCGATTGGCGTGCCGGAGAGCCTCTGGCTCTGGGCCTGCTGCCCCAAGCCGAGGGTCGATGAGCTTGGTAGGCCGAGTGTTGCCCCGTACGGCTTGCGGAAGATAGAGGCGAGGCTGCTGGAGTCTGGCTTTAACGCGGCGGTCGTTGACCCCGACCACCTGCACGAGCACCTTGATACGATGAGGGTTCTGCTGATCAGCCACCACGACTACTTCGCTTATGGTCCTCCGAGCAGCGAGTGGTGGCTGATAACTGGCCAGGAGCCGGTTAACAGGAGGAGCTTCAGGAGACTGATGGAGTCCCCGGCAGTTAGAGAAGCTAAGAGGAGGGGTGTGAAAATAATTGCTGGGGGTCCCGCTGCGTGGCAGTGGCTGTGGGAGCTTGATTCTTGGCAAAAGTGGGGAGTAGATACTGTTGTTGATGGTGAGGGGGAGAGGGTTGTGGTGGAGCTTGTTGAGAAAGCTTTGAAGGGCGAAAAGCTGCCGAGCTACGTTTATGTTTCTCCTCATGATGCTCCCAGCGTTGACGAGATACCCGTTATTAAGGGTGCCAGCGTGAACGGGCTTGTCGAGGTAATGCGGGGGTGCCCTAGAGGCTGTAGGTTCTGCAGTGTTACCTTAAGGCCGCTAAGATTCATACCGATTGAGAAGATTCTAAGAGAGATAGATGTCAATCTTAGGGCTGGCGTTAAGAGCGTGGTGTTGCACAGCGAGGACGTCCTACTTTACGGTGCCGACGGGGTAAAGCCCCGACCCGAGCCGCTTATAAAGCTGCACAAGGAGGTCTTGAGGAAGGTTCCTGGAACGATTTCGTGGGCGCATGCAAGCCTCTCCGCCATAAAGTACTCGGAGGAAAACTGTAAGCTCATATCAACGGTAATGGAGATGCTCTCAGAGAGGCAGGAAATCCTGGGCGTTGAGGTGGGGGTAGAGACCGGGAGCGTAAACTTGGCAAAGAAGATTATGCCCGCAAAGGCGCTCCCGTATAGGGCTGAGGAGTGGCCTGAGATAGTCAAGGAGGCCTTCGCGGTTATGCATGACAACCACGTGATCCCCGCTGCCACAGTTATACTTGGACTCCCCGAAGAAACCCCTGACGATGTACTTAGAACGGCTGAACTTATAGACGAGCTGAAAGAGTATAGAAGCTTAATCGTACCAATGCTCTTTGTGCCTATGGGAGCACTGAGGAACATGGAGAAGTTCAGGCGGGAAATGATCACCCGAGAACACATTGAGGTGATGAAGGCGTGCCTGAGGCATGACCTGCACTGGGCGAGGGACATAGTCTCCAAGTTCTACTTTAAGGGGTTGCGCTACGCGCCCCTGAGGTTCTTCCTGCAGTCATTCATCTCGTACATTGAACGAAGAACCTCGAACATAGATACGCTTATCGAAAGGTTCCTTGAGGAGAAGCGGGAAAAGAGGGCGGAGGCGCTTCCGCTGCCCAGGGCCTGCACCGCTTAGCTTGCATCGCGGCTCAAGTAGGGTATTACGTATGGTCCTTCGGGTATCGCGATGACACTCTTAAGGGGGGTAAGCCTCCTTGCGGTCTCTAGCGCCTCATCAATCGTGGAAGCTGGGATTAGGTTCATTTCCTCCAGTACGCTGTCCTTCACACCTCTCGTCACAACGATCACTTTGTTTTTCACTAGCACCTGCTCAAGCTTCTGAACTTCCCATTGATCCCTTAGCGGTTCGTTCACCCTTATATAATCCAGTATTTTGATTGGGTCCTTGCTCATTGAGGCGAGAGCCCTGAAGTTCTCGTGTCCTACACCGTCTCTGCACTCAGACAGGAGGATGATGATGCCGCCCAGCTTAGTGACCCTGGAGCCTGTCACCATACCCTTCACGGCTTGGTATAGGTTTCGGTCTAGGGGGTATCCGCCGTTCGTCACTATTGTGGCATCCGCCTCGTAGGGTACGGGTACTTTAACGTAGCTCTCCAGCCTCCTCACACCCTCTAGATGCGCGGCGTAGGGGTCACCCGCGACCACGTCTACTACTCTCCTCTCCTTGTCGAGCATGACGTGTATGATGAACCTGAAGTTTCTAAGCATTTTAGCGGCTTCGACCATGTCCTCGTGCACGGGGTTCCCCTCTAGGTAGCCGTAATCTGCCCTTGGGTGTGCCAGCATTTTAAAGCTGTGATTCTGGTAGACGCTCCTCGTGCCTGCTACCCCTGGCAGTATCAACTTTCTCCCCCCGCTGTACCCGGCGAAGAAGTGCGGCTCTATCAAGCCTAAACCTACCACTATGTCAGCCTCCACAACATCCTTGTTCACGTACACCTCCGTCCCGAAGGAGGTCTTCCCGAGGCGCTTTAACGCCGCTTCATCATCTGAGTTATGCGAGTAAACCCTGTACTCGCCGGCGATATCCTTTCCCACCAGCTCCTCAATCTCGCTAGCGCTGTGAGGCTCGTGCAACCCGGTCGCCACGATGATCTCCACATGTTCTTTTCTGACACCGCTCGCGTGCATGTGTTCGAGGAGCACTCTTAACAGGAGCTCGTTGGGGGTCGCCCTCGTCTTATCCGTAACTAAAACCGCTACCTTCCTTTCCCCGGCGAGGAGCTTCCGAAGCCCGGGGGCTGCGTACGGGTGCTCTAGAGAGACCCTTACTAGGCTCTCTGCGTACTCCTTATCCACTCCGCGGGGAATTTTGGAGTAAACGACGACCGCGTCGTCTGGGAGCTCTGTTACGATATGCTCCCTGCCGAAGGGAAACGCTACGCGCATCATATCTCCTCTGGTAATACCTTGTCAGGGTTTAGTATGTTATTGGGGTCGAGTGATCTTTTCAGCTCCTTCATCACCTTCACCCACTCTGTACCCAGGAGCTTTACGACGTAGGATCTGCGTATAGCGCCTATACCATGCTCGCCCGTGATCACTCCTCCGAGGGCTACCGCGGCTCCGTAGATCTCGTCCCTGATTTCCTCTAGCTGCTGAATGCTGTAGCCGGGGTACTGGAGTACGTGGACGTGGATGTTCCCGTCACCGACGTGTCCGTAGACTGGCAACCACACTTTGTACTTGCTTTCCAGCTTCTCGATGCTTTCGAGGAAGGTGCTGACTGTCCCAAGCGGAACCGTTGTGTCGAGGATGTCGAAGGTTTCTCCCTTGAGAGCAGCGTATATGGCGCTCCTGAGCTTAAGGAACGTGCTTTGCTCGTCAGACCTCTGTGCGATTACGGGCTCAAGCGCTCCCCCGCTCTCGAGGATTCTGGACAACATTTCCAGCTCGGCGAAGAGCACATCCTCGGAGCACTCAGCCAGTATTAGCATCAGGTAAGCGCTACCCTCTGCCACGGGCCACGAGACGCCTAAGTGTCGCGCTGATTCCTCTATTACTCTCCTATCGAAGTACTCTATTGCTAAGGGTGAGATCCCGCTGAAGAGGATCTTTGTAGCAGTGTTGATCGCGCTGCTCCTCTTCCCGAAGGGTGCTATGACTGTGGCCGAAGCTTTCCAGCGCGGGTAAAGCCTTAGGTAGGCCTTTGTTACGACGCCTAAAATCCCCTCGCTACCTATGAAGAGGTGCGCCAGATTGAACCCCATGTTATTTTTAACTGTTTTCGAGCCAAGAGACAAAATGGTCCCTTGAGGTAAAACCACTTCCAAGCCTAAGACGTAATTCCTCATCACGCCTGTCCTAACGGCTCTGGCTCCGCCGGCGTTGCACACTACGAGCCCGCCCACTGTAGCCCCTTCATCGCCGGGATGCGGCGGGAAGCTGAGCCCGCGCTTCTCCGCTTCCTCTATCAACCTGCCCAAGGTAACACCTGCTTCAGCTTCAGCCACCATGTTCTCCTCATCCACTATAAGCTTGTCCATTCTTTCCAGCGAGAGGACGATTCCAGGCTTTGTGGGCACTGCGCCGCCAACTAAACCCGTCCCGCCCCCTCTGGGGTAGACGGGGACCTTGTACTTGTTTGCAAGCTTGAGCGTCTCTGCAACCTCGATCGGGGTGGATGGCTTGACGACCACGATTTCCTCGGAGGCTTTAGGTCGAACGGGTGGTGCAGCCTCATCAAATAGATATTTCAGCGTAGCCTCCCTTCCTGTCACTACCCATTCCCCACCTAAAACTGCCTTTAGCTCTTGAACAAGCTCAGCCGGCAGCACTCCCATCGTGGATACTATGAGGTTCTACTATTTAATGCTTTCAGCCTTTCCAGTAGCCTTTGCGCAACCTCGTACATGTCGCCTACTACGAAAATGTCGCTGTACTTAGCTATGGGGGCTGAGGGGTCCGTGTTGGCAGCTATCACGCACTCGGAATCCCTCATTCCAGCGATGTGCTGCGGAGCACCTGAAATGCCGAAGGCAAAGTACACCTTCGGCTTGACTATGTTTCCGCTGAAACCTACTTGGCGCTCCTTCTCGAACCACCCAGCATCTACAAGTGGTTTGCTGACAGCGTACTCCCCGCCTAGCAGCCTCGCTATTTCTCCGAACAGCGAGACGTCCTCTTTCTTCCGCAGCCCCCTGCCAACAGCCACGATAACGCTGGCATCGGAGAGACTTACGGCTTTCCTTCTGGACAGACCGAGCACCTTGAGCCCTGAAGTGTGTTTTTGTAGCTCTTCCCTTATGATCCCCTCGCAGCTCCTGCTGTAATCGGGCTTAGGCCTTGGGAAAACTCCCGGCCTGATAGTTGCCATTACCGGCAAAGTACTAGTCTTAATGTGTGCTATCAGGTTTCCCGTGAAAGCAGGCCGCACCTGCACGATGTCTCCTGCTTCGTCTATGTACACGTCTAAGCAGTCAGCTGTAAGCCCGAGGCCTAGGCGGGCCGCTACCCGCGGAGCGAGGCTCCTCCCCCATGGAGTTGCGCTGACGAGCACTAGAGCGGGTTTGACCCTCATGGTTGCGCGCATTAAGGCCTCAGCGTGAAGCAGGTAGTTATGCAGCTGGCTCTCGTCTACTTTGTAGACGAGTATTACTTCGGCTCCGCAGGCGGCAACCTCCCTAATCTCCTGAGAGTTCTCTGACGCCGCTACAAGAACGGAATACACCTTACCGCCGCGAGTGGCTGCAATCTCCTTCGCCTTTGTCAGGAGCTCCAGTGATGCGGCATTCAGCTTTCCGCCGACGTTTTCCACGTAGGTGAGCACGTCGCAGCCCAAGGTTACCACCTAAACCAGGTTCTTGCTTCTCAGCAGGTTAATGATAGCCTCTACGGCATCTTCAGGGCTCTTGAGTATCACGGGCTTCTTCCCCCTCTCGAGGGCGTAGAAGACCTTCACCACCCTTGTCGGAGACCCGGTCGATCCTACTCTCGAAGAGTCTATCCCGGGCAGGTCGCTGGATCGCCACACCTCTACCGTAGCCCTCCTCGCTTTCATCAAGTCGCTTAGCTTAGGGATACGCGGCTCCAAGTTCTCCCCTTTGAAGCTGAGGGGGCGCGATACGCTGACTAGGGCGGGGCACTTCAAACGCACCAAGTAGTAACCGCTACCAAAATCCGCTTCCACCGTTATGCTCTCGCCATCGAAATCGACAACACTCTGCACGAACGCCGCGTGGGGTATGCCGAGGTGCTCAGCAACCTCCGGCCCTACCTGCCCAGTGTCGCCGTCCACAGACTTCTCACCACAGAGTATTAGCTTAAAATTACCCAGCTTCCTGATTGCTGCTGCCAGAGTGTAAGAGGTAGCCAGCGTGTCAGCTCCAGCAAACTTGGGGTCGCTGAGAAGAATCGCCCTGTCAGCCCCCCTAGCTATAGCATCCCTCAAAGCCTTTTCGGCGTGCAGAGGAGCCATAGCCAGTGCAGTAACGCGCCCACCCAGATTCTCCTTTAATCTAACAGCGAGTTCCAGCGCGTAGAGGTCGAAGGGGTTTATCTCAAGCTCCGCGGACTCCCTGTCCACGCGCCCAGTTTTAACATCGAATTTAACCTTGGTTATGTCTGGTGTGGGTTTCACGAGAACAACTATATCCGCGCCGTTCACCGTAACCCCTCTGAATGTCTCTCCCCGCAGATTCTTAATAACATTATCGCTGGTAAGGGTAGGATCGACAATGCCCGTTAGGAGTTAAGAGTGTCTATGCTTGACATTCTAATTCATAAAACTTCTATTCCTCTGAGGATAACATGTAGTTAATGTTTTACACAAGAGAGTAACAGTGGGGGGAGCTATACATCTCAGAGGAAGCTAAGAGAAGAGTAAAAGAGTGGGTAGCGAGCTTGGATGGATAAAGTCTCAGCTGGGATCACTTAAGCGGTAACAAGCACTCCTTGCTGAGTCAGCAGCCATCTTTGGATCATTAGGGGTTCACCCTCATCCCCTTTCCACGAAGCTCCCCAGATCAGGGACGCGGGCGGATTGCGCGGCGCAAAAGTCAGTAGTAAATTATCTTTCTGCCAATTCTTCTCCTACCAATTAGGTTCTTGGATACTAAGCTTGAGAGGTATTTCCTTGCGGTTCTCTCATTTATATTAAGCATTTTGGCTACAGCTGAGCTTGTGTTGAATCCTTTTTTCACAAGTTCCAGAACAGTTTTCTCCATCTCGTTTATACCGCTCCTGTAAAGAACAACCCTGAAGAACCCGTCCTCCTCCACAAAGTCAGGCTCCCTTAGACCACTTTCTATGCAGAGCTCGACAATCTTATTGGTCCCATACCCCCACCTCTCTATATATCCATGTAGGAAGAGCACGTTGGCTATCTTCGGATTTCTCAGGACGGAGGGGTGCTCCTTCTTGAGCTTCTCCGGCGTGAGAGGAGGCATCAGTCCCCCGGGATTAACCACCTCTACTCTATCATCGAAGACCTTCACATATACAGGGGATGGTACTCCATAATCCCTGTGTGCTAACGCGTTCACGACAGCCTCTCTGAGAGCCTCCAATGGGATTTCCCAGAGATCCACTCTCCTCCCCTCTGCATCCACTGAATGCTGAACTCTTATGTGGTTTTTGAGGAACTCGAGGGCTCCCGATATCTGGTCCAGTATTGTCCCATGTATCTCCCTCTCATCTGCAATTCCATTTCTGAACCTGCCGCATTTCACAATAGCATAAGGAATGTATGCCTGGGGGGTTCTTGGAGAAACATAGCAGAGCTGCAGCTGTGAGCTTTCCAGTAAAGAGCCCGAGCCTCTCCAGAAAGTCCCTCAATGAAGCATATGGAAGATCTATATTTCTCGCGGATTTCACTTCAGCGACAAAGTTCTTCACTTTGAGCTCATCTATGTCCTCTAGATTAGCGTTAAATACCCTCTCCTCAAAGGATGGGATGGTCTTATGCTTCTCCAGTATGATCCTCTCGAGCTCTTCCCTTGGTATCCTCTGGTTCGTCCTCCCGAACCTCTTAAATGCAACTCCTTTGAGCAGATACGGCTTGTTTAACCCCTCAGATACTCTTATCACGAGCACCTTCCTTCCGTGAACCTCCGCCATCTCTATCTGCGGTATAACAGGAGGTTCTATAGAAGACTTAACCTCGTTTATCAGACCCTCTATCACTCCTTTCCCTACCTCCACACCCACCAAATTTCCGTCATCATCAACGCCTACGAGTATAGTCCCTCCCTTTAGTTAGAGAAGGCGCATATTGTCTCGAGTATCTCTCTTCTCTCGCTTAGACTCGATTTAAATTCTATATCCTGGCCTTCCCCTTTAGCTATCAGCTCTAGGATGCCCACATCATCATCCCGTCCCATGAGACTTATAAGCATTCCGGAATATTCCGGAATGCGGAGAGAATATGAGGGCCGAATGAGTTATGAGATTCGCAATGGTTCCCCTACAGCTTCTGGTTGATGATTGCCTAGCGGGAGAAGAATTTGCATTCTAACTGGAAGGTGCTAGACAGGGACAACTGTGCCCCACTTTTCGAGGGCTTTTGCGAGTTCTCTGTGCGTCTTCGCGTATTCCTGCAGTGTTGCCCCGGCCATGTATGCCTCAACTGCCTGCCTCACTGCAGCTGCACCTGCTCTTGGACCATCGGGGTGTCCAACTGTTCCTCCCCCGACCTGGATGATGATGTCTTTGCCCATGGTTTTTATTACTGCAGGGAGTGTGCCTGGGTGTAATCCGCCGCTCGCAACGGGGAATGCTGGCTTAAACATGGTTAGAGGCTGTGCGAGGTGTATGCTGTCTTCGGCATCGGGCCTGTATATGGGGTCTCGTAGTACTCTGGCGTTCCTTATAACGTCAATGGTTTTTGCCTCGAGTTTTCCTACTTCTGGTGTTCCTACGTGTAGCTGGTCTATGCCGATGATGCGGTACAGTTTTGCAAGGGTAAACATGGAGATGCCGTGATACGGGTTTCTCGTGAAGGCTGCGTGAAAAGCCCGGTGACCGTGTATAGCCAGTTTGTGTTCTTCTGCTAGGTCCCTAATATAGGTTAAGGCAGACCACCCAGCTATGACAACGTCTACCATTACGTGGGGGTTTCCTAGCTCTGCAACCAGCTTGAGTCTTTTCTCCATCTCCCTCGCATCAGCGGTGATGTTTGCTAGCCAGGTTTTCTTTTCTCCGGTTTCCTTCTCTGCCCTGTCTATTGCCTTCATTATGGCGTCTGCCCTCTCCTCGAATCTGCAGAACCTCGGGCTTGCAAGGTTCTCGTCGTCCTTTATGAAGTCCATTCCCCCCGTAAGTATCTCGTATGCAAGCTTGCCTACCTCCTCCGGCGTGTAGCCCTCCTTTGGCTTTGGAACAGTGCCAACGATTGGTCTATCCCATATCTTCAATTTTTCCCTTACTCCCTGAATGCCCTGGTTTGGACCCTTAAAGTGCCTCAGGAAAGCTTCAGGCATGTAAATGTCCTCCACTCTCAGGGACTTCACCCTCCTCATCCCGAAAATGTTTCCGGCAACCGACGCTAGGAAGGCTGGCATGTTTCCCTCTTCGAACAGCTCGACCGGGTAAGCTATCCTCACTACGTAGGAGCCGTCTCCTATGCTTTCAAAAAAGTATGCCTTACCCTTCAGCTTTTCAAGCCTCCCCCTGTCGTACCACTCATAGAGAGTTGTCCATGTGCCAACACTGCTCTCAGCAGCTATCCCGCCAGCTACGTCCTCTATAGTGAAGCCCTCAGCGGGGGTCACCCTGAAAGTAACGATAACTTCCTGCTTAGGGTCTGGAGAATAGCTCTTAACCACGTATATGTGGTAAGGCTCGAATTCTTCTGGCATATCTATCGAAAAAATATTTCCTAATTTAAGCTTTGTGTCTTCACGCGCACCCCCATCTCCGCTTAGTTGGTAGCGGTCTCGCCGCAGCCCCAAGTGTTGCCGTGGGGGCGCTCCGGCGTCATGGGGTCCGCCCATTGCCGGGATTCACCCGCGCGCTTGGTAAGCCTTTCGAAATGTGGAACATTTCTCGTTTTTAGAGGAAATCATAGCGATAGCTATTGCCCCCGCAAGTAGATCTCTCATCTATTAGCTCTCCTTTCGCCCTCAGGTCCCGATGGATTTCTACCGCTTTCGCTAAAATTTCGCGCGCGTCAAACTACCGAAACCTCCTTTTTAGCCAAACTTTGGACCATTAGTGGGACTATTTTACTCGCTCTAAGCACCTCTATAAAGAGCGGTTTATCATTCTCATCAAAGTGCACTATTAAGTCGCCTACTTCCTCCGCATGGGAGAGCTTCCCTTCTTCAGCAACTATTATCATGAGAACATCGGCTTCCTCATCGTACTTAATCTTATACACCATAGCGCCTTCGCCTCACTGGATAGAAAGTTATAACTAGCAGATAATCTTTTCTCTCCTCGTAAACAACCCTTAAGGCATATTTTGCATTGATAGCTCTGATAGCAAGATACTGAGCGCCCTTTTTGTCTACTCGAGCAGGATCTTGGATCGTCTCAACGACCTCTTTTTCATCTATCTCGAAGCCATAATGCTTTACGATCTCAAATTTTTCACGGGCATGTTTGGTGAATCTGACTTTGAGACTTCGATTATGCCCCATCTCAGATTCCCCTTTTTGCTTAGTTCCCGTACCCCATTGAAGCAAGTTAAAAAGCTTGTGAATAGCTGGTTGTTAATCTAAGGCTTATGCACACTAATGAGTAGGTGAAGATAAAATTTCAGGGTCTTGGAGAGGTGATGCTACATTCCTGTTCGGATCAACCGGGTCTATCACTTTGAGCGAGCTGTCGAATTTCTTCGGAATCTCTCTCTTGGAGGCAATACGTTCTGTATTTATGAAAGCAGGTGGCCTCCAGTCAGCAGTATTCCTCACGAGAGTGATGAAGTCACCATAGAACAATATCAGGAGCTCGAGAAGATATCCACTGAATCCCTCCACTTTTACCTTCAGCTCCATATACCCCTATTGACCTGGCAAATGCTTTCAAAATTCTTATCTGGGTTTGTTGTTGAGCTTCTCCATTAAGTAGTCGTTATGCAGAAGTGTTCTGTCGGCGCTGCTACTATTTTTTCCTTTTATTCTATATGCCGGTACTATCTCTATGTCAACATCATCAACCCCTCATTCACTTCGTGAATGGGGAGGGAAGGCTGAATATCTATGGTGTTATTCTCGCGGCTATACGTGAGAAGCTGAGGGTACCACTAGCAACCTCAGACGGCAGGCTGATCGAGTACGGCAGAGCGCGGAAGCTGGAGTTCATCTTGCTTCACAAAGCACGCAGTTAGCACTGCAGTAAGCTGTCAGTAAGCAGTGGTGCTACTCCTCAGCACCAAGAGCGTGCGGGATCTTAGTGTGTGCTGTTTTTAGCTTGTTTGCGTCTGCTGCTGGGGCTGCTGGGCTTCTTGCTCCAGTTTTTTCAGCTCCTCCTCTATCTCCTTCTCTATCTCCTCGATCGGCTTTGGCGGGGGAGTGGTGGCTAGGGTGTAGCCTATCCATGCCAGGATGCCAAAGACGCCAGCAATAGCTATGAATCCCGTCAGCTTTAGTAATAGGATGTCCCAGGAGGTGAAGAACACTAGCCAGCCGTACAGTACTATGACTATCGCTGAAGCTACTGCCAGGATCCACCCAATAGCCTGGTCTCGGTTCATACCGCTCAGCATCGAAAATGCATAAAACAGGTATTTAAATGTGAGCGGTTCCTCGCAATTCTCGAGCTTCTCCGCCTCTTACCCCTTGCAGCATGCTTTGCTCCCTCAGTTTATCGTTTTAAGGAAGAAATAAAAAATTGTGAGCCGCACAGTTAATGATGCGTAAGGCTGCATTGTGGTCTCCTCTCGATGGGGGAAGGGTCCGGTGCGAGGTGTGTGAGCATAGGTGCCGCATCTTGCCGGGGTCTCGGGGGGCTTGCGGCAACTACGTCAACATTGGTGGTGAGCTCTTCCACTTGGGCTATGGGAGGCTGAGTGCTGTTGAGAGTAGGCCTATCGAGCTAAAGCCTCTCTTCCACTACTGGCCGAACTCCACTGCCTTGACGTTCTCGGGTTACGGGTGTAACTTCCACTGCGCGTGGTGCCAGAACTACCACTTGAGCTTCACGCTTCCCAGAGAGGAGCAGGCAGTTCTCCCTCCTGGGGAGCTGGTGGAGCTGGCTGTAAGGAGCGGAGATGAGGGTCTCTCGGCAAGCTTTAACGAGCCTGCTGTGAGCTTTGACTACCTTATTGACGCTGCTGAGTACGCGTCGAAGGCTGGTCTCTACTTCATGGTTGTGACTAACGGGTACTTCACTGAGAGGGCTGTCAGGATGCTGCTGGAGCTTGGCGTGGATGGGTGGAGCATAAGTGTGAAGGGGTGCAGGGGTATGGGTAGGGCTTTGAGGAACATTGACTTCGAGGTGCCCTTCAGGAATGCGAGGATAGTCAGGGAGGGGGGCGGCCACGTCGAGATCATCTACCTGGTTGTCACGAACACGAACGACTACGAGGAGTGCTACGGGTGGATCATTGAGAAACACTTGTCTTACCTGGGCGAGGAGACGCCCCTCCACATTAACAGGTACTTTCCAGCGTATGCTTGGAGGGAGCCGCCCACCCCCGTCTCAAAGCTGCTGGAGATACATGGAGAAGCGAGGAGGGCTGGAGTCAAGTATGTCTATGTTGGAAACTTGCATGAGCCACGCTTCGAGACCACCTACTGCCCCAATTGCGGGAAGCCTGTTGTTGTTAGGAGCGGTTACCGCGTGGTGGACTGGGGGCTTGAGAAGAGGAATGGTTCTTGGCGGTGCAGGTTCTGCGGCTACCCTATCCCGGTAAGAGGCGAATATGTCCCGGGAAAGGCATGGCTCGCGCTTTGAGGGTTGCTACACCCTCGTGAGGTTCCGCATGTAGAGGAGTGAGGCTAATGCCAGTGTGGTTAGGGCCCAGGCGGTGAGGGCTAGGGCTTCAAAGTGCACGTCGATGCCCGCGTAGTAGTGGAATTCGTAGCGGTAGATGTCTGAGGCCAGCGAGACGGGTGACAGCTTTATGAGGCATACTAGTAGGGGTGGGAAGCGCTGCCTCAATACTTCCTCTGGGTAGAACACGTTGGAGAGGAAGAAGAGAACGTAGTACGTTAGGGACCTGAAAGTCGCTTGGAGGTTGAAGTCGCGGGTGGAGGTTGATATCGCTATTGCTAGGCTTGACATTGATGCAGAGAGCATGGTCGAGGTTGCCAGGATGAGTAGGAGGCCTGCTGGGCTCGGTGCGCCTACCACCAGCATTGCAAGTACTATGAATGATGACTGGTAGATGAGCCCGCGCAGAGTTCCGCTTAGTATGCGGCCCAGTACGAGGGCTGTCCTTGAGAGTGGGAGTGATAGGAGGTAGTGCGTGAATTCCCTCCTTATCTCGATGCCCACCTCCCTGCCTATGGAGAAGGCGGATGCAAAGGTTGAAAGCGCCAGGATGCCTGTGGCCAGGAACTTGACGTAGTCCGGAATGTACTGCCTGTTAACTATGTTGTTGAATATGACTGCAAAGATGAGTATGTCTGCCAGGTTCATTGCGATCTGTGCGCCCAGCCAAAACTTATACTGCCAGAACCTCTTAACGTCCCTGAGCGCAATCAGGAGTGCTCCCCTGAGGCCGGTGCCCTTCACTTCCAGCCGCCCCCCTCTACCCTTCTCTCGACGACGTATACCGCTAGGCTTGCGACCCCGGCTGCGAAGCCCAGGAGGTATGCTGCCATGACGTGCGGGTCGGCTACTGAGATCGCTTTGAATTCTTCGAAGAAGAAGGCTGTCCTCAGGAGGTCTACGAAGTGCGAAACAGGGTTAAGCAGGGAAGCGTAGTAGTACGGCGCTACCTTGGAAATTACGACCGCCGGGTAGAAGACAGTGCTGAGCCTTATGATCAGTGCGTCGAGTACGCCGAAGAATATGTCTGTCGAGTCGCTAGACTTTAACGACAGCACAATGCTGATAACGAACCCGGTTACACCCACTGAGAATATGAGTGCGGCAAGCAGGGAGATCAGCATGGCTAGTGGATCGCAGGCCCCGAGTAGGGCAAAGACCGCGAGGAGCATTGGCACCGTGAAGATGAAGGCTGCTAGACCGCCGCCTACAGCCCTTCCTAGGGCGAGCACTCTTCGCCTAATCGGCAGGCTGAGGAGGTACTCTATCATTCCTTCCTCGAACTCCTCTGCGACATCGTATGCCTTTGAGACGCTTATTGAAAAGAGCATTGATGCGTAAACCCCGAACAGGTAGTAGTGGTAGTAGTCCATGCCCTGGGCAACTACGCCCCTGAACCGGACCATCGCGCTCACAGCCAAGCCGAACACGGCTACCTGCAGAATGAACCATGAGATGCGCATGGCTACGAATACTGTTCTCCGCTTCATTTGTGAGAGGTCCCAGAGGACCAGCATGTAGAACGAGTCTAGGTCTTCACGCAGCCCCATGCTCCTCCCTCAGCCTTGCGCCCGTAAAGTAGAAGAAGACGTCGTCCAGCGTGGGTTCCTGGATCATGATCTTCCTCACCTTTATGCCTGAGCCAGCCAGCGCCTGGATTATGCTTACAGCCTTCTCCTCGCCCCTGTTCAGGAACATCCTCGCCTTGTGATTCGCAATCGTGTAGCCCCCAATCCCCGGGATGGAGGAGATGACCTTCCTCACTTCCTCCTCTGGGCCTTCAAAGGATATCTCTATTACGTCGCCTGAGGGGACTCTGTCCTTTAGCTCAGAAACCGTTCCAAGAGCCCTGAGCTTCCCCTTAAAGATTATGCCTATCCTTTCGCATATTCTCTCAGCTTCAAGCACATCGTTAGTGGCTATGATCACTGTTGCTCCCTCTTTTCTAAGGCTCCTGATCACGTCCCACAGCGTGTGCTTCGTTACAACGTCTACTTGCGCCGTCGGCTCGTCGAATATCGCCACCCTGGGCTTCTGTATGAGGACCTTGGCGATCTCCAGCTTCTTTCTCGTACCGCCGCTCAGCTGGTAGAACTGCTTCCTCCTGTGCTCCCATAGGTCCAGTAGCTCCATCACTTCCCTCACTACTTCCTTTGCCTCAGAGGATGAGTAGCCCACTACTCTAGCGTGCCAGAGGAGCAGATCGTAGGGGTTGTCGATCCAGAGGGCCTTCGGCTCCTGGAAGGCTATCCCCACATACCTCCTGACGATGTCGCCCTGCCTGGAAACAGAGTATCCGTGGACGTAGACGTCGCCGGAGGTTGGCTTGTAGATTGTAGCAGTGGTTAAGAGGGTCGTTGTTTTCCCAGAGCCGTTCGGGCCGAGCAGGCCGAAGATTTCCCCCTCGTATATGTCCAGGTTCAAGCCGTCCACAGCAACCGTCCTGCCAAATACCTTTACAAGGTCCCTGATCTGGACTGCTACTTCCCGCGCCATGTAGCCACGTGAGAAAGAGGGGGTGGAGATATTAGTTTTTTCGTTATTAAGCCGTCTTCAGTAATTTCTACAGATTCCTAGACTGCTTGTGGCAAGTTGGTGATGCTTGCCAGCTTCCTGGCCTCCTCTGATAGCTTATAGCCGATGGCAGGCCTGCCCTCGAAAGTCAGGAGAACCGGGCTTATGAGCTTCCTCGAGTAGAGGAACTTCACTGCCTCTACGACTCGTGGCTTGTCCTCCCCTAGCTCGGAGATTAGGACACTGTGCGGTGCCTCTCCGCCATGCTCAGCTATAATGCGGAGGATGCGGATGTGGAGTGGGGATAAGCCCTCGAAGGCTGCTAGCTCTTGCCTTACCGCGCTGCACACCCTGCACCTGTACTCGGAGGGCGGGTTCAGGGCGCCGCACTTCTGGCATAGCCAGCAGCCTCTAGAGGATGCTCTTTTCTCGAGGGAGAGCTTTGCCGCATTGGCTAGCTTCAGGCTGAACTCCAGCTCACGTAGAAGTCTTGCGTCCCGCCCACCTGCAGCTCTCATCTTCTCAATGCTCTCGGCGAAGCCGTATACTACACACCTAAGCCAGTCGTGCCTCTTCAGCAGGATCTCCAGCCTAGCCTTTTCCAGCGCTTCGACTGTCTCGAGGGAGGGGCTTTGGAGCGAAGCCTCGGCAACCAACGCCCGCCTGCAAAGCTGGGCTGGGGTGAGGCTGAGGCTCGTTGGGATCATGGTGGATGGTATAGTGCTTGTCGAGGCCAGGAGTCTTAAGAGGAGCTTTGCTAGTGCTGTATACACGTTTGAGAAAATTATCGCCAGGGTGATGGAGGAGAAGATGAAGAGCAGGTATGCGTGGAATAGCTTGAAGGCCTGGCCGAGTAGCAAGGAGCCGAGGGTTAGGGAGCCTAGTACTGCACCGACGAGGAACAGGGTCGTCGCAGCAAATGCAGCGTAGTCGATCCACGGGTACCACTTTAGGATCCTCATCGCGCCCCTGGCGAAGACATACCTCCCCCTAATGGCTAGGGTGCCGTCGATTGCTACGCTTGGCAGGCTCTCCACTTTCCTTGAAACTGCCTCCTCAATTGCCTGCAGACCCTCCTCGCGCAGCAGGGAAGCGTACATCTTGTAGAGGCTTGGCGAGCCTATGTTTACGTAGGAGGCCGTTAGCCTCGGCCTCTTGCTGGGTTTTAGGCTGAGCTGTGCAAGCAGGAATGATGCGTGCATTGCCCATGATAGAAAGTCCTTTGATAAATAGAGCTTGACTTCGCGCAATACCACTCCCAGTAATAGTATGCTTGTGCTGTATTTTAATTTTGTTTACAGGGACACACGCAAATGTCCAGGATCTCTAGGCAGTCTTCAAGCCCCCTCCTCCCAAGCTCCTCCAGAAGAGCCTCCACACTGCTAGTTGGGACCAGGTATACCCCGCCGGAGAGCCAGATCCCACCGACCTTGTAGAGGAGCCCCGTGGACCTGTACCTCTTGCCATGCGTTGATGACGTGGATCCTAGGAGCGCCTTGTAAAGCCTGTTCTTCCTCTTCTCGTCGCACCTAGCCCTCACGACTATGTAGCTCACTTCCCTCCGCCTCCTCAGCTTCCAGGCAGAGATCCTCCCGGCACCTGACACTCGACTCTCTGAGCATGTTAGAGTTGGCTTTCGCCCTGCCGATCAGCTCTACAGCACTCTGCAAGAGCTGCTGCCTGACTTTGAGGAGGCCTGGGATCTCTAAGCTCAGCTCCTGGGGAGGCTCCTTCCCGGAGAGCTTGGCTACCTTCTCTATGCACTCGTCAACGTGTATCAGGGCTGTCATCAAGTGCTTCAGGGTGCACCAGATGCTTTCCCAGGCTGTTCTCAGGTCCCCGCCCCCCTCATCCGAGGTTACTTTTTCCAGCGTGAAGAGGACTTGGCCCAGGGTTTTCCTCTCCTCGCGAAGCCTGCTGGCAATGTCCAGGAAGATGGGTAACTGTATCTGTGAGTCAGCTTCGAGGAGGTGCTGCTCGCAGTGGTTGATGTGGCCAATGGCGTAGAGGAGCTCCTCCAGGAGGGCTTCCTCCCATACGGGTGAGTGGGCTTTCTTTAGCCCAGCGACTTCCTCATCCTCAGCAACAACTTTCCCATTATTCATGACGCTTCTATGCCGTTAGGTGCATAAATAGAAATATAAATTTATCTTTACGCGGGGAAGCTACGCCTCGATTTGGCCTTGCTTTAGGGATCGCAGGAAGGCTATCCTCCTCTGGATTGGTGGGTGCGTTGCTAGGAGCTCCTCCAGGCTTATGAACGGCTCGGCGAACGCGTATATGAAGAGCATTTTAAGCTTGCTCTCATCAACCTTGGTCCTAGCAACCTCGTGCCTATTGTAGAACGAGTCTAGGGAGGCTAGCGCCGAGATCATTGCGTCGGGGGACGTCACCTTTGCACCATGGGCGTCTGCGTAGTGCTCTCTAAGCCTCGAGAGCGCCAGCACTGCCAGCTGGATGATCACGCTGACAATTATCAGGGCGACCCCTGCTAGGAGGAGGAGCAGGCCGCTTCCCCCTTTCCTCTCGCGGTCCCCGTCATAGCGGTAACTTGAAGAGTAGATCCCCGAGTACATCAGGAACCTCCCAAGGAAGTATATGACTGAGGGTATTAAGCCGAAAATCAGCATGACCGTGTTGTCCCTGTGCTTGTGGTGTCCAAGCTCGTGGCCGATCACGGCCTCCAGCTCGGGTCCCCTCACCAGGCTTAGCATTCCATCCGTGACTGCCACATAGCTGCCGAATAGCGGGGAGGAGTAGGCGAAGGCGTTCGGCTCCCTCATCCCCGTGGCTACAACCGCCTTCGGAGGCTTCATCCCGGCCCTCGCAGCCACGCGGTTCACTATTTCCTGTATTGCTGGGTCGGGGTTGCACCCGTAGATTAGGTTTATGAGTATTGGAGAGAACAACCACGAGAAGAGTGACGGGACCAGGGCGAAGACCACTGCTAAAGCTAGAAACTGGCTTGTAGCCTCCCAGCCCAGGAGCTCTGAAAGCCCGAGAACAACCAATCCCAGCCCCCCTACAACGCCAGCCATTGTGGCGACCATTGAAGACTTTAAGACGCCGAGCCCTGTGGGCGTCGGCGCCAGGTACCTGCCGAGGAAGAGGGGGGCGCTAACGAGGACAGCCATTGCGAGCATGTACCCGAAGAGGTCCAGAACCCACCACGCACCGGCGGGCGCAAGGTAGGCTGGAAGCAGCCCCGGTGCAAGTGCGCTGATGAGCACTGCGAAGACAAGCGCCACCGACGCTAGGCTTAAAACTAGCAGTAATTTCTCCCTCATCTTGTCTCAACCAACCTAATATCCCTCTCAAGATTTAAACATTTTGTAGCACGCTAAATCAATTTCTTTCAAGCGCGGGAGGCTGAAAGACAGCAATTGCACGTAGGCAACTCTCACTCCCATAGGGTAGGCTTACTCTTTCGGCAGCTTAGTTAAGCAGTTCTTGGTTGTAGCCAGTGCATAGTGAAAGGAGGGGAGGTCCAGAGCTAAGTACTGCCTCCTGCTCGCATGATCACAGCATATGAGCTCTCCGCGAGCTTTACCTTTAATTTCACTCTTGAGTACTCCGCGAATGTTTATTGTAGGTCCTACAGAGGCAAGCTTGACCATGACTTGTGGTTTCTTACCAGCTATCTTCGCTACCCCTACCTTAGCGAAGACCTCTACTTTCTCACTATACCTAAGCCTCAGCCTGAGGCTCTTAAGTTCGTTCTCCAGGTCTTTGCAGAAAGGTAGGGATGGATACATTCTACAGTGCTCTTGAGCCTTTACAGTGAGATACCTCTGCGCTTGCTCGAAACATCCCATGCATAGACTGAAGTCTCGTGCAATGACCTTGACATAGTATGTTACTTCCTTACCTCCTTGCTGCTTCTCCAGGATAGGCTTGCCTGCAGCATGCGGTACGAAAGTTGGGCTCCTTGCTTGTGTAGGCAAATACTCTTTGAGCAGTTCTATAAGCTCATCTAAAAACTCAGCATCCACATAAAACATTACCCAGTTGGTCCACCTCTCGGGGTTTATACCTCTAATTGAAGTTCGCTCCAGGTGATATTTCAATACCTCCAAGTCCAGTAACACGGTTTCATTACTAATCCCCAAATTAACATAGACCTCCTCCTTAGGTATATCGTAAGCTTCCTTTCCGTTAACTCTGGTCTTCCTCCAGTTAAGTTGCTGCGGAGTCAGCCCAAGCCATTGAGGAGGTATTAGTCTCTCAATAGTTACCGGTCCTTTCTGCACTAACCAGCCTCTAAAGTCACTGTAAATAATGGGTATAGGCATAAAGATCGTACCGCTAGGGCTCTTAGGCACGTAAAACCCACGGCGGATGAGCTCTTCTTGGAGCTCAAGAGAGGATGCAAAATATATCTGCAAGGAATCTATTGGGTACTTCTTGATCCAGCTTGCGCCCTCCCATATGCTAAGTCGCATAGCTTCCACCTAGCAATGGAACACGCGCTATCTCAAGATTTAAGGCAAAAAATTCATTGCCGGAGTTATGGTTAGAGCATATTGCAGCCGGAGGGGTTATCACGGCAAGAACTCCTTGAACTTTAGCCATTTCGTATATCGCGAGCTTTTTCTAAGCGTTAGGTATATATGCTATGACGGTATGGGGGTACCGGTATACCCTATGAGTTTGCCGTATCCCAAGGAACCTGTTCATATAAAGAATAGGATCAGGCGGCTCTGGCAAGCTATGTGCACTACTAATGATGTCAATTGCGATGAGAAAGTTGTATGGAACGATAATGAATTAGCAAGGTACTTGTGGGGAGAGTGGTCTGCAGAGCTAAGAGGGTATGGATGTAATTGGCAATGCTTCCTTAAAACCTTAAGACTTATCACAGCAGATATTATACTCTGGGCTCTTAAGGACGTTTTAACGTGGGACGAGGTCCTCGAAAAGTTCATCCGCGTTTTAAAGGTTTACTATTGTAAGGAGGGGGGCAACAGTGTTCGTTAAGGTCGTGTTCGGGAGTTCTGAGAGCATGAGAGAGGTGCCGGACGAGTCCGTGCACCTAGTTGTCACGTCTCCACCTTATTACAACGCTCCCTTTGACTTCCCTGACCTTTTCAGCTCCTACGAGGATTTCCTCAAGCTCCTGAAGAGCGTCGGTGGAGAGATTTTCAGAGTTTTGAGGCCAGGCAGATACGCGTGCTTTGTCACGCAGGATGTCAGGATAGATGGCAAGCTTTACCCTATAGTCTCCGACTTAATCCACCTGATGATTCACGAGGTTGGCTTCGAGTACCAGGAGAAGATAATCTGGAGGAAGCCCGAGGGTTACATCAGGATTAGCAGGAGGAGCGGCGTCCTCGTTCAGCACCCATACCCGATGTACTACTACCCGGATAACATATACGAGGAAATAGTGATCTTCAGGAAGCCTGGAGAGTTTGATAGATCCTCTATCCCGGAAAGCGTCAAGGAGAAGTCTAAGGTAAACGTCGCGAAGTTCCAGCTTGAGAAGTGGTACCTCTCAGTCTGGGATGTCAGGAACGTGCTACCACATGAGAAGTGGAGCAAGTACACAGCTGCATTCCCTGAGGAGCTGGTCGAGAGGCTTATCACTCTTCATAGCTACTGGGGGGAGAACATCCTGGACCCGTTCCTCGGAACAGGGACGACGTGCGCGGTGGCGAGGAAGCTTGGAAGAAACTGCATTGGTTACGAGATCGACCTTGAACTAAGGGAGATCATAGAGGAAAGGCTCGGTATGAGACACAGGCTCCTCGAACCAGAAGCATATAAGGTGGAGATACTCGTGAGAGAAGATGCGAGGCGCTTAAGGACGCAGCTCAGAGAGGAAATAGAGAAAAGGCTAAAAACTAAGAAGTAGTGGTCTCAGAGCAATGTAGCACCGATTAACCTTAGTACTACGCGCCTTATTTCCGCGTCACATCGCATAACAAAACCTATTTAGGGGACCCTTCGAAAAATGAGAGCAGAGCAAGGGGTACACTGTGGCAAGCGTATTTGTGGGCTGCTGTGGCTTCCCGGTGGGTAGGAGGAGGTACTACGGCATGTTTAACGTTGTCGAGCTGCAGGATACATTCTACAACCCGCCTGAACCAGGCAAGCTCGCGAGGCTTAGGCAGGAGGCCCCCGAGGGTTTCACGTTCACGATGAAGGCTTGGCAGGCGATCACGCACCCAGTTGACAGCCCGACGTGGAAGAGGTCCAGGTTTAAGCCGGGTGGCGAGCTGAGGGATAGGTACGGCTACCTGAGGCCTACGAGGGAGGTTCTGGAGGCGTGGGAGCAAACAGCGAGTGCTGCGAGGGCTTTGCGGGCGAGGGTGGTCGTGCTCCAGATGCCTCCGAGCTTCACTGCAAGCGAGGAGAACGTCAGGAACGCTGAGAGCTTCTTCTCAACCGTGGAGTCCAGGGAGTTCATCATCGGCTGGGAGGTTAGGGGGGACTGGCCCAGGAACCTCGACAAGCTGGCCAGGGTCCTCGAGAAGTTTGACAGGGTCATACACGTCGTTGACCCATTTAGGCTCGCGCCCGCCGTTGAGCGGGGCACCGCGTACTTTAGGCTTCACGGCATAGGGCCCGGGGAGGTGAACTACAGGTACAAGTACACGGACGCGGACCTCGAGTGGCTATGGGAAATGGCCGAGCCACGCTCCAGCCGCGGGGAAGTCTACGTGATGTTCAACAACGTCTACATGCTGCAGGATGCCTTGAGGTTCAAGGAGAAGCACCTGAGAGCAGCTTGACAGGTGCCGCGCGCTAGGGAGTCTAACCGTACCGGCAGTCGCGCGCTCGAAAACTATTTATAGATGCTGGGCGGGGCAAGGTTATGGGCGAGGCTTCGAGGAAGGCGAGGATCTTCCTCGCCTTAATAGTCTCGGGCGCTCTCCTGATTGTTGCAGTGTTCGTCCTGGCTGTCCATTTCGCCCTGACGTACCAGCGCCCATCCTTTGGTGGCGACCTCTCCTCCTCTATTGGGGGCTTCGTCTCCGAGGCGCTATACCTCCTGGGTAAGGCTGTTTTCCTCTCCCTCGGGATCCTGGCAGCTGCTCAGCTGCTCAGGTACGGCGTGGAGCTTGCAAGGGGAGGGAGGGAATGAAGTCTACTGGTCTGCTGCTCTCCGCATTCTCGCTGCTAGTCGTTCTCCTCGCCTTGTCCCCCTTCGTTCAACTGCTCCTGGATATCAGGAGCGGCGCGGTCCTGGATTACTCGTGGAGGCTAGCTGGGGTGAGCGGTGAGGGCTTGGCTGTCGATCTTTCCTTCACGTATAGGGGCAGCGTCCCCCTTACAGGCGTGGGTCTAAGGGTGGAGGCGCTTTGCGGCGGCGCCGTCTGCTCCACTGCTGAGAGGAGTCTGGGCAGGCTGGTGAGGGGCGAGAGCGTAGATCTGCGGCTAATCGTTCCCCTGAATGCGTCGAGCATCAGGGTCTGCTTCGAGTCTAGGGTTGCCGGCATTTACCCCCTAAGTGCATCTGCAGAGGTGTCGTGGCACGGCCTACCCGGTTAAAGGGGTTAACAGAGTTAGAGAGGCTGTGCTCGCGGTCCTGGGGGCGTTGACGGCGCTGATCTCCACGCTCCTCTGGCTAGCCTTCCCAGCAGCTCTCCAGGCGCTAGGCGCTGGGTACATCAGAGTGCCCAGCACCAGCCTCATCCTCCTCTTCACAGGAGTATCCGCCATCGCGGGGGCGGTAGCCTCGCTATGCAAGCCCACAGCGTTCAAGCCCCTAG
>Ga0080004_1118475_pt1 | contig 61438 bp, 75 predicted proteins | sample WasSprMetagenome_FD_69207 | JGI IMG/M metagenome (GOLD analysis project Ga0080004, IMG submission 69207) | Sulfidic aquatic microbial communities from Washburn Spring, Yellowstone National Park, USA - WS (SPADES assembly) (version 2) | ecosystem: Environmental > Aquatic > Thermal springs > Hot...
CCATCACAGAGTAAGAACGCCTCAAATCATCTAAACTCTTCCTCAACATCCTGAACAACCTATCTCTAACGACCCTGTCAGTCTCTCTAATAAGTTCCTTCTCTTTATAACCCCTATACCCAGGAAACACCATAAGGAGTTTCTCATACAACCTAAGCTCCTTCTGACTCAAATCCTTTAACATATCAGACAAAACACGTCACCCCACAACATCAAGATATGATATAGCAACACCTTAATATATTTTGCTCTAAAGACCTCTGACCTCCTCCCCACCGTAAAGGACGGAGGCTTTCAGTTGTAATTTAAGAATAAAATGAGTGGGAGAGTGTTTACGTGAAAAACCATTGTTTTTATTCCTTCTTGAAGAAGAAGCCGTAGATCGACGCTGCCAGAGTCACTATCACTAAGCCTATGGTAGCGATACCATAAGCTGACAGCGTTCCCGTGCTAGAGTCAACTTTCTGGCCTACACTATCTATCTTGCTAGCTACGTCACCTACCTTGTTGGATAAAGCGGTCACGTCTGTCTTGGAAGCCATGTTAGTGCTAACCCCGTTCACCGCTTGAAGTATCTCGCCCAACTTACTCATTATATCTGATGATTTGCTGTTTATCAGGTCCTGTAGCGTGTTGAGTAGTGTTTGAGTATCTACAGGTAGTTTCATCTTTATTTCGCCGATCTCGGTCTTTATTGTTGCTACGTCGCCTTGAATACTCGTTATGACAGCGTTTATCGCGTCGAGCTTTGCTAGTATCGTGCCGGTTGCAGTGTCGATCCTTGCTAGCACCTCACCCTTACTATCAACGATGAGTCCTGTTAGTGTTGCGTTCATTGATTCGAGGTATGACTTGATGTCATCAAGCTTGCCCTCAATAACGCCGAGCGTTGTCTGAATAGTTACCACGCGATCCCTAACATCAATGATCGTGGCGTTGAGAGCCTCTAATCTAGCCATCACGGTACCTAAAGCTGTGTCGATCCTTGCTAGCACCTCACCCTTACTATCAACGATGAGTCCTGTTAGTGTTGCGTTCATTGATTCGAGGTATGACTTGATGTCATCAAGCTTTACCTTAATCTCGCCTACGTCGGTCTTTATTGTTGCTACTCCGTCCTTTACCTCTACTATGGTTGCGTTCATTCCTTCAAGGTATGACTTGATGTCGTCAAGCTTACCGGAAATCTCGTCTAACTTGCTGGTTACCGTGAGTGTGGCTGTCCCTAACACCTCACCTGTATCCATGTCCACAATGTTTAGTTCGTGATCGCCCGCTACCACGAGCGGTATGTTTACCTTGATTTCGAACGTTCCTAAAGCGTTGGCTCTGTAGTTCGATAGCCAGTTGCCGTCTAGATATATCATCACTACCTGGTATGGGTATAGGCCGGTTACATTCACCTTCACTAATCCTGGAGTCGTTGTCTCGGTAGGCGTTACCACAGCCTTAACTAAGACGTAGAGTGATGTGTAGCCGTAGTACATCTCGTCCTCCGTGTACACCTCGGTTAAGTGCTCGCCACCAGGTATTAGAGGTACTGTGAACTCGAACTCAGCATACCCTGTCCCGTTACTTATTGCGCTACCGATTAATTTACCGTCTAGGTATATTAGGAGCGTTGTGTTGGCTGGAGCCTTGCTCACGTAAAGCCTTGCTGTATCACCTACGTGTAGGTACGGGTTCTCTAGAGAGACGTTCAGAGGCTTCATCATCACCCACTTAACCGCGTTGTATATTATGTTCCACGCGTCCGGCGTGAAGTAAGCGGGTGAGTTCCAAGAGGTTGGCGGGAAGCTCGAGAGCAGAACCCACTTAACGCCGTCTGGGAACACTTTCCAAGCTATCGAGTTACCCCACGTAGTCCCGCCTACGTAGGTGTCGGCTATAGACGTTCCTGAGAATCCTGAGAACCACGAGAAGTCGGCCCCTGAATACGCGATTATCTTGATCAAATCTCCTACATTATACCCTCTCAGCACTGGGTGTGTTCGCGTGACCCTCACGTAGATATCGCCGTAACCCCAACTATAACCTATCGATGGCGGGTCTTCGAGACACGAGTAAAGTACTTTTATGCCGTAGCCGTAGTAGCCCCAGCTATCCATCCACACGACGCCGACACCGACCTGGTGTATAGCGTTCAGGAAGTTGGCGAAATCACTGCAAGACGGGAACGGCACGCCGTAATCACCGGCCCACACGACAGCGTCGTACATCCCGGCTAGGACGTCGTTAGTTAGTGCTACTAGGTTGGTGTAGTCGACGGCGTATATGTCCATCGATTCTAAGAAGCTCTTTATAGAGCCAGCAGAGTCGTAGAGTATCGCTACTCTAGGTAATCTCTTAAGTACTAAGATCCCTAAATCCGTTGTCTCATTTACTGAAACGCTGACGTCCACCTGAATAGTCTTGTAGCCCGCGGCCTCCACCAACATCGTGTAAGTACCTGCAGGTAGCCACGTGAAGAACTGTCCTCTCTCATTAGTGTATAGCTTGATCGGAGTCCCCAAGAACTGCACCGTAGCTCCCGCTAGCACTGCGCCGTCACTACCCATAACAGTCCCTGTCACGAAGCCGTACGGTAATCTCTCGAGGTATACGTCGGTTCTCGTGTATAGGTAGCTCTTAAGACCTCCCTGAACCGAGACGCCGGAACCTAGCCTACCACTCAATACCTTAAGAACCTCGCCGAACCTAGCCTTATCAATCACTCTGCTTGAGCTGGTGAAGCTCTGCCACCCTAACATCACGGCGTTCTCCAAAACCTTCTTAGTATTGCTCGTGTACATCCCGTCGGCACCTGACTCAAGATACTGCATCCAGTAGCTCTCCGCCCAACTACCTAGGTAGTACCACGGAGCACCAGTATTCGAGATCCACTCAGCAACACCTACACCGAATCTCGGAGGGCTTTGAGTATTCCACACGTACCCGAGAACGGTGAACCTGCCTGTCGGGTCGGTGAAGTTATACGCTACGTAATCAGCGTAGGAACCGGTAGCTAGGTAGAACCTGTTGGGATAGCCGGGTACGTCGGGTGTGACGCCGTCGAATATTGGGTGAGTCATGTTGAGCATCTCGACCTGTACATAGGTCGGTGAGGAGTACCCGACCGACCTGCTCACGGGTGCCGGATATCCGTAACTTATCAAGGTACTGCTATACGTGTATAAGACGTATATTCCCGGATAACCTGAGTATGAGGTGCATAACCATATTAAGGTTGCTCCGGTAGCGTCGGCTAGTTGATGGAACGCTACGACAACATCGCTTGGTGGGTAGCTGTAGGCCGAGGGCATGGTGTGGTCTATTACGATGACGGCTGGATTTATGTCACCGTTTATCCAGTCAATCAGTAACTTAGTCATGTTATTATATTCTGTGACAGGTAGTCCGAGAGCTTCCACTATTGTCTTAAGGTGTGGTTGTGTGCGGTAATCTACGTTAGCTAAGACCACGACTGTCGGAGGTATTGGCTGTAGGTAGAAGTCCACTACCACAGTCTCTAGCGGCGCTACAGTAACGTTCTCTACCTCCGCCTGCACGTACCCGGGTTTCCAAGCGTAGATTGTGTAGGTGCCTGAGGGAACGCTTAATTCGTAGTATCCTGAAGCGTTCGTGTAAGTATATACTGGCGTGCCGCTCACGAACGTCCACACTAGGGCACCATCTATTGGTTCGTTCGTTGTTGCATCGTAGACGTGACCCGCTATAGTCCCGTTTCCCATCGGGTATAGACCGAAGTTAACTACCACAACCTCGGCTTCGTCAACACTTACTGTCTGCGTCGCTGTTTGATACCCGCTTGCTGTGACTTCTAAAGTGTATGTTCCGGGAGGTGCTGAAACCTCGTAAACTCCGTTCACGTCTGTTTGCGTGGTCATGTTTAATTCTAAGACCGTTACGTTAGCTCCGGCTATCGGGTCGCTTGTTAGAGCGTTGTAGACTAGACCTGTTATGGTGCCGTTAAGTAGTACTACCTCCACAGTCACGTTAACACTCTCATAACCCCACGCGCTGAACATGAGTGTGTAGGTTCCTGGGTCTAGAGGTATTCTGTAATAGCCTGAAGCGTTTACCGGGAAGGTCCTCCCTATCTCTAATACCGTGACCGACGCCCAAGGTATTGGCTCGCTGGTTACTGAGTCTAGCACGAACCCCTCAACACCGCTCTTCTTAGCGAACTCCATAGCTTTCCTAACGGCTTCGTACGCGTCTATCCTCCCCCAACCATACCTAATGTCCTGTCCTGGGTCGCCGAAGTCTATGGCGGTGGAGTTCAGCATCAAGTATATTTGCTCAGGGGTGTCAGGCACGTCATGGTATAGCCAGCCAGCGGCTTGAAGCATTAACGCGACAGTTCCTGCAACGTGCGGTGTCGCCATGGAGGTACCGCTCCAAGCCTCATAACCGCCTCCCGGCACAGCGCTAGTGATGCTAACGCCGGGTGCTGAGACGTCAGGCTTTATGTAGGTGCTCGGGTACATGTCGAAGAAGGGCCATGTTGGTGGCGGTGATGGCCACGTAACGATCTTTCCACTACTCCAGGACGCGACGTTATCGTTTATGTCTGTAGCGCCGACGCCGAAAACGCCCCATATGTTTCCTGGGTTGCCTGATGTTCCGGGACCTGAGTTACCTATGGCTGCGACAGGCACTATATTCGTTAGTAGCATTGCCTCAACAGCCGGGAGTAAGTCGTTCCCGTAGTATTCGTTCGCGCCGAAACTCATCGAGACTACGTGAGCTGGTAAGCCCGTGTAGACTATCTGTCCAGTAGCTGGGTCTATGTAGAACGGCTCCACGGTCCACTGCATTCCCGCCAATACCTGAGCGAAGGTGCCGCCACCTCCGGGCAGTACTAGACCGTGCATTAGGGTGGCGCCGGGTGCGACACCTATCAATATATTGCTTGTGTCACCTCCTAACGCGGTACCACTACAGTGTGTTCCGTGACCGTATGTATCGTGTGGTGTGCTTAGTACCGGGTTCCCAGAACCGTCAAACTCCATCCAACCGCCTGGGTAGTAGGGGCTTGTCGGGTCTAAGGTTAGCATCTTCCCAGCTAACGCAGGGTGCGTTATGTCGACACCTGTGTCCAGCACCGCTATCCTGACTCCCTGGCCTGTGTAGCCTAGGGCCCACGCTTCAGGCGCTCTAATCTTGAAGATACCCCAGCTAGAGACTTGATAGCTCTTCACGTCAGTCGCTTCTCTAGTGACAGGCTCTATTACGTGGACCTCGAAATTCTCGAAGATCCTCACTACCTCAGGTAATGAAGCTATCTTGCTGATAACCCCTACAGGAACTCTAGCCAGTACCACGTTATCTAGCCAGAACTTGTTCAGTACCACACCCCCCTCACTCAAGATTAAGTTGATTAAGTTTTTCTGAGTGTAATCAGCCCAATTCTTGAATGCTTGAACAGCGAGTCTGTAATTACCTCTCACGTAAGTGCTTAATTCTTTAGGCATTGACTTAAGTCTTATGGCAACCTCAACTACATCACCCTCCCTCATCCCTCCCAGCTTACTCAGCAAAGGCGGAGCTATCTTGTACGACGAGTCATTAGCTACCACGCTAATAACGACTCCAGGCAACCAACTTATTACGGACACGAACAGCAAGACTATTAAGGTAGTGACGAGTATATTCCTACGATTCATTAAGACACCTCAACATAGTTAATGAGTTGAGGTTAATAAATTTTGCTTTTATTTTTATTTCACAAATCAAACGCTATTTTTAAATGCTTTTTATATAAACTCAATTTGATTTCATAAAGATATTTTTAGGAGGTTTTCAGAACTCTAAGCCAATTTTTCACAAATCCATCTTTTAGTATATGAGTATAATGAAACAGGACTTCAGCGACTCTAACCCCGGTCTCACCATGCTTCAACATCACCTAATTATTATTTATTGCTGATTAATTACTGAAAGAACAGATTATTACTTTTCTTGGTTCGTTTTGGTGAAGGTTCCGCTCTTTAGAGTGAGTAGTGTTTAGGGTTTGTAGGTCTTTTTGTTCTCAGTGTTTATGTGTGGGTGTAGTTTCTATAGGAATCCGTTATTTCTATACCATTCTATCGTTTCTTTAAGCCCTTTTCTTAGGTCGTATTGGGGTCTGTAACCTAGTTCTTTCTTAGCTTTACTTATGCTGTACGCTCTATGTGTTGTCACGGCGTCTACTATGCTCCTCCTAAGTATTAGGTTTTCCCCTCCTCTTAACCTATCGTAGATTTCCGTGAACGTTAGTAGGAATTTGGCTACTCTAGGGTCTAGCTTTATTTTTGGGTTCTTTACTGAGTAGGTGTGATAGAATCTCATATACTTCTCTATAGGTATACGCTTTCTAATCACTCACTATGTAAGTCTGGCTTACCGAGACCTCGGGTTTTTCTAGAACTAGTGTGAATCCTTGAACTACGTCTTTTACGTGTGCAAACTGAACTAGGTACTCACCACCCTCGATCATGAATTTAGATAAGACGCCTCCCTTAGCTAAGGTCGTTATAAACCAGTAAGCAACGTCATCCAGGTTTCTAGGACCGTACATGCCTGAGGGTCTCACGATGGTGTACTCAAGTCCTGAATTACTTAATTCTCTCACCACCTGCTCAGCCAGTAGTTTAGATCTCCCGTACTCGAATTAAGGGTTTGGAGGGGTGTTCTCATCTCCTGGAGGATCCCTCACAGGACCTATGGCTTCTGTAGAGCTACAGTAGATGAATCTCCTAACCCCGGACTTGAGAGCTGCTTGAGCGAGTGCTCGAGCCCTTAACGTTCACTAACTGATACATCTTCTTAGAGCCCGTGAAGGTGTAGTACGCTGCTAAGTGGATGACGGAGTTCGGGTTTCATTGGGCTTGATGTTGTTTGGCGTCAAGCCCTCTTCCCTTGGCTTCATCGTTCTCGGGATCTCTTTTCATCGGGATCCGCTTCATCGGGCTCCGCCCGCTCGGGGTAACCCCTACCCACAGCTCCTCCTTCATCGTCTTCTCAGGTTCATTGCTGTGGGGAAACCCCGCATCCTGGCTCCCCCGAAGACGCCTCTCTCAGGTCTCTACATTAAACCCGCATCTCGAGGCGTCCCCAGTAAAGGAAGCACCAACAACCCCTAATAAACCTTTATGAAAACCAAAACAGTTTCACGAGGGCGCCAACCTCCTTGACTACTTGAGGTAGTGTTTCGTGCTTCGTTAAGTCACCGTAAACTACCTCAACACCTAAACTCCTTAAGTAGTTTGCTTTCCTTAAATCCCTGACCATTCCCCTAACGACATACCCTCTACCAACTAATTCCTCAGTTAGGTGAGTACCTAAGAAACCTGAAGCTCCAGTCACTAATATCTTCATGCGCATCACCTAGCATTAACTATTTAGGTAGGGATTAAAATACGCTAAGCTAATCACCCTCCTTCGAAAGTTAAACTCATATTTATATTTTAAGGATAAAATATTTACTTGAGGGATTATCAATGCCTACTCTTGAAGATCTCGGTACCACGTTATGGAATCAGTTAGTAGCTATGATTCCCGGAGTTATAGCTGCCGTGATATGGATTATCTTAGGCGTGATAGTGGGCATCATAGTGGGGGGCATAGTTACTAAGATTCTCAGAAAGTACGTGGAGAGACCCTTGTCAGTAACTCCTTTCGGGAAGACGCTCGCTACGATGGGTCTCGAGTTCTCGGAACTTATAGGGGGGCTTACGAAAGCGTTCATAATATCCATCTCCTTAGTAGCTGCCATAAGCTACATACCCTTAGGCGGGGATGCCGGCGAGCTAATATATAGCGTGGTATCCTACCTACCCTACTTGATAGGCGGTATAGCTGTGATAACGCTTGGCTTAGTACTAGCTATCTCGCTAGCTAAGTACATAGGGTCACTACTGGGTGCAGGCTTCGGCGAGACGTACAAGTCCCTCGTAACCTTGATAGAGAACCTACTACTCGTGGGCTTGATAGCGATAGTTTTGACCGTGGCCTTCACCCTGCTCAAGCTACCGTCAACACTGATATACCCGCTCTTAGTAGGTGCCACAGCAATGGCTATAGGCGTCATAATAGTTATAGAAGTGTTTAAGGCTATAACAGAAGCACACCCAGACTTCAGCAAACTCGCGCCTTTCCTGCAATTCATAATAGTGTTTGTGTTCGTGTTCGTCGGACTCTCAGCGATATTCAGCGGGTACACGACTGTAGGCGACGTGCTCAGATCATTATCTATCAGCGTCGCGATAGCGTTCGCTGTGATACTGATACCGGTAGCGTTCTACCTAGTTAAGAAGGTCTTAATAGAAGCTGAGAGGAGACCTAGTAAGGGAGAGTAAAAATAAACAAAACTAAGCTTTTCACTATAAAGTGGGTCTACCTACACACTTCTCTTAACCCTAAAGTAGGGTGTGTAGGTGAAGTAACGCGGTATATACTCGCCGTCATACGGCTCGCGAGGGGTTCTGAGAAATGACTCACCTAAAGGAACAACCCTATACACGCCCGCACCCACTAACTTCCTCACATAATGGCTTGCTCTCCCCTCATAAACCTAAAGAGCTACTGTCTGAACCTTATCCACCCCTGCGTACCCTGTAGTCTTAGGTAGCTCCTTAACGAGTTTAACACACTCTATTAAATCATTAACCACCACCATCTCTAAAAACCTCTTCCTAGAGTGGATCTCGAGCAGGGCTAGCCTTAACCCAGTAAACGAGGACTTACCTCTACTCACGACTATAGTGTACGGATTCCGGGGGTCGTTGAAGAACTTACTTTTACGCGCCTCAGAATATATCTTCTATAGTAAGTAACTCGTTAGTCAAGTATCTAACACCATTCAATGAAAAACCACGTAATAGTTTTTATCGTTTCGACCAGCTCTTATCTACGTAAGGGTTACTTGAATACGCTTCAAGGAAACATCAGCATGCTGAAGAGTATTATAGCGTAGAGCGGTAGCGAGATATCCATGCTGTACTCGATCACCGCACCTCCCATAAACACCTCACCCCTAACCACCCCGAAATTCAGTAGAGTGAGTACTATGAGAGCTCCTAAAACCTTAGATAGGAGTCGGAGCGGTAATGAAATCGGGTGTTCCTTAAGTAACGAATTCGCTAAGCCTGTGCCGGTGAAGAGAGTGAAGGCAAGTAGCCAAAGTATAGGTGTTTCAAGGACTTCAGTGCCTGGAAGGATTTTAGAGAATAGAGTTGGGAGTAGTACGACGTAAACGAAGTAATAAAACAGCCCTGTGAGAATCCCAAATACTACGGAACTCACCACCTTCCTGACCTTGCTTCCCTCACTCACTACCCAGCACCCCTAATCCTCAATTCAAGACGGTAAATCCCCGCAATCTTCAAGCTTATTAAGACTTCCGGATATTCAGGAACCGAGCTAACGTTGAGTATTACGTATTTCGTTAACGTAGTGTTCTTAGGTAAGTCACCGAAGTATAGCGTGTTGTTAAGTACCTCAAGTCTGACATCGTTTAAGGGTACAGACCCTCTATACGTGATGCTGAATACTACTTTAACGTGTGTTTCATTAAGTTGCTCGTATGAGGTCTTAAAATCTATTAAGTCAGGCTTACTCGTTAATTCGTAAACGAATATTATTGCCGGGGTTATTAACCCGCTTAAGATTAAGAAAGCTACTAGACCTATCCCTAGCTTGAGGAGGGTGTTCACTTCTTAGTCTCCTCAGACTCCTTAGGTTTCTTTTCTTTAACGTAGAGAGCTTTGAAGAGGTCGACACCCTTCCCTAACAGTATTGAGCCAGCCCATATCATTGCCCCGAGAAAACCTAACTTAATAACTAGGTTAAGTAATTCGTAAACCGTGTTAGTGATAGATGTCTGCAGATCCCCTCCAGCAGGTAGGAGAGGCCTGTAATTGAGGTAAGCCTCGAAAGCTAGGAAAGCTCCGGAAACCACTATTAATACACCGGCTAAAAGTATCGCTACTCCGGTCACGAAGGGGTTTTACTCGCCTCCATAAACGTATCGCCTACTAATTTGCCGGCTAGGGTTAATAAATGCGAGGTTTTTCGAAACCGCGTGGAGTATTCAGTCAAGCAACACCGCTATCTCACTCAACACAATAAGTAACGAGAATATCAACACTATTACGAGAACGAGAGTCTTAATAGATTTTCTTATTCTCTCGTTTCTTACATTCCTGTTTAAAAGTAGTAACGCGCCACCATAGAAATGAAGTATGGTTAGGGCCGCGGTCGCGATCCTTAGGAGAGGGAGTGTGTGGATTTTAGCTGAGGCAATATACGTGAGTCCTACCAAGTCGGGGACTGGGGAAATCATTCCGTAACCGCTAAGTAAGTAAAGTGCGAGGCACAGCGTTAGAGGGATCGACGTATACTCAACTATTCTAAGACAGAAGTATGTTTCCCTAGCTCTACTCATCTCCTCAACCCGGAGTAGAGGTCTTGAAGCTCCCTGAAATCCGCTTTATGAGGTCTTAGGGGGACCCCCACCGGGAACACGTATAGTGGGCGCTCATCACGTCGAGCATTAACCACCCTAGCTACCTCATCGTCGTGGAAAGCCCCTATAGCGACAGTCCCTAAACCTAGAGCCGTGCTCATTAAGTAAACGTTCTGACCAACGTGACCTACCTCGATGTGGACGTACCTAACGCCTCTCTCACCGTATCTCCACGTAGTCCTCTCGTAGACAGCGCATATCACCAAACTTACCGGAGCTTCCCTAACCCAGTCTTGCCTCAGCGTAGCTTGCCACAAATCACTCCTGAAATCCCCGCTCTTAACCAGTCTTAACGAGTGCCTTCTATAATCATATTTGTAAACCCCTGCCTCCACGTAACCCCCGTCACCTAGGGAAACACCTCCCTCACCTACAACCACGTAAATCTCTAGAGGGTAGGTAGCCCCCGCGCTGGGAGCAGCTCTCCTAAGCCACCCGTCCACTTCCTCGACCACGCCTTGAGAAGCCCAGAGAATCATCGATAATTGCTCGATAGTTATGGGGGAATCCCTCCACTCCCTAACACTCTTCCTGAGAAGGATAGCTTCCTCAACAGTAATGAAGCTCACTTTCCTAGGGAGGGGGAGAAGCAACTCACCACCCACGACTTCAACACCACCTAAATCTCCTTGCGGAACATATAAAGAAAACAAAACGTAAACAACTATTAAGACAGTAACTAAGAATGATAAAGCGAAGCCCAACCTCACCTAAAGACACCTCCCATAAATAACGAGTCTTACAACACTTATAACCTGCGTGAGATAAGCTTAAAAACCCTTTCACGCAAAAGATTATGGCGGTCCCGGTCATAGCGGTCGGGAAACACCCGGACTCGTCAGATCCCGGAAGTTAAGCCGGCCGCGTTGAGGGGGCAGTGAGGTCCGCGAGGCCTCGCAGCCCTCTCAAACTGGGATCCGCCACTTCCTAACCCTCCTCACACGTTACCTCTATGACTACTTATTCACGTATGCGAGAATATTTTTAAGGTAGGTTATTATAGTAGTTATTGGTGCCGCCGTAGCTTAGCGGGCAGAGCGCCGGACTCATACGGCCCGTCCTGGGATATCCGGAGGTCCGGGGTTCGAATCCCCGCGGCGGCACCTGGGTAGCCGGGTCGTCTAGCGGCCAAGGATGCGGGGCTCTGGTCCTCTGGGGAGTGCCCCCGTGACCGGGGTTCGAATCCCCGCCCGGCTACCAATTCCTTTACTTAGGTGGGTAGATAGTTAAGAGACTTACTAGTATGGCTTCAGTGAGTGGTGATAGGGTCGGTGAGTAATCCACGTTTTTATTACTTAACTCTACGTCTAGACTTAAAACCTTCTTGAAGTTTTCTTTGTCTTCAAGCTTGTGCGGGAACTTAACGGCAGTGCCTAAAGCACTTAATAATGTTGAGTAGGAAGCTATCGCTGAAGCGTTGAGGTCGCCCTCCTTCTCGTATTCTTTGATGAACGCGTTCGAGGCTTCCAGAACGTAGTTATACTTCGTTGTCGCGAAACTTAGGTATTTGTAGTTGCTGGATAGGAGATTCAAGAACTCCTCGAGAGTTAAAGACTCAGAGATTATTTTGCTGGACGTTAAGCTCGACTCATAAAGCGCTCTACTCACGTCACCGCCGGCGTTTTTTAAAGCCTCGTAAATCTTCAGAACTTCTTGAGGACCTGTGTAACTTAAGAGCGACTTCCTAGCACTTATGTATGTCTGAACCACGAACTTATCCCTCATCCTCAAAGTATAGGACGCCGCGACACAAGCAGGTATCATGAAGACATGGAATTCAGGTAGGTGAACTCTCTTGAGGTAGGAGATATTGTCTTGAATAGAGTCTCTTATGAGGGTCCCTAAACCGATGTCGACGAAGCCTAGGGAACCTGCCGCGACACTAGCGCCTAGCTCAATAGATTTTAAGTAGTTTCTCAGAGAAGAAGTTAATAAAGCCACGTAAGGTCTTAAGTCCTTAAATCTCAGAGAATATCTGTGAGGTGCTCCGGGCTTGACGTAAGAGTAAACAGCTATGTCCACGGAGTCTATCAACCCGCGTAAAACCACCGACAAAACCGGATCCCCTCAGATATAGCTATGCTGAAATAATAAACGAAACGTTCCTTAAGCGAGGGTTACTTCTTAAAATAAATCAAGACCGTCACATAATATTAGGTGAGATATATTAAGGAAGTTACCTACCCTATAGCGACTTTCCTGCTTTTCCACGAGCTATGCCCGTTACTAGGCTTAAGTGGTGAGTACTCGATTTACTTACCTATAATATTCACGATACTGCTGTGCTACGGTGACAAAATCAAGATATTCTTGCTGAATAAAACGGTCAGCGGCGACCTACTGAAAGTGGTTGACTTGAGCTACGGTAGGTTAAGGACCTTACAGAAAATCAGGCTGAGGACTACTCAGAAGCTAAGAATCTACGCCAACTTGACCGGCCTGCTATTCCCGGTCGTTCTAGCCCTATCATTGAGTGCTTACTTAATCCGTCAATCACCTAACTACCTCGTAGCATACCTCTTACTACTCTCGTTTCTGACAGCCACTTACAACAGGTTCTCAGCAACCGTTTACGAGAAGGGGATACTCGTCTCACTAGCCTCCAGCATAGTAGTCACGGTCACGTCAACTCTTGCGGTAAGCATACACTACAAGCTAGGCGCGGACGCGACTTTCATGACAGCGTATTCCGTCAGCGCTCTAGCAGCTCTGATAGGTATAGACTTACTGAACCTGAGGTACGCGACATTCTTCAACACTAGGTCAATAATTATGGGTGGGTATGGGGTTAAAGACGCGATATTCCTCATCCCAGCCCTCTCCTCGGTAACGGCAAAGCTACTCTACAACTTAATAACTACTCTACCCTCCTATATTTAAGTCCTGCTTCCCTGAGTAACGAAGTAATTAAGTCGTTAATCAACACCAACTTCTCCGGAATCAACGTATCCATAGACACCTTAACTAAGAAGTATCGAGCTTCGAGCATTCTGGTCTCGGCGCCGTAAGGCTGTGGGAGAATCTTAATTAAGGTATCTGAAGAACCGCAAACATATGAGTGTTCCTCAACACTGCAAGCATAACCTAACTTCTTTAAGCCTTCCTTCACTAAACTCAAAGTCTTAACTAGTAAGTCGTAGGTCTCGGGAAGGGATTCTATTAACAACGCGGTAGTAAAAACCCCGTGATTACTGCTCAAGTACCTCAACCCCGGACTCACGTAATTTCGTGATCGCGGTCTTAATCACCTGCTCGCTCGAGACCTCCATCAATATCTTGACCTTAGCGTAGCCGGGCTTTATATCTAGGTCGAACCTGTCATGCGTTATATCGAGGATATTACACCTCAAATCAGCGAGTATTTTCAAGACCTTCTCTAAGCTTCCTGGAACGTCTTTCAAAGAAAGAGTTATTCTAGCAACCCTGCCCTCACGTATCAAGCCCCTCATCAAGATCCTGTAAAGCGTTGTGAGATCAGCGTTCCCTCCGCTAACGACCGCCACGACGTTCTCGCCCGGGATCTCGTCACTCCTGGACAGTAGGGCGGCCACAGGAAGCGCTCCCGCCCCCTCAGCAAGCAACTTAGTCCTCTCCAGCAGTAGGTAGATAGCTCTAGCAATCTGGTCCTCCTCCACCTCAAGAACTAAGTCAACGTAGTTACGTATTATCTCGAAAGTTAAATCACCTAAACTCTTGGTTAAGACGCCGTCAGCTAGTGAGGGCTGCGGTAACACGGTCACCGGCTTGCCAACACTTAAAGACAGCCTAGTCTTAGCCGCTACCGAGGGCTCCACACCCACTACCTTAACCCTCCCCTTACTGAGCTTCTTAACGGCTAACGCGATACCCGCTATTAAACCCCCTCCCCCGATAGGCACGACCACCGTGTCTACATTACTCACGTCCTCAACTATCTCTAACCCTATGGTTCCCTGCCCTGCTATGACGTAAGGGTCGTTGAACGGGTGTATGAGGCTCATCCCCCTCTCCTCACTAATCTCCAGAGCTTTCTTGAAGGCGTCATCATATATCTGACCGTACAGCAAAACCTCACTACCGTAAGACTTGACAGCGTTTATCTTGTATGTCGGGGCTGTTTCAGGCATGACTATCAGGGAGTGTATGTTCAGTTCCCTAGCAGAGTAAGCAACACCCTGCGCGTGATTACCTGAAGAAGCAGTGATCACACCCCTAGACCTGACCTCCTGAGGCAGCGTGTATATCTTGAAGTAAGCACCCCTAACCTTAAAAGACCCTGTTTTCTGCAGGTTCTCAAGTTTTAAGTACACGGACTTACCCGTGAGCGAGGAGAAGAAAGCTGAGTGAAACACGGGGGTTCTGTGAATAACTGGCTTAAGAATCTCTGAAGCCTTAAGCATTAAGTCAAATATCTCATCAATACCCCGACTCACGAAACCTTCACACCCTAAAACATTATGTCAGAACAAATTTTAAACTAGAACGTGATGAAATAGGAGGAGGTTTACGTATTGAGAACGCAGAGAAGCGTGAGGAACGTTAAGGAAGCTAAAGAATTATTCACAGAATTAAGCGACGCTATGGAGTGCGGGGAGAGAGTTAAGGTGTTGATCAAGGATATAAGCAAGATCCATGAGTACGTGGAGCTCGTGATTAAATCTAAGCTCTCATTAATAGACGTTGAGGAAGTCGGTAAAGATTATTACCTAGTAATAGAGAACAGGTTCGGTAATAGGTGCGTGCAGAATGACTGAGAACGTAGAGATAGATAAGCTAGATATCATGATACTCGCAAAACTACTCGAAGATTCTAGAATACCTTTCAGGAGACTAGCCCGCAACCTAAGCGTTAGCGAGTCAACAATATACTTAAGAGTTAGGAAGCTGAGAAATAACAGAATCCTCAAAAGTTACACGATCGACGTAGACTTAAACAAGCTCGGCTTCTTACAGCAAGTTTATGTGGAGATCAAGGCCATGCCTCAATACATCAAGAATATAGTGGAAGAACTTAAAGAAAAACCAAACGTTCTAGAAATCTACGAGGTAAGCGGTGAGTACCCGCTCCTACTCAAGATAGTGTCTACCAGCAACGAAGAACTTTCATCCACCATAGACGAAATAGCTTTAATTAAAGGAATTACCGAGATGAAGGTCAAGTACGTTTTCAAAACCCTGGAGAGTAAAAACATAGGCAAGGTATTCTCAAGACTAAGTGTTTTGAATTTGAGGTAACCTCAAACACTAACTCCCAGCTAAGATTCAGAAACGTATCTTACTGTTTTGATTCCCTCAACCTTAGAGACCATCCCCGCCCCACTAACTCAATAATTTTATTTCTTTAGTTTCCTCAGTAAGTAGTCTACTATCTTAGGAGCGGGATTCACTCCCGTGCCTGCGTAAAAGCCTTGCCAGTTAGGCATTGCGTTGACTTCGTAAATTACGTAACCATCCTCGGTTTCGCCTACGTCGACCCCTGCGTAGTCTAGCTTCAGAATCCTGGTAGCTTTTAAAGATAGCTCTGCTAAATCAGCGTCTACCGGCGCTTTCTCAACTCTCGCGCCTTGAGCTACGTTAGTTTTCCAAGTATTCTCGGGCTTATACCTGTATATCGCGCCCAGAATCTCATCGCCTACTATGAAGACCCTTATATCCCGCTCCTTAGCTCTAGTGTATTTCTGTATTAAGAGTGGCTGGCTATGGCTAAGCCAAGTCTTGCCTATTATGTAAGCTATGTCAGGGTCTGAAACGAGTAGTGAGCCGTAACCCATACTCCCTATCAATGGCTTAATAACAGTCTTACCCCAGGATCTCACGGTCTCGCTTAACACGTACACGTCCTCAGTAATCTTAGTTTCAGGAACTCTCACCCCGGAACTAGCTAGTAGTTGAGTTGCTCTATACTTATCGCGAGCGTTCAGGAAGCCCTCACTACTATTAACTAGTAACACACCGCTTATCTCAAGTTGTTTCAGTATGTTTACCCTCTTGAGGAGGGTCTCCATACTCGCTACGGAACCAACCCCCCTTACTAAGCCACCATCTATCTCGACCAGGTGATCGCTACCGTAGCTAATCCTCAGACTACCGTCTTTTAAGACTTCGCCGTTAAGTCTTGATATTCTTAAGTAGAGAACGGAAACACCCTTCCTCAATAATTCCGTAAGTAACTCCCTAGCAGTCTGAGGAGGCACGGGGGCTTCGTGAATTACAGCAACCCTCAAGCATCGTTACCTCAAGAGTATTTAGCTTAGGCAACTATTTAAGGACTACGCAAATAAACATCTAGAGTGGGGTAATGTGATTGAGTGGGTACTGATACCGGTAACGATAACGGCTACGCTAGCGTCAACCTACGTGATCATGAGTGTAGAGAAGAGTAAGGGGATGACGTCCCCGGATCTTCATAAGCCTGGGAAACCCAGAATACCTAAGACAGCGGGACCGGCGTTCATGATTACCTTACTAACCGGGTTGATCCTCTCCCTAATAAACAACATGACGTTATTCGCGTGCCACGTTCTTGCAGCAATGATCGCCGGCTTAATAGGTTTTTACGACGACTTTAAGGGTCTTGGAGCTGTGTGGAAAGTCGTTTTACTCACACTCCCCTCACTGCCGGTCCTGCTCGGCGGTGCTTACGTGCCGAGACCTTATATACCGTTAGTTGGTTCTTTGAGGATACACATAATATACCCGTTACTCCTACCGCTAGTTTACAGCGTGTCAGCGAACGCGTATAACATGATTGACACACACAACGGTATTGCGGTGACGGCAACGCTCACGTCATCGATAGCCTTACTAGTATCCACCGTTGACAGACCCCAACCACTGAGTGAGGGCTCCATATTCTCGCTATTCGTCATATCCTTCTTAATTAGTTACCTCCCCTTCAACGCGTACCCCTCAAAAATATTTAATGGTAACAGCGGTTCCTTCATGTTAGGATCATTAGTAGCTTCCCAAGCAATATTATTGAGGAGAGAATACTTGACGCTAATGCTTTACATACCCTTAATAATTAACGGCTTCAGCATACTGACCAGCGTCGGCGGATTCAGGAATAAGGAGAGGATTTCAAGACCTGTGATATTAACGGAGGACATGAGGATAGCTCCGAATAAATCAAGTAAGGCACCGGTCACGTTAGTACAATTACTGGTGCTGAGAAAACCCCTCACTGAGAGGGAATTAATAAAGCTCTACACCCTACTCATACTCTTAAACACCATCCTCTCACTAATCGTTTACCACGTGTTAGTTAGTTTCTGATACCTGATTAACGAGTTAGAGAATATAATGCCCCCTCCCCGAAACCTCCGTTAACCAAAACCTAAGATTGAGGGATTTGCTTAACTCGTTTAAAGCCTTGATAACTCTCTCAATCCTCCTCCCGTCCTCGACGAAACCGTAGATTGCGGGCCCCCAACTACTCTGTCCTAACGCCGTGACACCGTTCTTACTCAGTGTTTCAGCTATTATCGAGGATTCCTCGCTAGAGTATATGCCGCCCTGATACTTACTGAAGTACTGGCCAGCAAGCAACTGTATTCTAGACAAAGCCTTACTAAAAAGCCTGAAATCACCTACTCTTACCGAGGTTATCAAGTGAGTGAAGAGAGTGTAGAGCTCTGCCTGATTCTCATGCGGTTCCACACTACTTAACGCTGGCTCCTCCTCCCTCTCATGAAAACCTCTAACACCTTCCGGTACTACGATCAAAACCTTCCACCTAGGAGGTCTTAACCTAACCAACAACTCAGGATACTTAAGAACGCCGTCCCCTCGAAACGCGCCGGTATCCGCTACGAACCCACCGTATAGGAAAGTGTAAATACCTATGCCTGAGACGCGGCCCACACCTAATTTCTTAGCTAAGTGATCTATAGGGTTGTTCTCCCTAACGTAACCGAGGATTTTAAGTGATTTGAGCAAGCCCATGACCAGCTTGGTTCTCGATCCAAGACCTACGTGGTGTCTTAAGAAGCCGGAGATCTCTACGCTCAAGCCTTCTTCGATGTTAAGCTCCCTTAGCGTTCCCGCGATTATTTTCTCAGATTCTGCGGTAGGGGTCCTTACTGTAAGTCCACCCTCGGTTCTGGAAACCCTCATTATTAAGTAAGGTTCTCTCACCGCTACCCCGGTAGACCCGAAAAGGTAGGGCAAGTCCCTATACCTGTAAAAACCTAAGTGGAGTCTGTACGGTATCCTCAACCTCACGCTACGCGAGTTATCTTGCATCCCCAGCTCAACCTCATCAAGTCAATTAAGACTCTACACCAATAAAGCTTTCTACTCTTTACTGGGGTTGCCGGAACCTCGTTCTCTAGGTGTGGCTTAGAATACCTGCTCACAAGTCCTTCAAAATCGAAACCCACGAGCCCTACCTCAATCGCATCATTCGCGAGAGCTAAGTAGACAGCTCTATCCCCGTCAGTGAACCCCCCGGAGAAACTTATGTTGGATGTCGTGTACAAGACTTGGGAAGTGCCTAAGACTCTCTTCTCCTTCAATAATGGGATCCAGAGCCTCACCCTCTCCACGTTATCCCCGTGAGCATGTACCACGATAAATCCACTGAAAGATAATAAGTCGTTTAAGCTAACGCCGTCAAGATCCGTGACCACTGCATGAGGCTCTACACCAACATGTCGGCAACACCTTAGCGCGCCATCAGCGGCTATCACTACGTCGTAGAGACTCGCTAACCCGGAGACCTTCACACAGCTCGGGCCAGCACCGACCACCAAGACTCTTGAGTCTTTAACGAGCTTCCTCAAATCTCGCAATACCTCATCACGCCCCCTACTAAATCCCTGTAATATCATATTCAGGGTCTCGGCCGCCGCGAAGTCCTCGTCGTGGCTAAACCCGAACTCACGCCTAACGACGTCATGTAAGGAAGCCCACGCCAGGCTGTTCAATACCCGCACCAAAAAGAGATCACTTAAGTTAAATTTAACTTATCACCTTGATTGCAAGTATTTCTAAGGTGGTGGGGACGGGGGTTATTGATAGGTTCCTTAGGTTCTGCTATCACGAATCGATAGCTGTGACCTTAAGCGATGAATTAAAACCTCACGCGGCTCCTATGGGTGTAGAGTATGGTGAGCCACACCTAATACTCAGGCCTTACAGAAACAGCAAGACTTACGCAAACCTAGTTTCCAGACCCCCACTATCCCTGAACTTCACGAGTGACGCAAGATACTTTTTCAAGGCTATATTCAGTCAGAAAGAATTAGTTTTTGATTTCATTGATTCGAGCGAGGTACCGGTAATTAGAGGTGATTTTGATTTATACGTGGTGGGTCGAGCTAAGCTTTCAGGCATGGTCGGTGAGAGAGCGGTTTTCTTGGTCATGGCTGAGAGGGTTTACGAAGGTCCTGGATCTAGGTTAGCTTTAAGTAGAGCTAATAACGCCTTACTTGAAGCGCTAGTTTATTACACTAAGGTTGCCGCGTTAGTTAATGAAGGATATAGAGACTTAACGGAGTACCTCAATTTATTAAGAATAAACCTCAATTTAGTTAGGAAGCTGGGGAGCCATGAACTAGTTGAGATGGCTAGCATCGTTGAGGAGGAGTTAAATGGTTTGTTAGGTGATTCGCTGAGATGAGCTTAATTAGAGCAGTCTTTTTAGGGTTGTTGGTCGGGCTTCTTCAAGGGTTTGTCGATACCTACGGGTACGCTGTGACAGGCTACACCACAGCGGAAATAGCTGGCGTGGTATCAGCCATAATCTTCCTAGTTTTGTATAGAGCGATCTTCAGAAAAACACCGACAGTTTTTGAGCATTTCATAGGGGTTGCGGTAGCTGCCGGAATCTCTATTTCAACAACGATAACTGCAGGAATGTACATCACTTACACGATGCTTCACACCTACGGGGATACCGAGATCTTAGACCTCCCTTCATGGACTTACTACACGGGTTTCCTAAGTCTCGATACCGTACTCTTCTACTCTTACGCTACCGCAGTCTCTGTTTCAGGGTCTCTAATCGCTTACGTTTTCTATAAACACTACATAGAGAAGGAAAAACTGTCCTACCCTATAGGTTCCTCAATAGCCAGGGTCATTCAGGTAGGTAAGGCGCTGAAGAAAGAGTACTTAGCTTTATCGATATCTTTGGGTTTCTTAACTCAGCTCCTCATAATGTATTCTGGCGGGTTAACACTTGATGTAACGCCGGTTATGCAGAGGATAATGCCGGGGGCTGCCTTAGCTCTAACTCTAGACGTCTTCGTTTTGATGCTAGCTTTACTGATACCGCTCAATACCTCGCTCGGGATAGGTATTGGCAACATGCTGACCTACTTGCTCGTAACGCCCTTACTCGCGTCACTAGGGCTCTTAATATCCTTGCCTTCCCTAGACAACCACGCGTTAGCTACGGCGGCCGCCCCGTACATAGCGTCACTGATTAGCGGTTTCTTGCTGGTAGCGTCCTCATATTACGTGGTCATGAGCAGGAACTACTTCAAGACCTCGCTGAGGTATGTGTACTCAAGCAAGTATCTTACACGCTACCTACTCTTATCGATCCTCTTAATAAGTAGCTTAGCCGTCCCGTTAATCCTCTTACATGAAGTCTCCGTAACCACCCTCTCAGTAGTCCCTATCCTCGTGGTTCTTCACGTATTCCTAACTATTTTTACTTTAAGGGTTGCCGGGGAGGCCGGAACCGTATCGCAAGCTACGCTACCCTTAGTCACCTTAACCTTGTTTTCTTCCGGGGCTAGAGGCGCTACACCCTACGTGTTTTTAGACCCTTACACAGGGGTTCCCATGCCTCAGTTCGTGGCTGCTAACACGCTCAACTACGTTAAAGCCGGCAAAACCCTTGAGATCAGGGCTGAGGTATCGACCTTCCTACCAGCGTTGCTGATGCTCTTAGGCGCGCCGATAACCCTGCTTTACGGGCACGTACTACTCAACACTTTCGGTCTCGCATCCCCTAAACTCAATCTTCTTAGGTGGGTGCCGCTCGTTATGTGGATGAATAACCTCTACAGCGGGAACATATCCTCCTTTAACACATACTCCATACTCATAGGCTTACTCATGGCGTCTATCCTAATAATCACGTTCAAGTTCTTAGGTCTCGGCGGTATATCTTTATTCGGTATACTGATCGGGGTTACTCTAACGCCTGACTTAGGCATGCTCTTCCTGATAGCTTCATTAATCAAGTACGTGACTTTTAGAATAGGCGTCGATGTTTACGAGTCACTAATCACGTACTCTAGCCTTATTCTAGCAGGCGCTGGCTTAGGGGTAGCTACTTCAGTATTAATGAGCTTGGTCGGGGTGATGTAGTCATCAACGCTGTATTCTTTCTCCTCATCTACTCCCTCGTTGCGATAGCTGTAGGTTACGCGGCCATCAAGTACGTTAGGGCAGAGTCTGGAATGACTAGAGAGTACAAAACAGTCATTAAGGCCAGGCTAGCGAGGTTAGTCAGTATTTATAAGTTGAGCTTACTAATACTCAGAAAACCCTTCACCTACTTAGTGATACTGGCGACAATCCTCTCAGTTATAGCTTCAGGACTTAACACCAAGTACGAAAACAATTTAGTGGTGGTGAGGGACCCGACAATCACTGGCGACCCACACACAATGCTAATCAGGTTCAGCGAACCTGTCAGCGTCGAAGCTTGCTCAACATTATTAAGTGGTTTAAGCTTGGGAGGGCACTGCACTTACTACTACAGGGTGATCCTAGATCACCCTTACCAGCTAGTGAAGAGTAGGAAATTAATATACGTTGTGTTAGGGGTTGAGGAGGAGGTCTTGAAGGGTTTAGGGCTTGAGGACGGATTATCTGAGTTCTCGTTTGGTTATTCCGAAATCTCTGGAGAAAGCGCGACAGATTCTATGCTGGTGAACAGTAAGACGGTGAAAGTGACCTTAATCCACGTGAACAGCAGCTTGCTCGCGAATTACCTAATATTTTATAAAACCCCTATAATACCGGTTCAAGGCTATGTCGGGACAGAACCTGTCACAGTGCCCTTACAACACGTCTTGATATCAACGTATGATAACGTGATGAGGCTTGCGAACATCAGTGAACCGCTAGCTACGGACATAGTAGTAACTAACTTAAGCGGGTTTATCGAGCCAGTAAAAGTTTTCGGGTTTCTTGAGGAGAGATATCCGGTCACTGAAGTCGCTGTGACGGGTAACGGTTACGTGATATATGTATCGGAGGTTCGCATACCAACGCCGGACTCCTTAATCTCAGCAGTTCTCTCATCAATAACCGCTTCAATCATAATAATATCGATATTTTCCTCCACCACACCCTACTTAAAGGAATTGAGGAATAAGATATTCCTCATGGGTTTTCAGCCGTGGGCGATGACCATAGTTATGGTCGGCTATACTTTAACATCAATAATGTTCCCAGGGCTGATCACGCTCACGTACGTCTTCATCTCGATGGGAGGAGCGTCGACACTGAATTCTTTGGTGACCTTAACCACCTCATGGCTTACTTCAACTATCTACATAGTTTTAAGAACTAAGCCGGAGAAGCTAGTTACTGAAGCTTACATGCCCCCGACCTTCAGATACGTCCTCATATCTTCCGTGACTGACGTGAGGAGATTAACCGAGTTTATCGTTAAGTTAATTAAGACGAACGAGTTCTTCATGTCCGAGGAAGTGGAGTGGAGGGTTGAGGATAATGAAGCGTTCATACACGCTAAGATGGACTACGTAGATTCCTGGGGTTCTGGGGTAGACTTAACTATATTCGTGAGTGTTAACGGCGAGAAATCGTACGTAAACATAAGTAGCGCGGTTTTCGGTGTGGAGGAAGTATCTGAGAGTATGAGTAGGAGCATTAACGCCTTAGCTATCTCTAAGATAGTGGGGGGTGTTACAGCTTGGGAAGCAACATCTTAATGATTTTCGTCAAGGTAGTTACTAGGGGTTCGGGACTTAAGGTCTCGGCGATCGTGTCAATCAACCTGCTCGTAATCCTGCTCTTCAGGAATAACGCTCTAACACCGTACCTAACAATGTTACTCAGTATGGTGGCGTCAGCCGCGATAATAATAATTGATTTCAGGCTCCACTCACTACTTCTATACGTGCTCCACGTCTACGGTTCAAGACCTAATACCGTGAGAATACTCATATCTCTATACTCTTTATTGATAGCTAGCATACTCTCGCTACCGTACCTAGCAATCGATTTAATGAGTTTTTCGTCAGCTCTGACGTCAACTTTCCTCATAGCTTTAAGTACTTTAAGCTTGATTTACAAGAACGTTAGGGGAGGTACCTCCATTACCTTCTAAAAATATAATTGACTCTAAACTTAAGTGTTTACGGTGGGGGAGGGTCGTGGAAGACATCGTGGTGCTTTTGAAGGATGTGTGGAAGACGTATGATGAAGGCAATAATAAGGTAGTGGTACTCAAGAAGATTAACGCTTCGTTAATGAGGGGGGAGATAGTGGGTATTCACGGACCTAGCGGCTCCGGTAAAACAACTCTACTCAAGCTAATAGCTGGGCTCATAAGACCTGATAGAGGCGAGATAATCGTTGACGGATATAACCTTAACATGTTAGACGATAATGGGTTAGCGATGATTAGGAACACCGTAGTTAGTTACATACCTCAAGATTACGGCGTGATCGACGAGTTCACTGTTTTCGAGAACGTCGAGTTACCCATGTTGATTGCCGGGGTCGACAAGGAGGAAAGGGTCAGGAGGGTTAGAGAGGTTCTAGAATACATAGGTTTATACAATAAAGTCAACGTGAAAACCAAGCTCTTAAGTGGTGGTGAGAGGCAGAGAGTAGCCATCGCTAGAGCCCTGGTGATGACTCCCTCAGTTCTCTTAGCAGACGAGCCGACAGCGAACCTTGACTGGAACACAGCTTTGAAGGTCATAGAGTTATTTAAAAATATAAGAGAAGACTTTAAGACAACCATAGTTATAGTCACGCACGACCCAAGACTCCTAGACTTAATGGATAGATCGTTCACACTGATGGACGGCTACCTGAAAGACGCAACCTACAAACGTAGAGAACTCTAAGTTCCCGTCTTAGGGGGTTGTAGTAATTCATCGCTCACGCAAGGAACTCTATTCTTCAACTCCGCGTAGTGCGTGCTACACATCCTGAAGTCTTTTCGATCCACGTCAGCTAAGCTATTACTGAAGCTCATGACGCAAAATTTGTTTCGGCAGTGTCTCAAGCCGAAGACATGGCCTACCTCGTGCACCACCTCCTTCCTAATCCTAGCCATGAATCCACTCCTAGTAGCGTTGATTTTCAGTCTAGCCACGTACACCGTCGCTAGGTTAAGTTCCGGTAACGCTAAACCGAAAATAAAGTTTAGCGGGTCTACATACGCATCCACGTTTAGGACCCCGAGAACTACCGAGTCTTTCGCAGTGCGTAGGGTGTCAAGCCATTTAGCTATTAAGAACCCGTTGTATTGATGCCTTATTAAGTTGTAGGAGGTTTCCGGGACCTCCTTAAGAGCTCTCACCTCAATCTTTCTAGGTTTGAAGAAACGCAGTGTTTCAACCACGACTTCAGCGCTTTCAGAGTCTACGCCGTGAGCAAATACCTCAAAAGCCAGGTTAGAGCAACTGTTTAGGGTCTCCTCTAAAAATAGTTGGGTGGCGCGCTGTTCTCGCGTACTGAACCGGTAGCTCATGAAATTCTCACTACCTCTATTTCAGGCCTGTAGTCTTTAAGAACCTCGGAGAGTTTAGTGGTTAGCTTGGTCACGTCAGACGCTCTTATGGGTAGTTTAGCCGGCACTAAACTTACCACGATCTCAACTTTTTGAGGATCTATCATCCTGAGCAACACGTTCTCGGTCTCTACCCTGAAGAGCATGTCCCTAGCTACTTCATTCACTTTACTAACCACCTTGTTGCAGTCGAAATCGCCCGTGCTAGCTATTCCGTGTATAACGCTCAAACCAAGCCTTAAAACCACGTGTGGCTGCCTAGCCCTGTAGACGGAGTTGGAGAGCACCGTGTTCGGGACATATATTTTATTACCGAACACGTCCTCAAGCGTCGTGTTGAAAGGAGATATATCGAGTACCCTGCAAGTTATTGGTTTATCAATGCCTGGCAGGTACACCTCAACCCACGGGTTCCTCCTCAACTTCATTAACTGAATGTTTATGTATGCTGAAAACTCTTTCACCTCGTTATAGAAGAGGAGTAGGGAGAGTATCGCTATCACGAAAACTACGATGTAAGGAACTAAAGACGCCGTCACTATACCTGCTACGCCTATCAAGATCATCGCTACGATCACTATGTCAACTATCCTGGTAACGAGTATTCTAGTTCCTGAGGAAATAACCCCTCTCTTAGAGATGCTGGTGATTAACCAAGAGAAAATAAATCTGACGGCAACTGCAACCACTATCAAGATAACTATCAAGACGAAGTCCTGAAACGTGAGGGGCAAGAGAATATGTTTTCCAGCGGCCCGTCCACCACTTAATTACTTCACCAAACTTATATCCGGTGAGAAACCTATTAAATTACTAAGCTTATGGTTGAGGGATCCCTCCTTCACGATGATCTTTAAGCCGTCAGCCTTTGAAAATCTCTGAAATAACGCTTATATCTGAAGTCTTAGCTAGCACGTAGAGTAAGTAGCCTTCTTTAATGACCTCTTCTTTGCTTGGGACGTAAAGCTTGGTTCCGTCAAACACGAACAATACTTTCACGTCTTCAGGTAATTGTAGCTCCTCTATCTTCTTATTCACTACTCTGTCAGTGCCGGTCGTTGTTAAGCAGTAAATCTTGTATTCATCCACCTCCCCCACAGGTCTTGGCTGAAGTAATGTCTGCAAGTAGGTTTTTATGAAGTTGCTCACGATAGTCGGAACTATTATAGGCACACCTAGCTCTAGCCTCGAAATTACCTCCCCTACCTTCACGTTCTTGACCCTGGCTAGCCTGACTGCCGAGCCGTAATGCCTAGCTATGGTTAAGGCAAAAATATTAACTTCCTCACGATCCGTTAAAGCTAGTACGGCGTCGAAGTCGCTGAGCGGGGTTAAGGAAGCGATCTGAGATTCGTAGAGGGATATATCCCTGGCATCACCCCTACCACGACGTCGAATGCCTTACTAATCTCCTCCGCTCTCTCAGCATCTATCTCGACAACGACGACCTCATTCCTCTTCAATTCTTTCTCGGATTCGAAAGCCTTAAGCAACTCTTGAGTTACGGGCCCACCACCTATGATCAAAATCTTCATCACTACACCAAGATAATATTATATTGAAACACGTTTTTAAATGAATGCTGACTACGAAGACCCACACACCAAACTTAATACTTGCGCTGTGCTGCCAGACTCCTCAACACAAGTAGTGGGGTGAACTCAAGCCTCCCTATATACATCGCTAACGCTATCAAGACCTTAACTGCTAGCGGTGCTGTTGGTGTAATCACCTCCACACTCAAACCAACACAGCTCAAAGCCGAGACGGTCTCGAAGAGAGCGTCAATAAACGAGTACTCGGCATTGAATAGCGTTATAAGCGACGATATGATGAAAGCAGCCATAACATAAAGAGATATTAACATGAATGAGATGGACACCTCCTCATCACTCACTGTCTGACCCTGTATGACCACTCTCTTAATAACTGAGGGAGGGAGAACTATTTTCTCAGTGTAGATGCTCAACTTCTTAAGAAACATCACGAGTCTAAGCGTTTTTATGCCGCCTGCGGTAGAGAATGTCATGCCCCCTAAAAACATCCCGAGTATCAGTAATGATTTAGTAAAATTCTTTAAATTCTTTAACGAGCCTATATTGAATCCCGTGGTGCTCATTCCCGATACCTGGTTGAAGAACCCGGTCATGAAGTCCCCGCTCTCGAGAACGCGGTAGGTAACTCCAGTAATCACTGAGAGGATAATCAACGCGAGAATAAAAGTATCTTAACTCCTCCGATCTCAGAACCTCCCTGAAGTTCCCTGTGATCAGGTTGTAGAGTACTATGAAGTTTAGAGCCCCTAAAGTCATGAAAACCATGAATGGTATTGCCGAGCTCGGTGAGTAAGCGTATATGATGTTGTAGCCTTCATTATACGTGGACATGCCGCCGGTAGCTATGGTGGTCATTATGTGAGTTAGTGCGTCAAAGGGGGTCAGCCCCGTCACCACGTAAGACACGAAACCTATTAAAGTTAGCGTGATGTATACTAGGATCAGTCTCTTCGCCGTTTCATATAAGTTCATCCCTATCCTCAGAGGTCTCTCCAAGCCGTAAACCGTTCTCGCCGTCTCGTAAAAGTAGGGTATCACGATCATGGCGAACACCACTATACCTAACTCGCCAGTCCACTGCATTAGAGCTCTCCATATCAAGATAGATTTCTTCAGCGTGGACGGGGTTAAGACCGTGAACCCTGTCCCCGTGAACCCGCTCATGCTCTCGAAGAATGCGTCAGCAAAATCTATCCTGGTCTCTATTACTAAAGCTAAGGCGCTTAAGGCAGGTATGACTAACCACGCTAGAGAAGCTACTAAGAGCGACTCGATAACAGATAAACTCTCCGTTTTCTTAAAGGACGCGTACCCAACAATCACTAAGACAACACCTAATATCAGGAAGGAGTAGCTTAGTTCATCACCTGATAATACGTCGGTAAGCGGTACCAGAAGCATTAAGAACCCGACCACGGCTAGCAGCCCGGAGAGAGCGAATAAAACGTTTTTTAAACGCATTCGCAACCCCATAATAGCTCGCAAAAATCCCTTAAATAATGTTTCTCCAACATCCTCGTCAATAAAGTAGTAGGGGGGCTTTAAGAAAATAGCCGCCGTACTTGAAGATGAAGTTCTGATCCTTCGGAAGCAATCACTCACCCCAAGGTAGCTCCCAAACATGTGTAGGTGAAAGACTATAAAATTAACACTGAATACTTACTCAAAAGTTAGTCTTATAGTCTTTCTTACTGAAAGATAATTTGGTGATGGAGCGATCTCTTCATGTGAGGAAGCCGAGGTTAAGATAGTGGGTAAGTCTGTATTCATAAAACTTAAGTCTGGAGCTACTGTTTTCATACCTATCGATCACGTTTGTCTAGCGTTCGAGAAGTTCAGGATTTGTCCTCCGAAAGATTTTAGGGTTAAGTGTGGTTAGCTACGTGAAGCCCCTAACTCTAAGATCTTCTGTTTTATTAGTAGTGCGTCATTTTCTAGGCTGGGTGACTCACATATTATGACTCCCTCGACGTTGTAGTTTTTCAGAGCTTTGATTACGTCAACCCAGTTAAACCTGGAGTCCTTGAAGTCTAGGTGCTTCTTCTCACCCCTATCGCCGTACTCGATTCCTGAGAGATGTATGTGCATTTCTTTCAAGGCTTCCCTACCAAGCCTGGCTTCAATGAATTCAAGGATTTTCTCGAAATCTCTCAGCTTGTTTAAAGCGCCCCTACTCCTCGCGTATAGGTGCGCGAAGTCTAGAGCTACGTGAGCCATCTCAACACCTTCAACCACGTCCACTATCTCCTCAAGAGACCCGAACTCAGCTAACCCGCCCATAGTCTCGGGCCTAACCCAGATCCTCACGCCCTCATCGATTAGTCTGGAAACCACGTTCTTGAGGATACTCCTCACCACGCTCGTCGCTGTCTCAGAACTTAACTTACCGTAGTATCCTGGATGAAAAACTAGGGACCGGGCGCCGGCTAAATACCCCACCCTAGCAGAGTTAAGTATTCTCTCAACAGACTCCGTGACAGTCTTCTCATCCTTAGACAAGAGATTCACGTAGTACGGCGCGTGAACACTGAGAACAACGCCGGTCTCAGAAGCCACCTCCTTAACGGAAGGCGCGTCCTCAGCCTTAAGCCACACACCCCTCACAAACTCGATCTCCATAGCGTCTAACCCAAGCTCCTTAACCACCCTAACCCCCCTAAGAATCCCCGAACCCTTAGCACTCAAGGGAATACCGGCAGGACCCACGAACAAACCGCCAAGACCCAAACAAACCACCACGATAGAAATAAGCAACAAAACATAATAACTATTTCACTATATCCCACACCACTAAATAACTAGATTAAACAAGCGTGGTAGCGGGGGGTGGATTTGAACCACCGACCTCGGGGTCTCACACTACCCTCAGTAGACCCATCTATCATATGCCGTCACACCTTATAAAGTTTTTGCCCGCAAACACTTCCATGAAATCAAGCCAAATATTAATGTTCATAAAATAGTAATCAAGGGCCCGTGGCCTAGCCAGGATAAGGCGCCGGCCTCCGGAGCCGGAGAACCCGGGTTCAAATCCCGGCGGGCCCGCACTCCCCTTTAAATACCCAGATAAATTTTATGGGGGTTGTTTTTCTAGGGTTCGCGCCTCCGTGGTGGGGGTGTGAACGTTAGAGCCCTCAGCGATGAAACACGTAGACTCATCCTCGAGAGGGTTGAGAGGAAGCTAGATATTGTCAAGTAGTGACTTAGAGTTGGGCTTACCTTTAGTAAAAGTTTTCACTATATTTAGGAGTTATTCAAGCATGCGCTCAACTTCTAGCCTTATATGTTCAATTTCTTCAAGAAGTTCTTCAGGAGGTTTCCAGTAGCCTCTTTTGCGAGCTTCGTATAGAACTTCTATTACTCTGTGGAAAGCCCATGGATTAGCTTTATTCATCTTCTCCCTGACTTCTGCGTTCAGGACATGGGCATTTGTCACTTCAGTCCATATCCACTCAGCTACAGCTTTTGTCAGTGCTGCGTGTCCTAGGAGATATTCAATTCTGTTCATAATTGCCCTAGCCCCGTCGTATCCGTGTTCAAGCATAGCGTTTACCCACTTCGGGTTGAGGAGCCTTGCCCTTGCTCAAAACTCAACAGCTTCTTCAGCACTTTTAATAGAAGAGTCTCTAACGCCTGTTGTGTCAACCCGCAGAGTGTCTACTCTCCTTCCTGTTAGCATCTCTACAGCTCTTTTCAAGCCTCCCATGAACTTGTAGTAGTGGTCAAGATCACAATATCATATTCAGTAGTGCTCCTAACCTGTGCAACGAGGTCAACAGACTTCAAGACCTCTATAAGAGGCTTGTTAGCTTCAGCACCGTGAAGTTTGTCTGTGTAGGCATAGCCCATGTCCTCAAGGTAGATGCTAACGAGCTCCTCTTCTGAAGACCACGCAGAGGACACTACAAACTCTGACGACCTGGTTCCGTAGGTACCCGGCTTGGAGCCGAAGACTCTAGCAAGAGCAAGCTCTTCGCCAAAAGCCTCCTTAAGCTTTAGGTAGTGCTTTCTAACATAATTCATCTCTGGAGCCATTAATGTAAGCAACATTGCTTGGTATTAGCCTGGGGTCAAAGGCATAGCCATGAGAACTCGTTGGAAACACCTCTGGGGTTCTAACTGGGTCTCCGGCAACCCTAGGCTCTATATAGAGGCCACTGGGCGCCCTTAGAACAGCCCCAGCCTCGTCGCTTCGCCTAATCCTGCTGTACAAATCCCTAACAAACTCTAGTGTCTCAACGGCATCTCCTCTAAACTTCTTGAAGAACTTCAGCAATTGACTTAGCTCTTTACCTCTAATAACAAGCATTATCATTTCCTTAGCGGGTCTCCCAGTATTTTCAAGTATTTTAGAGCCCTTAACACCGTTGAATATCTTGCTCGGGCTAGCCATAACCTCGTCATAGCTAAGCCCCTGCTCTTCAACTACAAGTCTCAATGCCTTAACCTCTCCATCTCTCTTGACGACAAAGAGTACGTAGCTAGCTAGTTCGAAACCCATAACACCCACCGAGAGACTCCACGCAGAAGGCTATTAAGTATCCCAAGCCCTCGGACCAGTTTAAGCCTCCAGACCCCGGCAACGAGCCACATCTACGTGAGACAACCTCCTCTCTCGACTACCTTAGTAGATTTACCGATACGTTTTTATAAAGTAGCGTCATACATATACATAGGGATGGTTAGTGTGGGGCGTGTAGGTATCCTATTCGACTTCGATGGTACTCTAAGTCCTTTAGATGTGAGCCGAACTGCTGCGAAGGTCCGTGATGATGTTGCCGCAGTACTTGGGGAGCTGGTCAGGAGGTATGTAGTTGGCGTAGTTAGTAGTAAGGACTGTGGCTTCCTCTTAAGTAGAGTCCCGCCTCTCCATGGCTACGCCTGTGTTAACGGTCTTGAGATTCTAGTTGGTGACTACCTACTACTCGATTCCGCAGTTACTAGAGGGGAGTTACTTGAGTCTATTGAGGATATGTATGCCGAAGCTAGGGGCTTGAGGGACGTATTCGTTGAAGAGAAGAGGTCTTTACTCGGCTTCCTACTGGGTCTTAGTATTGACTGGAGGGGGTATGGGGAGCCCCCCGAGGGTTTAGATCGGGTAGTTAGGGTAGCTACCTCTAGAGGGTTACACGTTGTTAACTACCGGTACAGCCCCTTCGTAGATATCTACATATCCAGGAGGGGTAAGGGTGATGCTGTTAAGGTGATGAGAGCGTTGCTCAACCTAGATAAGCTTATATACGTAGGAGATGGGGAGAACGACGTACCTGCGTTTAGTGTTGCCGATATCTCCGTCCTTGTACGTCACGACCTTAACCGAGGGCTTAGGTTAGATGTAAACTATGAGGTTGAGTTCGGTGAACTAGCTAGGTGGTTGGTTAGCCATGTTCTTTCAGGTAGACTACCTTAGTCTACTACGTGCTATAGGCTTCGCAACCCTCATAGTGTTAGTAGGTTACGTGGTGGGTACGCTGGCTAAGTGGGTTATACGCTACCTACTTACTAGGGTTGGTCTCGATGCGTGGTTTAAGAAGTTTGCTATAGGTAAGGCCATGCTACGGGGTGGTTATACTGCTAGTGAGTTCTTCGGGTCTATAGCGTCGTGGATTATATACGTAACAGCCATACTACTAGCTATGGCTACAGCTACTGCAGACCTAGGTATTACAGCTGTATCCGAACCCCTCTACTACACCGTCTCAGTATACGTTACGGGCTTCGTTAAGGCCTTTATAATCATGGTAGTAGGCTTTACACTCATAGACGCGTTCATAGGGTACATATACAAGAGTACGGAGTTGAGGAGTGAAGTAATGTTCCTAACACCGGTTGCTGAGTACCTGAGGATACTGCTCTACATAGCTGTACTGTTATTCGCCCTAGAGCAGGGGGGTCTTAGCGTTGGTACTCTGGACGTTGTATTAACACCCATTATCTGGGGTTTGACCGCGGCTATGGTTGCAATAGTAGTAGCTAATATAGTACAGCAGGTTATTAGGAGATGAAGTTCTACTCAGTAATGTATCAGACATCGAATAGTAAGGGCCAGGAACTCGTTGCACAGAGAATGGTTAAGTGGGTTAGGAGGTTAGGTTACGAGGCCTGGCTTATTACCAGTATATACCACGATGGTGAGGCTGTAGTACCTCTCGACGCTGTTCTAAAGAGTGAGGAGGGTTATCTGGTACTCGAGGAGGACCCTGCTGTAGGCCTTCCGGTGATTAGGGTTGATAGCTTTAAGACCTTCTGGCCCCCTAGGCGGGTGATGTTCAGGGACTTCATAACCGTACTCAGGAGGATTGACGAGAGGTTAGGTATCGACTTCATAGTAACGCACTCAACACTATGGAACGGTCCTGAGGAGGTCTCTAGGTGGGTTATGTGGAAGAAGCTTATGAAAGGTTTAGGTGAGGTAGTTGGTACTACGGTATACGGCCACATGTCCCACTACCAGCCACCGGACCCTACTAGGTACGACCTAGTTGAGAGGACCTACAGGATGGCTTGGAACGTAACTACTCTCCCCACGATATTCAAGGCCGCGGATATGGTGATAAGTGTTACAGGTATTGAGGCTGAGGATATGATAGGTTACGGTGCTAGACCCGAGCAGATCCACGTATTCCCGGGCGGGCTCGACGACGACCTAGCAGTAGTCATAGATAGGGCTAGACCCGAAGTGTTTCTGGAGAGGTACGGTATAAGTAGGGACAGGTTCGTGATCTCCTACCTAGGGACTGTGGAGAAGAGGAAAAACCCACTAGCTGTTGTTAGGGTAGCTAGGAGGTTGAGGGGGTTGAGGGATGTGGTATTCGTTATCGCAGGTAGACCCGGGGATCAATGGCACGAGGTCCTTAGGGAGGCTAGGGGCTTGGAGAACGTAGTAATTACGGGTGAGCTAAGTGAGGAGATGAAGGCCTCACTAATTAAGGCCTCATACCTAAACATAATCATGTCCGAGATGGAGGCCCTAGGATTAACCCAGATAGAGTTCATGTACGGAGGTGTCCCAGTAGTGAGTAGCGGTGTATATGGACAGAGGTGGCTAGTAGCGAACGGTGTCGACGGAGTCCTAGTAAACGGACCGAACGATATCGAGGGAGCGGCTAAAGCTGTAGAGGAACTAGTTAGGAACCCAGATAAGAGGGAGGAGATGTCCGCTAACGCACGTAGGAAAGCCTCATCACTCCTAATGTCCAAGCTCATGGAGCAACTCCTAAACAGAGCTAAGGCAATCTTAAAGAGTTAATAGCGCAGCCAAGCACGGGCTATATATAGGGGGCGGAACTAGGATATGGTAGGAACCTGCCCTAGAGTTTGCGTCCTCAGAAAAACTCTAGGATGTTTCTCGGACAAAACTCTATACAGAACCCACAGCGTTCCCCGATTGGAAGCCTCGCCTTTCAAGGCGGGGGTGTGTGGAAGGCTTATATGTTTGGTGTTGGGTGTGGGCGAGTCTAGCAGGCGATGAGCCCGCGCCTCCCCGAAGCTGGCGGCGGGGCCTGAAAAATGATGCAGCACCCGTGAGGGGCTCTGAAAGATGAGGGAAGCCCTAGAGGGTGCAGAACCCCCGCCCTTCAAGGCGGGGAGCCGTCAGCACGGAGGCGTGGATCGTGGGAAACAGCTCTGTAGGGTTTGCCTAGGTGTTTAGGGGGCCGGGCTCGTGGTGTGGCGGGCCCGCCGGGATTCGAACCCGGGACCTCCGGCTTAGAAGGCCGGCGCTCTGTCCTGGCTGAGCTACGGGCCCCTAGAATGTGTTCTACTTGACTATTATAAATGTTTGCTTGGTTGAGTGTTTATCAGGCTTGCTAGGTCTATTATCTTTTCTTTGAAGTGTTTCTTTATTATCTCGCCCGCTAGGTCGTATACTTTCTTCGCTCTAGTGATTACTACGTAATCGCTTGAGGCTACCACGCCCTCCCCTCCTAACACCTTGACGTCCGCTCTATCAGCTAGTATTACGTCGGTTGAGGCGCCCAGCAAGTCCCTCAGCGTGTTGGCGTGGGTTGCTGAGTAGCTGACGTTCTTGTCTAGGACTACCGTGACCTTGCCCGGGCTTAGGTAGCGTAGCTCGCTCGTGAGGAGTCCCGCAGCCTCCGCGAGAAGCCTTAACTCCACACCCTTCCTGTAAGACTTCCTCAAATCCCTGACGAACCCGTCATCACATAAGAAGACGTTCATGCCCTCCAAAACCGAGTGAATCGTTAAGAGGACGTTATACCCGTCTACGATGAGGTGGTGGCCGGCCACGAAGCCCACGATCTTACCCTTAATCAATCCAGCGTCGCGAGAACTGTGAACACACCTGAGGAGTAAAGACCTCTCAACACTGCTCAACCCATACCTAGAAGTAATCAAGTCTAGAACAACCTTCTGCCTATAACCCCTATCCAGCAAATACCTGTAATCCCTTGAAGCCTCAACAACCTCCAACCTAACGAGACCTGAGAACACCCTACATCAAGACCCGCCAACAAGCTTAAGAACCAACTCTCTAACCTTACCCACGTCACCGACAGCTAGATAACCCGTCGCGTGCCGAGCACCACCACCCCCGCGGCCGCCGACAAGCGATGCGAGACCGCTCAACAACCTGCTCGCGGGCACCGCTTCCGAAGCTCTCGAACCTTCGGAGACCTCCACGTCAAGCCCTCCACCACCCCTAGGCGTTAAGACAACCAAGACCAGGTCCTCATACCTCTCACTCATCTCCTTCAAAACATCCCTCAAAGCATCACTATCCACCACGTCTAAGTAGATGACGGAGACCCTCAAACCACCAACACGCTCAACGGAAGACTCAATAAGCTTAACCAACTCCTTAACGTAGTACTTCCTGAGAGCTGAGACCCTCGACCTCAAGTCCTGAACCTCCTTAATCAGTGACTGAAGTCTTAAAGTCAGGTCACCCCCCAGCAAGCCCTCAGCAACCCTTATCTTACCCTCCAACAACCTAGCGTACTCACTCACCTGAGTACCCGCAACGTACTCAAGCCTGACAACCCCGTCAGCAATCTTCTCAGTTCTCACGATCTTCAGAGCACCCACCTCCCTAGTATTCCTTAAGTGCGTGCCGAAGCAAGCCTCAGCGTCAAGACCCTCGATCTCCACAACCCTGATCACGGGCTCCAAAACAACGCCGCCCTCATAAAGCACGAACCCGTACCTCTCCTCAGCCTCATACTTAGGCATGAAGTAAGTCCTGACCTCCCTACCCTCAAGAACGACCTTATTAGCTAAGTCCTCAATAGCCCTCACCTCCTCATCGCTGAGCGGCTTATAATGAGTTATGTCCAGCCTAGCCCCGCTCTCAGACTTCTCAGCACCCGCCTGCCACACGTGAGGACCGAGAACCTTCCTAGCAACCCCGAGTATCACGTGGGTAGCCGTATGATGCCTCATCAACTTATACCTCCTCTCCCAATCAATAACGCCCCTGACGATAGACCCGGCAGCCTCGGCCGGGAGAGGGCCCTCAACCCTGTGGAGGATCACCCCACCAACCTTCTGAGTATCGACGACCCTGTAAGCACTGCCGCCGAAGAATAAGTACCCCGTATCAGTCTCCTGACCACCACCCTCAGGGTAGAAAGCAGTCTCCTCTAAAACAACGTACTCCCCCACAACCTTGACAACGCGTGACGTAAACTCCCTCAAGTAGGGGTCCTCATGGAACAACTGCCTAGTAGGGCTCAAACCCCTCACAGCCTCAACCACCTCAGCAGGGACCTTAACCCTCTCCTCAACCCTGCGGGCAGGAGCTCTCGAATGCTTGGCGGCCAACCTATTGTAGAAGTCCCCGGGAACCACGACCTCAACACCCTCCCTCCTACCAACCTCGGCAACGACCTCGGGAGGAACCCCGTGACTGTCGTACAGCTCGATCAACTCATCCAAGCTGAGACCGCTAGCCCCCCTCCTCAAATACTTCCTGACGAGCGAAGGAGCCCTACCCAACACCTCAAGATACTTACCGACCTCATGCCTCAAAACATCCTCGACGTAACCCTCCCTACCCCTCAACTGCTCGTACATATCCCCCCAGAACTTAATCTGCTTATCGAACAGTACGTAAGCCTCACCCAAATCAAAACCTAGCTGAGTCAACAACCTGAAAATCCTCCTCAGAACAAGCCTAGCTAAATAACCCTCACCACTATTAGACGGGACAACCCCGTCAGAGAGCATCAAGGAAGCCGTCTTAACGTGGTCAAGCAGTGCGTACACCTTAATCACCCTGTCGAGGATAGACCCCAACTCCTCAACACTCAACCCCAACTCAGCCGAGACCTCCCTCTTCAACCTAGCGTAGAGCGCCTCATCCTTCGGGTTCAGCCTACCAACGTACTTAACACTCACCCTCAACACGTCCTCGGGAGGCTCCTCAACACCCAGCAACCTATGGTAATCGCTCAGCAAACCACCGTAGATAGCGTGGAAAGCCGTAGGGGTCTTCTGAGTAAGCCAAGCAATCCTCTCAATCCCGTACCCAGTATCAACGATCTTGAGAGGTATCTCCCTGTAAGTCCCGTCAGGCATGGACTCATACATCATGAAGACGAGGGTAGCGACCTCCAACCCGCCCACAGCCACCTCGAAGCACGGGCCGGCGTTACCCCCGCCCTCCCACCAAGACTCCTTAAAAACAAGCTCGTCCTCGGGGACTCCTATAACCCTCGTGAAGAACTCCCTAGCATACTCCACGGTCTCGTGAGTGAAGTACACGTACTTGTCAGGGTAGTTGAAGGCGTGGTGACCCCCCATGATGAAGTTAGTTAAGTGCCTCCCGAAAGTATAGCCAACACTATCGATGTCCTCAAGCCTGATACTAGGCTGAGCAATCACTAAAGGATTAGCCGGCGGCGGGACGAGGCCGGAAGTCACGTGAGGCTGGAAAACCACGATGGAAGCTATGGTGAGGTATAGATCGTCCCTCCACCTAGCCACGACAGGGTAAGGCTTAACAACCTTATGACCACGCTCCTCAAAAAACCGGAGGAACCTGTCACGGGCCTCTCTAACGGTCAGAGGGCCTGAACCGATCCTCAAGTTAAAGAACGTGTAATCAGCGCATGGAGCGTCATTACAGTTATCCCTGGGAACCCTAGACCAGAAATAAGCGCCGCAAACACCGCACCTCAACCTCAGGTAACCCTCCTTCTCAAAGGACCTAACCCTGTAAATACTCGACCCCCCAACACCCAAGCAAAGACCACCTACCTAAGAATGAAATACGGGGTTCAAGGTAATAAAGTCTTGCTGACCGGGAACCGAGTCAAAAACTAGCCGAAGAGTGAGGAAATCCCCTCAGCAATCTCTTCCTCACTAACTTCCTTCTCTTCCTCAGCTTCCTCGGAAGGCTTCCCGCCCCCCTCAGGCTGCTTAGGTTGCTGAACCGGTTGAGCAACCGTCGCAGGCTGTGAAACGACCGGTATGTTGAGCTCCGGGTTCTTCATCATTAACGCAGCGGCTAGTGCCTGAGCTCTAGCGAAAGCCCTCGCCAAGATCATGCGGGAACTCTCAGGAGTTAAGTAACCCGCCTCGCAAGCTAGGTTGAGGGCTCTGACGTAAGCCCTGGCAATCACCTCGTTAATGACCTCGGGCAAAGGCAGAGCGACCTCAACAGCTAAGGTTCTTGAGGCTTGGGCAGCGGCTAGGAGATCCTTCCTGAAGCTATCGACGTCTAGCCTCAGCTTCTCAGCAGGTATGACGATCCCCCCATCCAGCACAGCCTTCACGGAGAGCTTCACTGGGAAAGCCTTGATCTCCAGCTTCCTCAGCAGTGAAGCGAGCTCCGGGGAAACCACGTCACCCGCTGAAGCAACCTTAGACTCCTTAGCTATCCATATAACGCCCTCCCTAACCATCGTCTTAATCTTCAGCTTACCGAAAACAGACATCATAGGGCCTGGAGGAATCCCCGTAGGGCCTTCCGGAACGTATATGTCCGCAGGCGCCTTCTCCCCGGGCTTAACATACCTTAAGACAACGACCTTATCAACCAAGCTAGCGAGAGCGAACGCGTTAAGGTTGGTGAATATGAATAGGTTAGAGCCGGTAAGATACTTAAGGAACTCGTCGAGTGAGGGAGCCCCCAACTCCCTCAAAGCTCTCGTGACGATAGTGTTCTTAAGAACCCTCACAACACCGTACTCGCTAAGACTCTTCTTAATCTCAGCGAGCTCCCTAGCGGAAACACCCTCAAGACTCACAACCCCTAAGACCTTATACGTGGTCAGCAACCTCTTAACCTCGTCAACAACCCTCTCCTTCTCGACGATAGACTTCCTCACAACCCCCGCACGTCCCTCCCCACCGACCTGGAGGCTCTGAACAAGCCTAACCAACTTATTCCTCGTAGACCCCTTCATCACGTACTCACCTCGACAGCCGGACCCATGGTGGTCTTGAAGTATATCTTAGCCGTGGTCTCCAAAGGCCTCGCATACTTAGACTTAATGAAGTTGAGCACGGCCACAGCGTTCTCGACGAGATGCTCTAAAGGCATGTCCTCACTACCTATCCTGCAACCAACCCACGCCTGCTCCTTATTCCTCAGCCTGGTGGAGTTAGCGTACCTAGCGACCAGAGCCTTCAGGTTAGCTCCGGCTGGGATAGGTATGGGGAACTTACCTCTAGGACCTAGGGCAGGGCCTAAAACCCTCCCGACCTGAGTCATCAAATCCGGCTGAACTAAGAAGACGTCGTACCTCCTACTCAACTTCTTAGCGTCACGCTTGCTAAGGCTCTTCAACTCCTCAGGGGTTAGCACGTCGACCCCGGCCTCCCTAGCCTGGAGCTGGAGATTGCCTGAGGCTATGACCAAAACCTTAGTCTCCTTCCCAGAACCCCTAGGAAGCTGAACGAAATCCCTGAACTTAACCTCGGAACTCTTCGGGTCAGCACCCTTAAAAACAACGACTAACTCCACTGACTGCTTGAACCTACGGCCCTTACCCAACTCCAGAGCGAGCTTAAGAGCCTCAGCCAACCTATCCTCACTCACCATAGCGAATCACCTACTCCCCCACTTACCCTCATACTTAAGAAAAACGGGGTCGTAGAAGCCCTCGTCAATCAGCTTAATAACCTCCTTAGCGCTCTTGTTATCGACGCTCAAGCCTATCGTCGAGGCGGTGGAAACCAAGCACTTCACAGCAGCCTTCAAACTTCTGGAATTCATCTCGTTCTTCTTCATGAGAGCAACCTTAATCACGTCCTCAATACTTAGGTTACCTACCTTCTTATGAGCTGGATCGCCTGAAGGCCCGGAAGCACCCGCCATCTTCAAGAGAAGGGACGAAGAAGACGGCGACCTAACCTCAACCCTGTAATTCCTGGTATCGGTGTCCACGTGAAGCAACACTGTGACCTCGAAGTCCTTGAGGTACTTAGTCAAATCGTTTATCTTGTTAACCACCTCGTTAACGTCTAAGCCGAACTGAGCTATGGCAGGCCCTACAGGCGGTTGCGGGGAAGCCGACCCGCCCTTAACCTTCAGCCTAACAGTACGCCACACCACCACACTCACCTCTTAACAGGCTTCACATCATCCGCGGGCAACGTGACCTCCATCTTGAAAGAGGCCTCCAATATGTTCAACGTGACCGTCCTCTTACTCACGTTAACACTTATAATCTGAGCCTTTAAGCCTTTAAAAGGTCCTGAAACAACCTCCACGATATCGCCTGGACGGAACTCCTCGAGAGGTGAGGCAACCTTAATCAACCTCTCAACCTCGTCCTCCGACAGGGAACCCATGGCCTGCCCCTTCACGTGCTTTATGTCCTTAGCAACCTTGTGAACTATGTGATGCCCTTCAGTCTCGATTATTATGTAGCCCTTAACCCTGGGAGGTATTATTATCGAGTAAATACCCTTAGTCCCCGTATTCTTAATCAGGGACTCAAGCATTAAAGCAACGTTGAGTTCCTGGCCGGCGGTAGTCCTCAGTATGACGTACTTGCGTTGCTTACCGCTCTGAGCAACACCCTCCTCGCCCAACCCGAACACCCCTCACAAATAACCCTGAACGTAGGAAAGTATTAAGTGCACGACGAAGCCCACGAGACCCACCAACAACATACCGCCCAAAGTTATCTTGAGTAAGGTCCTATACTCGTCGCTCTCAGGCTTCTCCGAGATAGCTATTATCTTCCTCCACATAGCCACTATCTCCTCTAACCTCATGCCACCACCTATCTAAGTGTTAATGCTGAGAAGATTATTAAGTATTAAGTCAGGGTTAAACTCAAGTAAGTCGTCGTAGCCCTGGCCAACACCGACGTAAAGTATCTTCTTCCCTAAAGTGAGTATGATGCTTAAAGCCGACCCACCCTTAACGTCCGCGTCAACCTTAGTCAGTATGACCGCGTCAACACCTACCGCCTCATCAAACCACCTAGCCTGGGAAACAGCGTCGTTCCCTACCAAAGCATCCAGAACCAAGACCTTCAGGTTAGGCCTCACAACCCTCACAACCTTCCTGAGCTCCTCCATTAAGTCCCTGTCCGTGTGCATCCGCCCCGCAGTATCAACCAAGACGACGTCATACTTGTTCTTGACGGCGTGCATGACCCCGTCCTTAGCTACGGCGGCGGGGTCGGCGCCGTACCTACCCTTAATTATCGGGACCCCGACCCTGCCGGCGTGTATCTCCAGCTGCTCTAAAGCGCCGGCTCTGAAAGTGTCGGCCGCGACAACCAAGGGCTTCAACCCGTCACGCAGTAGCTTACGCGCCACCTTAGCTATGGTGGTCGTCTTACCGACCCCGTTAACGCCTAAGAACACGATGACGTAGGGTTTCTGAGACTCCTTAATCAGGGTGCTTAAGTCCCTGCCGAAGACGCTTCCGTCAAGCAATTCCTTAAGCGTCGCTCTAACAACGTCTAAGACATACCCCCTAGAATCACCTAATCGAGGAACCTTAGCCCCGACCAACCTACTAGCCAGCCTAGAACGGAGGATCTCGACAGCCTCGTAAGCCACGTCACCCTCCAGCAAACGCCACCGAAACTCCTCGAATAACTCGTTAAACTCCTCCTCACTCAACTCCTTCTTTCTTACGGTCTCGCCCAGAGAGCTAACGAAGCTTGCTAGAGCGTCCTTAATCTTACGAAACACTTCAACCACTCAATCAAGAACCGGTGCCCTTAACTTGCTGGGCCCTGGCCTGCTGAGCCTGAGCGAGAATAGAGTTAACCAGGTTCTCCAACTTCTCGTAATGGTTGAGGGCCTTAACCAACTCCTTCTGAAGCTCCTCAGCTATGTCCTTATACTCCTTCTCCCTACTAGACAAAACATCGAAAGCCTTATCTAGGGATAGCTCAGCGTAATACTCTAAACCAACGTGCGTTATGACCCTGTCAACGTGGTGGGGCGAGGCCTTAATCAAGACGTAACCCCTCCTATCAGCAGGAGCTAAGAACTCGGTAACGCCCTCACCCTTAAACTCCGTTAAGGCGTTGATGCTAGACCTAATCTCGTTCAACTCCTCCTGAACCTGGTTAAGCTGGTTCTGCAACGCGTCAATATACTTCCTCAACTCACTCATCTGAGCTAGGAGAGCCTCGAAACTCACAACCCGCTTCTCAGAACCCTTATCCGAACTCAACTAAACCAACCCTCAAGCCTGGCTAACTCCCTAACGACCTTCTTCCTAGCCTCCTCAGGACTTATCTCGACAACGTTAAGTATCTTTATGTGCTCCCTCTTCAGCTTATGCTTACTACCCATCAAAGAATAAACCTTCTCTAAAGCCTCCTCCCTAGTAAGAGCCCTAACCTCCAAAGAGAACTTCTGCCAAAACCTAACCCTGTCAGGACTGAAGAGCGCGACACCCTCAACCCTGAAAGTCTTGACCTCACTACCCACAGCACACACCATACATTAATACTGATGAAGCTTATAAAAACGATCCCGAAGAAGTTCGGGGCCTTAAGAACACTAAGCCTTGGAGAAGTTGAGGATCTCCATAATCCTCATTATCTCAGGACCTGTAGTAAGCTCGCCCACCACAGCCCCGTTATTATTAGCTACCAAACCCACCTTAACGAACCCGACGCCGAAGTTCACGGTGGCAGTACCGACCCTCACACCAAACAAAGACTCAACATACTTCAACTCCGCACTACTTAAATCCGGATGGAAAACCCCGCTGAAGTCGTTGAGGACTCCTAGCGAGCCGACCGTAGGTATCCTAGCTAGAGCACCCTTCCTAACGGAGGGAACACCTAACTCACTCCTTATCAACTCAGCCTCACTATCGCTTAGCTCGGGGTGAAGCAAAGCGAACTTATTATTGGCTAGTATGACGTTACCTAACGCTGTGAAGGTCGTTTGAACTATCTTGGCCGGGACCCCCGCACTCCTCAACCTATCCAGCTCCTCCTCCCTAGCGGTCTTCGGCAGCAACACAGCCTTATCGTTGCCCGCCACGAACACCCCCAACAAAGTTGAGTCAGCCACCCTAGCCTCCACGACGTCCGTGCCTAAAACCTCCCTCAAAACCTTCTTAACACTATCCTCAACACCCTCCGGAACCAACGTCACGTTATTGTTGGTGAATATGTAGACCCCTATGTTAGGGTTGCCGAAAACCCTGAGCTTCTCTAAAGGCATGAAACAACCTCGTGAACTACTTACTCTCCCCGGTAGCTCCCCGCTCAACTACCTGAACAGCTAGCGAGGCCTTGACGACCTTACCCTCATCGTCTATCTTAGTCACGCAGATAGCGATCCTCGCGGGCAGGTTCTCGGAACTCCTTGAGAGGATGAATTCGTTGATTGAAGCGTCTAGAATCACCTTCTCAGCCTTAGTATGCCTCTTAACGAACTCGCGGACATACCTTAAAGCCCTGAAATTCCTTCTAGCCAAGCCAGTCCACTTAAGCCTGTTAAGATTCAACACGTATATAGCTCCCTCAACCAACCCACACACCTCACACGTTCTTCAACTTACTCCTCCTCCAATGCCTTAACCTAGGCCTCCACGCAACCTTCCTCAAAGTCTTCACGACTACCCACACAGGTATCGCGCGGTTACTCTTAGCCTCACTAGCTAAACGTAGCTTCCTAGCCACGTGCTTAGCTCTAGCCACCACAATCACCTCTTCTCCTTAAACGTTATCTTATACTCACGCCTAGTCCTCACGTCCACGGCGTAAAGAATCTCCTTCAACACCTCCTCGTCGATGAGTTCCTTCAACTGCCCTGAGAGAGCTAAGTTTATTATGTAGTCCTCGACAGCCCTAGCCAGCTCAGGCTTAACCAACTTCACGTTAGCTAGCCTAGCCCTAGCCTCGGGAGTCATTACCCTACGCAGTATCTCCTGCCTCTGAGCCTCCCTAGCGGCTTCCTCCCCCCTCCTCCTAGCCTCCTCCTGCTTCCTGAGTAAAGCCTCCATCTGCCTCCTCTTAATCTCCTCTAACTCCGCGTCGTAGTACTCCTCACCCACAAGCAATCACCCATACTTACTTAATTCAGGCCTAGACTCAACCAACTTCTTGAAGACCTCGCTAGCTACGGAATCCATCAAAGACTTCCCGGAAGGGGATAAGGCCCTCCCCCTCCTACCAACCTTCACGACGAGCCCGGCAGCCTCAAGCTGGTGGAGCACGTGCCTGATTATGGAGCTCCCGCTCCGCCTAAAGTGAGGCGGTGCAGACCCCCTCCTCTTAAGCCCGCCGTAAACATTTCTGAGAGTACCCACACCGACAGGCTCCCCGCTCACGTAGAGCTTCCTCAAAACACTGGCAGCCCTCAAATACCACCAATCAGCGTTGTCAGGCACCCTCTCCTTATGAGGGCCTGTCTTAACGAACAAAGCCCACTCAGGAGGCCTCACAGACTTCACGTTCTCCTTCAAATACTTAGCTAACTCCTCAATAAACATGCTCGCAGGCACTTCCTTAACGTTCACCACGCTAGCACTCCACCTCCTAACAAATTAAGTGTTAGGTTTTATTAAGCTTTACCATACCTGAAAGAAGCTCGAGGAACCCGGGACCTGGTGCGGCGGCCGGGATTCGAACCCGGGATCTCCGGCGTTCTACGGGTGCCTTGGAAGGCCGGCGTCCTAGACCAGGCTAGACGACCGCCGCCAAATAATAGAAGACAGACCCGCAATATAAATCTTAAGCAACGCCGCCACCGAACACCACACACCCTTATTATCGGCGGAGTCTTCATAGGTGGGGGATGTGGTGTGGGGGGAACCTCCTGCGGTGGCTATAAGTTCCTGGAGCACACGGCGGACGCGTACTTCGAGGCTTCAGGTAAGACTCTCGAGGAAGCTTTCGAGTACGCGGGTAAGGCACTCTTCGAGACGATGCTGAACACCTCTAAAGTCGAGTGCAGGACGCGGAAGCTAGTGGTTGATAGCGGCATAGACGCGTATAACGCGCTCTACAGGTGGTTAGAGGACCTGCTGATAATATACAACGTCGAGAGACTAGCCTTCACGCAATTCAAGATCGCGTTCGATAGGAGGGTGAGGGACCCGTCAGAACTGAGCAAACCCCTCAGGTTCCTTGGCGAGGCCTGCGGGGAGGAGGTCAACCCGGAAAAACATGAGGTCAGGAACGAGGTTAAGGCAGTCACCTACTCGCTGATGAAGATAGTTAAGGAAGGCGATTGCTGGTACGTGAGCACGGTGCTAGACCTCTAACACACCTATTTAAGCGATCCACGCTTAGTTAATTCCGGGCAAGCTAATGAGTTTAGTTAAGGTAGTGATCGCTGAGGCCTCACTAGAGTTAGTTCCGAGAGAGATCTGCGACCACTCCGCGGTAGTTAAGAGCGCTAGACTCAGGAATAAGAAACCTACCGAGATACTCCTAGATAAGTCGGTACACTACCACGCGATGAAGGATCTCCCGGACTCCTCGAAGAGAGGCAGGCCCGACATAGTGCACGTAACACTGCTTGAGATGCTGTCCTCGCCGCTGAACATGGAGGGCAAGCTCCAGATCTTCATACATACTTACGGGGATTACGTCATAGAGGTAGACCCAAAGACACGCGTGCCGAGAAACTACAACAGGTTCGTCGGGTTGATGGAGCAGCTATTTAAGGAGGGCTCGGTACCTCCGGGAGCTAGAAAACCCCTCCTCAAGCTATACCCCTCGACAGTGACAAGCCTGCTCAGGAAGCTAGGCGTTCCAGGCCTGATACTACTGGACGAGAAGGGGGTGATCACAAGCCCTAAGAACGTCTGCAGGGAGGCTCTGGAGAAGGGGTTGCCGGTAGCCATAGGAGGCTTCCCGCACGGGGAATTCTCCAGCGAGGTAATCGCCAACGCAGTGAGCACGTACTCCATATACCACAAACCGCTAGATACTTGGGCAGTAGCTTCAATAATTATCCACGCGTGCGAGGAGCTACTCAAGATAATCCTATGAGTTTTATGCCGCCGCGGGGATTTGAACCCCGGACACCCCGGTCTCCGAGAAGCCTTCAGCCGGGTGCTCTCCCGGGCTGAGCTACGGCGGCCCAATAATAAAATTCTCTCAGGATTATTTAAAGCTTTCACACGTCCGCGGGAACGCTCCTGAAACGGTTAACAGGGAGTCAGTAAACCCTCTCCACGACGGGGGGCACGCACTTACTTATCATCTTATGTCCTCTGAAGATCTTGAGATTAACGCACTCAGAACCTATGCTCTCCTCCACCGCAGCCCTCAAATCACTCACCTTCCTCACAGGCTTGTTATTAGCCTCAACTATTATGTCACCTATCGCTAGCCCGTGCTTGTCCGCCGGGGATCCGGGAACGATGTTAACAATCACGACGCCCTCGCTGACCGGTAGTTCGTAGAGCTTGACGGCCTCCTCCGTTAACGGGGTTACGTAAACACCTAGCCAAGCCCTAACAACCGCGCCGAATTCCTCGATCATCTGGATAAACCTCTTAACGGTGTTTATCGGTATCGCGAAGCCTATCCCTTGAGCGTAAGGTATTATGGCGGTAGCAACCCCGACGGCCTCGCCGTCGACGTTTATTAAAGGACCGCCACTGTTGCCAGGGTTTATCGCCGCGTCAGTCTGAACCAGGTCCTCCAACACGATGTTCTCCCCCGCTATAGTCCTCCCTAAAGCGCTCACAACACCCATAGAGACTGAGGGGCCGGGCAGGCCTAGGGGCGAGCCGATCGCGAAGACTAAATCACCTACCTTAAGCTTGTCTGAATCACCTAAAGGCAGGGGCTCAGTATCCCTCAAACCAACCCTGAGTAAAGCCAGGTCCCTGTACGGGTCGACGACGAGTACCTTAGCCCTCTCCTTCCCATACCTGGGAATTAAAACCACGACCTCCTTAGCGTTCATGACCACGTGAGCGTTAGTGACTATTAAGCCGGGCTTCACGAAGAACCCCGACCCAGCACCCCTAACCTCCCTATACCTGAAGAATATGTCTATGCTGGGAACAAGCGTGAAGACCGTGACAACGCTCTTAGAAGCCGACGTAATCAAGTCCGAAATCTTAGAACTAAACTCCCTTAACTCCAACATACCACCGTTAAGACATAGTGAAATCAAGTTAATAAGGATTCGTAAACCATAAAATGGATGTCGAGGAAAACAAAAAGACATAATCGGTGGTTTCGTTGAGGAGAAGCTCCTTAATCAAGGACTTGGCTATACAGAGAGCTAAGATACTTTACGACACCTCAGTCAAGATGCTTAAGCAAGGGTTAGTGGAGGTAGCGAGGAAGGAGATAGAGACAGGGCTCAAACTCCTCCGTAAAGCCAGGGCGAGGAAGCCTTTAGCTTACAGGAGGTACGTGTGCGATAACTGCTTAATACCTTTAATACCGGGCTTGACGGCTAGGGTGAGGATAAGGAGTAATAGGAAGCAAGTTATAATAACTCTGACATGCTTACAATGTGGTTGGGTGATGAGGAAACCTTGCAGGAAAAAGAAGTGAAGAAAGTCTTGAGAGAGCCGGCTAAGGTGAGGGTGGGGAAGAGCGGGTTGAGCGAGGGAGTCATAAGCGAGATACGCAGACACCTGGAGAAGGAAGGGGTGGTGAAGGTCAAGGTACTTAAAGCAGCGTTGAGGGAAGCCGACGTAAACGAGATAGCTACCGAGACAGCTAGGAAACTGAACGCTGAATTAGCTGACGTGAGGGGGCACACGTTCACTTTGAGGCGTAGGAAGCGAGAATAGTGCCGCGGCCGGGATTTGAACCCGGGTCACGGGCTTTCCACGCTTAACGCGGCTCGAGAGGCCCGCATACTTGACCGGGCTATACTACCGCGGCGCCAAAACAAATAAAAAACAAGAGCTTATAAGTGTTTGCAGCACTCAACCACCCGGGTTAGCCGGCCCCAACCCACCACGCCAAGCCCGGCGTCGCAGGACCCGGCTACCCAACCCCCTCCTCGAGCGACCGGCTTTCAGCCGCAGGCTTTCTAAGCTTCTTATAAACGTAGCGCGCGAGCAACGCGATGACGATTACCTGCGGTAAATCCACGACGTAGGCCGAGCCCTTAACGCTCCTGAGCTCTATTAGTAGCGGGTAAGGCATTATCGTCAAGCCCCTGCTGAACGCCTTGATGTAAACGTAGCTATAGAAAGACACCACGAAAACACCGCAGCTAATTAGCAGTATCTTAGCCGTGTTCTCGTTTTGCTGAACCGTGTACAGGATCGCGACGACCACTAACGTAGCGAAGGAAGTAGCGTTAAGCACTGTGAAAAACCTCTGCAAAGCGCTCTCCTGAAACCCTAACATAGCTGACATCAAGTTAATCAACGTGAAGAAACCCGCAAATAATAGGAGGAAGACTATTAGGTAGGTCGGGTCTATCCGAAGCAGACGCGTTAACTCAGCATTTCCGGCACCGCTCATCTCAACTCACTAGACCCTCTTCTCATCATGCCACTAAACAATGTGGTTACCCGTTAATATATTCTAACGAGCTTAAGAAGAAGGTCGTAGGTAGTTTCCCGGGGGAACACCACTTAATGGAGTACGACTTAATAGCCGAGTCCTACAGGAGGAGGCCGTGGGAGATAGTGAGTAAGGCCTTGAGCGGTGAGACGACCTGGTTCGCCGACCTAGGTTCAGGCCCTGGACAGCACTCCAGACACCTAGCTACCCTCAACGAAGCGCTCAGAGGGGTCTTAATAGACGTCTCCGCCGAGATGATCCACAGAGCTCTTAAAGAAACCCCGGAGAACCTCTCACACAGGCTATACCCGGTGCTAGCTGATATGAGGGAACTCCCTATGAGGTCAGACTCCGTTGACTCACTACTCTTAATAGCTTCCCTACACCACGTGGTGCCGCGTGCAGACCGCTTAAGAACGCTGCGTGAGTGCCGGAGGGTTTTGAGGGGCGGAGGTCTGCTACTAGTGGTTGTGTGGGCTAGGTGGCAGAAACCGCTAGTCCTCGAGGTCTTGAAGGACTCGCTCTCCTACGTCCTGCGAAGAAAAGAGAGTTTCTGGGATATAACTAGGTGTTCCAGGATTGCTTGCAGGACCTACCACCTCTACAGCGTCAAAGAGTTAGTTAAGGAATTAGAGACCGCCGGCTTCAGAGTGGTTGAGAAAGGGGTTTACGTACCCGGGGAGGTCAGGAAACCTCTAAACAAGAATTACTACTGCCTAGCGATCAAGACTTAAGACTCTTATGCATGTACGGCGAGCCGGGCGGTTTCCTATAGCCTAGGGACCTGTAATAATCGCGTACACCAACACCTGACAAGACGAGTATTTCCTTAGCGTCATACTCCTCCGCAGCTATCCTCTCCGCCTCGGAAAGGAGTTTCCTACCGAAGCCTCTGTGCTGCCACTCCAAGCTACTGGAGGGTTCCTCCCCCGGAGCGACGGGAACCCCGTACACGTGTAGCTCGCGAATCAAGGCTTTCCCGCCGCCAGCGACCTCAGGTCTGTGCGCGTGTTGCGACGGAATCCTCAACCTAAGCATCCCTACCAAGACGTCGTTCTGAGGATCCTCGATAGAGAGGAATTCCTCCACACCACCACTAGCTTCATACCTCATCCTGCAGATCTGCAGGACCTCGAGTCTGGGGGTGATCCCCCTCTTAACCATGGCTCTACCAGCTTCCCTCCACCTAATCTCCCATATCTTTATCCCCCTCCTCAAGCACTCCTCCTCAACCAACTCCCTCAGATTGCTTTTCCGGGGGCCGTCAACTATTATCTGAGCCGGCACATCCCTCTGAACCCTCTGGACCCTGACGTACTTAGGGATATACCTATACATCTCGGAAATAAGTTTTACAGCGTCCTCATCACTTAAGGCTCTGTACTCCCCCCTCCTCCACATCTCGTAGAGCTCGGTACCCTCAATGACTAGCGTTGGGTATATTTTGAGGTAATCCGGCCTGAAGTCAGGGTTCTCGAATATGGTCTTAATAACCTCGACATCCCTCCCTAAATCACTACCCGGGAGTCCCGGCATTACGTGGTAAGCTACCTTAAACCCCGCGTCCTTCAAGACCCTGGTAGACTTGATGACGTCGGCCACGCTATGACCTCTCTTAACGAGCGTTAACACGTCATCGTACACGCTCTGAACACCTAACTCTACCTTAGTAGCCCCGTACCTGAGCATCATATCAGCGTGTTTCTCCAACCCCCAATCAGGCCGGGTCTCTATAGTCAAGCCAACACACCTAACCGAAGCTTTCTCATTCCTTTCTTGCTCAGCCTCCAACGTAGTTCCGGCCCGTGGGAGAGTCTCCGGGAAGTCATTCATAGCTCTATAAACCTCCGTGATGAAGGCCTCCTGATAGTCTTGAGGGTAGGCGAGGAAAGTACCGCCCATAACGATTAACTCAACCTTAGAAGGGTACCAACCGATGTAGTCCCTATACTGCCTCAACCTAACGTGGACCTGAAGGTAAGGGTCGTAATCAACCCTCCTAGCCCTCATTAAGGCAGGCTCATCCCCAATATATGATTGAGGAGTGCCGTACTCGAGACCGCCGGGGCAGTAAACACACCTACCGTGAGGGCACTTATAGGGCTTAGCCATAACCGCTACGGTAGCAACCCCTGACAAAACCCTCGTCATCTTCCTTATTCTCACACCCTCGCAAGCCAACGACCTCACTCCAGTAATAACGGCGTCGAGAAAGCTTAAGTTATTTCTAGCGTAGCCCCCCTAAGACAAGCCATGACAAGCCCGCAGCTATAGTTATCAAGGACATCAGCAAGATCAGCTCCTGCGAGTGCTTCAACGAGAAACTTATTAAGTACTTAATTGTTAAGAGACCGACCACGGCCGAGACCGCGAAAGCCAGCATCAAACCACTAAAGGGTTCCGTAACTGAGACGTTGGAGGTGGAAAACGCTAGCAAGGCCCCGCCGAGGTTAGCCGGGATGGAAGCCAGGAAACTCAACTTCATAGCGTCCTCCAGCTCATAACCCATGAAAACCAGCGCCGCGATCGTGGCGCCGGACCTGCTCACCCCAGGCAAAACGGCCAGAGACTGCGCCACACCAAACAAGACGGAATCCACCAAGCTAACGTTCTCAGCAGTCTTGAACCCTCCCCTCCCCCCTCTCCTCACGAAATACTGGAACAACAAAAGCAAGCCAATCAATAACGTAGCTACCGAGAGCTCAAGCCCTCTCAAAAACACCTGGACGACGACGTATATAGGGACGCCTAAGACCCCCGTCACCACGGTAGACACAACGAGAAACTCAAGCAAGCTATCCTGACGAAACAGCCGGAGAAGAACCCTCCTGAAAAACACTGCCGCAGAAACCACGGTACCGCCCTGAAGAGTCAGGGCCAGAAAATAAGACTCCAACACAGAGACACCCCCAACCAAACCCGCGAACAACATTAAGACAGACTTACTTGAAACCGGCAACCACTCGAAAACACCCTGCAGAAAACCAATCACCGCGTAAAACCACAAATCCAACACGCGCACCTCCCGGCTAAGAATATATCGCATGAATTAACAATAAATATTGCGTTCACAAAACGCAACACCACATAGAGGCCGGAAAAGACGAGCTAGTTACCGATTTTTGCAGATCCCTGTAGCCACGGTCTTCACACTCGATCCCGATATCCTATGCTGCTCAGCAAGCCCGCTGGGATTTAAAGGAAGAACCTTAGGTATCGAAATATCACATGACTCTGCGTTCTAAACAAGAAAGTATAGACATTAAAATTATCGGAGAGTCTAAAACACTTACCAACCGAAAACCTAGCCCCTCCCAGGACAGGGGCGAATAGATAATGTGAGCGCCGGGGGCGGGATTCGAACCCGCGCGGGGATTCCCCCACTGGCTCTCAAGGCTTATCCCTAGCGTGGATCGGTTCACGATCGGTTTTCTGAGCGTGAACTCTATTTCCAATTCGAAATCCCCTGTTATTTCAATTGCTTAATAGGTAACTAAGCGTGAAGTATTGGTGGGTGTAGTTGCTTTAAATACCCTTTTCCCTAGATTGGGGTGGTTTCATGGGTAAGAGCACTGTTGAGTTCATATCTAAGGGGCTTATACCACTGGGGCCTAAGAAGATCACTAGGATGACCACTAACCCTGAGAAAGAGCGGTACTTAATATACCTACCGCTCGAGCTAAACGACCTGTGGAGGGAGGTTTATCAAAGCGGGAAAAATAAAAGTCTATATTGAGGTACCAAGCTGATTTTTACTATTGCTACCCAATTAGCCCAGTTATTATCGCAGTGTAGAAGGCCATTATTACCGCGGCGATTACTGCGCCAACCACATACTTTTTGCCTTTCTCACTGTCACCCTCGCAAACTCTATGGCACCGAGTATGAATGCTGCAGCAACAGCTATCCATCCACCCCACATAATCCAGCTCAATATAGTGGAGACTGTTTGGCCAACACCCGGCGGCGGCGAAGGCCTTTGCTGAGACATGTACCTCGACAGTAGCTGCCTAAGCTGGTTCTCGGTTTCCTGCAACTGCTGGAGTTCTTGCCGTTGACAATAGTTTCCGATAAACCGTAAAGTTTATGTTATTTAATATCATTTAACATTCCTAGTCCTTTTAACGCTATTAAATAAGCTGAGGCTGTGTGCCTGTCAAAACCCTTTTCTCTCATCACCTTCTCATGTTCTTCCGAGTTGGTAGTACCTTTTGGATTAACTAAAATAACGTTGAAACCTAACCTAAGTGCCTTAATAACACCGTGAATTAACAATTGCTTCTTAGCAAAACGCGTTATCTTCCTATTACCGCTCTTACTCCTACTCAACTTCCTCCCCTTAACTAGGAATAAATCCTCTAAAGCTACGTAATCAACGCCAATCCTTGATAGAAAATCAAGGGCTTGTGAAAGAGCGTTTAACCTCAAAGCTTTCGCTTTCTCTTTTGAAAAACCATGAGAAACAACCTCACTATACCACCAAGTTTTGAAAGTAATAATTTCACCCTCCTTATTAATTACAACAACGTTTAACCTATCACTATTCAAATCAAAACCAGCGATCAAACCGTAGCCATTAGGTTTTGACAAAGAGAAGTGCTTCAAGTATAACCAAAGTGGCACTTGAAGGTGAATCATAGGGTAATGCTTGAAACTAATTACTGCACCATAACCCTCCTCCTTCCTTTGAGATAACTCCTCTAGCTCATGAAGTAGCGGTAAGTACTCCTTTCCAAAATACGCTTTCCCATAAACCCACTCACCCCAAGGATCTTTAACCTTAACTTCAACGTGGTCATCCAAAACATGGAACTTCACATTCCTATTACCTTTATCACTTTTGTTACCCCTACTGGCAAACCAGAACTTCCTTATCTTAGCGTGAATAACCCCATCCCTCTCTTCTTCTCTCTCCAACAAACCATCAACAATTGTCTTAGCTTGCTTTAAAGCAGTTTCGAGGTAAATATAGTTTGGTAAAACGCTGTAAAACTCCTTGATTAACTCATCTATACTCTTCTCATCAAAGAGTGGTTTTATAGCACTCTTAACTACTTGTGAGTAAGCCCTAGCAATTCTAACAGCCTTATCCTTATCTTCGAAAACAACTTTTCCGTTTATTGTAACGAATTGGAAGCTATCAATTGCCTCCTTAGAGCCGATAATCCTATTCCTCATCGTCTGATAGGATGACAATTACAATCACCTCCTTTCCAACAATTTTGCTAACCTTATCCCTAATGCTTTTCGGCACGTTTATTGCATACCTTTGATCCCCGTACTTATCTCTACCTGCTGAAGATATGACTCCATAGAAAACAATCTGTTTCATATAATTATAAATAACCAGATTTATAAGCTTTTCCATATAATGTTAACATGTAGAAGAGAACCCTACAGTGAACTCGAGGAGCAATGTGAGGGGGAGGATGGGTTCGATGAGGCTCCCCATGTCGTGGCTGGGAGTCAACGCTCCCTAACCTAGGCGTGGGGAGCCGGACAAGGGGAATGAAGACGAGGGTTGATATGAAATATCATGAAACCCTATGAAAGTCTGACCCCTCAATAATGTAGTCCTAGAATTACTAAAGAGCAAAATAAACACCACGGTACCGTTTACAGAGTTCCTCGAAATAGGAGCACTAGTTGCAAGGGTGTACACACTCATATACCTAGCTTTATTGTAATACCAATACCGTGAACAATGCGTCAAGACACCAGGATCCGCGTTAACAATATCCATGCACTTAATAGACACTGCTTAAACCGGTATGAACAATCTCTTCCACCGACTCCACCTTTCCACTCGATATTCACGGTACTCTCCTGGTTCATAGGGTGTATGCTGTCACAGGTTTCCAGGTTGTTATTTTGAGTCGTAGATTATGGAGCTATAATATCTGGTAATCTTTATATAGGTTTACCTTCTCATTAACTATAATGGGAGTTAAGAATGAGCTATGTCACGGTTTCAGCTAAGATTCCTAGGAGGTTGAAGGAGTTGCTTGATAAGTATGGAGTAAAGCCCGGGCCCGTCATTAGAAGGGCTCTCGAGGAGGAAGTTAAGAGGCGTGTATTATCCGAGCTCGAGGAGAAGGCGAAAAGACTCTCCAAGAGGCTCTCCCACATAAGCGATGAGGAAGTAGTCTCTATAATACGCGAGGACAGGGAGAGGAGGTAGTAGTGCAGTGTATCTCTTCGACGCTAGTGCCATTATCAACCTGGTTAAGAAAGGATATTTAAAACCCCTCGCTGAGGGAGTAACACTGGATTTGACGGTCTATGAGGTTCTCAACGCTATCTGGAAGGAGCATTATCTATTAAGACGCCTCAATGAAGAAACAGTGGGAGAGCTATTGAGTATTCTGGGAAAGGTCTTCGAAGTCATTACATTAGCGAGTATTAGGGGTGAGGAGGCAAGAGTCTTCGAGCTAGCAGTCAAAGAGGGTTTAACAATATATGATGCTGCATACCTCCACTACGCACTCAGAAACAAACTAGTGCTAGTAACAGACGATAGACAACTAATGGAAAAAGCAAAGCAATACCTAGAAACCATGTCAACGAGGGAGTTAATGCAAAAATAATAGCATCGCATGGAATACCCAGAGTACCCAGGTAGTGTTTTAAAGCTGTGTCTTTAATTATCATGGTGTGCTTTGGTGTTCCATGGTGTACCCTTATGAGTGTCTCGGTGTCTATTAAGGTTCGCAGGGAGATCGCGGAGTTAGCTGATAAAATGGTTAAGTATGGGCTTGCTAGGAGTAGAAATCACCGTTCAATGTATTAATCGAGAGGGGGAATTTGGAGCTTATAAAAAACTATTAAATAGATATGTAGAGAATGAGAAGAGACACCCTCTTATGAAATCAACTCCTCGTATCCAACTCCTTTTTGTATGTGGAATAGGATGAATGCAGTGACCCCTGTAACTAGTATCCATAAGGACAATACTATCCATAGTGCAAAGGGATCCATCGTCCTTGGCGTGCTTGTTGAGTTAATATTAATATATTGATTAATTAACGGGTCATAACGCCACATGTCAGTAACAGACTGATTTTCTACAATAGGTCCTCCAGTAAAATAATGGTAGTTGAGAAGGAGAACGGCACTATATGGAGATAGATTAACCGGCCCACCACTTGTCTGGAGAGTGTACATTCCTAGAGCGTAGCTGATTATGAACGGAATAAAGCCTATAAATGAAAGAAACCTCGGTTTTCTAATAACAATAGTCAACAATGAAAGAGTCATAGCAAAGAAGTAGTTGAAGAGCATGGCTGTTAGAGTTACAGAGAATACAGCAAGTGAATTATGAGGTAGAATTAGTGTTTTCAACCCGTGGAATCTATAACTATATATTAACACCGTGGCTACTATTAAAATCACGGTTGCTAGAATACCTGAGGAAAGAGCTGTTAATACTAGACTAGAATAAAATTTTACCGAGGATATTTTAGAATATTTTGTAAGATACCTTATAGGAATAGTCGCATAATAGACTGTATATACGAGTCCGATGGTAATAGCTGAGAGAGAAAAAACAACATTTGTTGCATACCATGCCCCAGTATAGTGAATAGTCATCCTAATCCATAATTCATGGATCGTTGAGTCAGCTATGTAATGTGGTATTATGGATCTTATTCTTTCAATAGACATATTAGCACCCCATACAAAAGCACCTATGTAAAGCCAGAACAATATGAAGAATACTGCCCAGAACCAGTAGTATGGATCCTTCAAGTTGTTTTTCACATAGAACTTGTAGAGTTTTATTAAAGCCCCCACGTTAACACCTCATATAGTTTATCCAAAGTGTCCAAGCTGGATAACGGTATACCCGTACTTTCGGATAAGTATATCTCAACACCACTACTAAGCTTTATAGAGAGCATGGCGTCACTAATCTTTTCCTTGGTGATCCTTAGCTCTTTCAACCTGGCCGCCTCCAAAGGTCCATAGACTCTGCCTTCAACCATTATATAAGCTTCCCATTTACCGAAAGGCTCGTACATCCAAGTCATATGGGTATTTATTAAATTAACGCTCTTACTGTTCAATATTTCCTTCAACATGGCTACTCTCCTAGCCGGGTCCAGATTTTCAAAAGGCTCGTCTAATAGTATGTATTTACTCTTACTAGCCAAGCTAATTGCATTATAAATTATTTTTCTAAACCCCGCCGATAACTCGCGAATCTTCTTATCTAGTATGTCCTTTGCACCCATCCTGTAAGCTATCTCCCTGAAATAGTCGAAATCTCCGCCTAGAATATCTAAATAAAGATCTGCTAATTCTCTAATCGAAAGCCTTGTATGCATAAATATTTCTGGTAGATTCGTAGCGATCAATCCGGGATTCCCGTGCATTGATTCTATATTGACACCATCTATGAGTATCTCTCCTTTCTTATGTGGAGTAAGTCCCAGTATGGTTCTAAACAGCGTGGTCTTTCCACTCCCATTAGGCCCTAGAATAATAGTATTATGGTCTATTTTCAAGTTAATGTTCTTCAGTATGTACTCTCGCTTCCTATAACCAGAAGTCACATCGATTAATTCAATGCCCAATACTATCACCACTCGTCTCTATGGAAATGGAGGAGGTAACTTATTTAAGTCATTATAAGTTAACCTCCTATTTACCTCGCCTATTTTAAGTCCAACTTCATGCAAGCCAGCAAAGCTACGACGAGAGAGACCAAGCAACCAGACAACACCATTTAGAAAAACACCACCATGCCTTAAATACCCTGCTCCACTATAAGCAGTGTCTTAAACCAGCGTGGTTCCGGGGTTTCTACTGCCCCGCGAATTCCACTCTGTCCCTAGTGAGGTGTTAGGTAGAAAAAGACTCAATCAATACCTAATACCCATATAGAAACCCCTGCAAACTCGTAGTTATCCCCTAGTAGGACTAGGGGCTCGTAGGATCCATCACCACCCACTCTCACAAGCCACTTACCCGAGACCCCGTAGAAGCTGCTACCAGTATATGCTGTTGCTAATACTAGGTATTCCGATCTCTATTGGGTTGTCGCCATATATGATGATAGACCTGTAGTCCTCGAATACAACGCCGTAGGAGTTAAACCCCACATGCACGCTGACAGGCTTCTTTCTGTAGAGTCCTCTGTACACCCTTAAACCCGAGTAGTCTACAGTGATAACACTCGTAGAGGAGCCGTCGAAGCAGGTAGCTATAAAAGCCCCAGGCCTCGAATCATAAACAACCTTCTCGCAGTCAAGTGCCTCGCTACTAGTAACTACGCGGAAGCCCCGGGGCCCCTTAACGACTACTACTCCATGTGTTGGATGTGAGAAGCCGGCCTCTGCCCTGCACTCCAATCTATCTTTATTAATGTATGTACCGTGCTCGCATTCAGGGGTTTTAATGAACACTGGATCTCCGTGTATGCCTGATGGAGTGATCTCGGGTTGGAGTGCATAATCGGTTAATACGATGTGCTCGTAGTCGAATGGGGATAAGATAGGGGTGGATGGCTGAGGTAGCTCAATGTAGTTTTTAACGCTATACCCCAGCACGATCTTCAATACTAATCCCCGGGACCTCGCTTGTTCTCCTCTTTTACATGCTCCTTCCCTTTAGCTTTCACCGGCTTTCCCTCTTTACTATAGCCCATTGAGGATATCGCGGAGACTATGAGTGCTAGTAGCCTCGCCTCGAAGCTCATGGAGCCCCTCGAGAACAACGCGGACAGCAATGCGAGAGCCCCTGCCACCGAGCCCATGCTGAGCATTGCGGGGCTACCGGCACTGTAGCCACGCCATAGGAATATAACCGCTAGGAACAAGTAGAGCATGTGCTTAACACGTAGAAAACCCCAGACACGCTCATTCAAGACACTAATATCGCTAATATACACGAATCTATGATAGCGTGACTCAAAAGACACATCTACCCCCTAGGATATATCCAGTACTTAAATAGGAGGGGGTCTGAGTGAAACCTCAAAGATCACATGGCTAAATAGCATCTGGGATCTAAGTCGAATAAATCACGCTAGGCGGGGTTTTATAGTCGCGTTTCAGAGCCCGTGGATTTTCCCACGTCTCCACCATGATCTTCAATTGAAGAACCAAGGTTAGTTTTTCGAAACAAGGGCTTCCACGGAGACTCATTCATCGAAGCAGTGTTAGGTAGAAAGAAGGATGATTAATACCTAACACAAGTAAGAGCGAGAAGGGGTTTAATGCACTGCGAAAACCCCTATTCCTCGATCCGCAGGTGTTAGGTAGTTGAGAGGGGTTTATCTACCTAACACATCCATTAAGCCCCTAGAGAAACGCGAGTCCTTAAACCCCGCTACTCCAGCTTCCTCAGCACTTCCTCGGCTGTTTTCTCCTGTGTATAGGTTAATATGTAGTCTAGGCGTGAGTGCTTGGTTATCTTGGCTATTATGCTGGGGCTTACTCCCTGCCTCAGTAGATAAGTTATGAATGCGTATCTCAGTGAATGCGTGTTAAAGCCATAGGTGCACTTGGAGTAGACCTTTAGACTGGTCAATAGTTAGCTCGTAAAGAATTCTCCATACGTATCGTAATCAATGTAATAGATTTATTAACTGTTGAGCAGTTATATCAAAAAGGTGAAGTCATGCATGAATAATTATCGAAGACACTACGGCCTTGTTGATTCAGTCTTAGAAGACAAAAAGGTGTGCATCATCGGGATCGCGCTACTTGTAATTCTATGCTTCAATTTGATCCCTGTTTACTCAGATATGCAGGTATTAAGTGAGTTCTCTAATACCCAGGTTGGAAGAGAAACACGTGTAGCATATATACGTACAATTATTAACTTGAAAAATATAGATCCATCGGTCTATAAACCAATAGCTGATGCTATACGAAGATTTAACCCTATACAAACCTATTACATTTACCCAAATAACCCTGTTCCATTCCTTCACCGCTTAAGACTCTACAATATTACCCCTCCCATGGCTCCTTCAAGGAGTGCATTAATGTGGTATAATCCGTCTCCCCTACGCGGAGTTGATGTAATAGTGTATCACTTTTTGCCGAAAAAAGGAGAAATTTACTGCGGAGATATGTTCCCTGTATTCTTCAATATGAGTCTTAACGATGCGGAGCATGCGATGACTATATATGTGGAAATACCTGACTCCGAGCTTATAGATTTTGGAAGAGCTTGGATTGGATGTGAAGATAAGCTAATGTGGTATCCTCCGTTCTTGGGGTTGAAGGAATATGCTAATGGAACCGATGAGTACTTCTTTGACAGGCAGGCATTTGATGTTGCTTTACCAGCGATAAGAGAAGGAATCCTAGGGATACTAAAGAGCATGACCACTCCAGAGGATATAGGTACATATAAAGGTGGATCCTTTAGATTGGATATGTGGACTCCATCAGCCGTTGTATTGAGTAATGGGACATTTTTGAGAAATATTACATATATAGCTATAGATTGGTGGCGTTATCCTCCATGGAGCACTCAACGCATCAAGACGTATGAGTTCAAGAAACCTCAGGAAGCAACTATTTATATGAATAACGATGGCTCTGTAACGATATTGTTGGGTAATGGGCAAAGCATTATCATACCAAAAGGTCAAGCCTTGGTGAACACCCCTAACCCAGATCAACCATCAACCGTTAACTGGGCGAATTTCACGAGGGTGACCATCACGGTAATGACTTCTTCGGAGAAATACCCCCTTATTGGCTTCTATGTTGAGGATGGAAAGTTGTGGACGTCGGTTAGGGAATACCTTATATGGAATAATGAGATAGATTTTCTTGAGGAGTTAGAAGAAGCTATAGAGAAGTTAGGGACTGCACTAACTTTTGAATGGCTTAAAACGCCCTTAGAGCAGTGGGAATTAAGCTACTGGAATGAAACAATAAAATTACCTAATGGAACCACTGAAGTTAAAATGCATAGAAGCCTCTACTTGCGCAGTACAATTCCTTGGCCATACGGAGACCCCGAAGCCTTTATACTTATACCTAGTCAAGCACAAGACATTAAAATAAGAGGAGATATGATCATATTCAAGGTGCAAAGAACGCTTGGTTTCCCTGTAATATTTAGCACTTCTAACTATTGGATTTGGATAATAGTCTGTACTGGTGCAATATTGGTAGGCGGTCTGATCATTAAGATAAAAAGATCAAAATATAGATCACCATAATAGCGACTATAGAGGTCTAGTTTGCGGAGAACTTGATTAAATAAATAGACTTATATTTTCAAAATATTCACCTTCGAGTATATGAAATTTCATGGCGTTTGTTTCCAAAGCATCGTGTACCCCACCGGGTAACAATGCAAAGCCTAATTAGCCACCCCCTCTTGAGAACTTTGCTAATTACATAAACCTATGACTTCTTTAAGTAAAGAGGTATATCTCATGTTTTCGAGCTCTCAATTTCCAAGAGCTCATCAAACCTCTCAATGAAATTAAATACGGCACCAAGTGTTATCGACTTAACGCAACTCTCAAGAGATCATCTATTCATAAGAGCCATTTTACTCTAACACATCAATTCCCTGATCTTAGAACTCAGTTATATTTCCTGAAATCCTGAAAAGTGGAAATCAAGTAGTCTGCTTTAAAAGCATCATTTCCTATTTTCAAGGGAGTACCATGAAAAAGGGAAGCCTGAAGCTAGGGGATGTGCCACTTTATCCCGCTCTTAGAGGCCGTTAAGAGGGCTTATAACGATGTTAGTAGGGGCAGGTATAGGCATAGAGACCTAGCCCTCGT
>Ga0080004_1115641_pt1 | contig 61338 bp, 64 predicted proteins | sample WasSprMetagenome_FD_69207 | JGI IMG/M metagenome (GOLD analysis project Ga0080004, IMG submission 69207) | Sulfidic aquatic microbial communities from Washburn Spring, Yellowstone National Park, USA - WS (SPADES assembly) (version 2) | ecosystem: Environmental > Aquatic > Thermal springs > Hot...
TGGCTTTCAGGGGCAACGGGGCTCCCCTCATCCTGAGCATATTAATGCCTGCGGTCACATCCCTATCTTTCTCGTAACCGCACCGCAGGCATCTCATAAGCCTGTGCCCATTCGGAGCTAGTCTTCCCCCACATATCGGGCACAGGCTTGAAGTTCCCCTCGGGCTAACATACTCAACTGGTAGACCATTAAGCTTAGCCTTGTATTCAATATAGAACTGTAACATTCTAAAGTTCCAGTTATGCAACCTTCTGTTCAGCATTCTTCCCCTTTTTATGCGTTTTCTTATCCCCTTCAAGTCCTCCATCAGTATTCCGAGATTGTGTTGCTTAGCAAAATTCACAATTTCCCTTGAAATTTTGTGGCATAGATCCCTTGTCCTTCTTTTCTCCCTGTCGGAGTACTTCTTCAGAAGCCTCCGAGCAGTCCTTGGTTTATATTTAGCAAGCTTCTGAATATTTCTCCTGATGATAAAATAGGTTGTGTGAACTGTCCTAAGCTCATGATCTACCCTTAAAACATGGGGATTTGAACTTACCGCTGTTATGTTAGATTCATTTATGTCGATGGCTATCCATTCCTTTGGATTCTGCAGATCCACACCTTTCTTGAAGGGAATGATTATTTTGTCCTCATTTATAGTCATCTCACCTGTCTTGAGCTTTCCCTCTTTCCAGGAATCTATAAACTTCTTCTGATATTCCCCGAATTTCAGATTTATGAACAGAAACTGCCTCGGCCTCACCGAGATCCTAACCCCGTCACCATAGAACTTGTAAAGCACTGGGTCAAGCTGCATGAATAACTTCTTGGCCTCAGGCTTCTCCTTCTTATGCTTCTTCCTGTGTTTCTTGAGCATAGCTAAAGCTATTTTACAGGCTGAATGGCAGAAATGGGTTGAGTAATCCCATCTCCGCTTCCACTCCTCATAAACTCCTTTTCTTAGCTTTGCGAAAGAGGTAATCCTTCTCTTGTGAGCATAATCTATGCAGAAGTTTATCATATCCCTGAAGTCCTCAAGGAGCTTTCTCATCTCATCGTTGGGCTCATATCCGAAGGGAACCCCTAGGTAGACTTCCACAATACTGAGTATACACATTAAGAGTTATATAAAATTAACTTTTTTGGGAACTGCCGACGAACCCTAGAATGATTTTTATGATAGGTAAAAAGAGATTCTAGATTCCGGTTTTCACTATTATAGCCGTTTGAGAGGAGGGAGATAAAAGAGATGCAAGTTTATTAAAAGTGTCCCAGCACCACTTTTCATCCGAATAATTCACCACATTTGCTGCTGCATAAATATGCTCTGGCCATGTATGAAGTGCTACATACCCTTCTTTCAACAGAAGGAATGCGCTTACTCCATAGGGCTCGAATTCATGCACATGAATTGCTAATATCTCTTCTCCTATCATTTCCGCCAGATCTCTGAGCAATTTCTCCATTAAAACAGGAGAATCCAATACCTCTTTCCTAGAGATATTGTATAGTTCTCCTATAAGATGGTTCTCGGGCAACTGGATCACAGCTCCCTGCGCTCACCGGGTTCCAGCTGAATGACCTCTGCTTTTATACCTCTCTCCTTAAGCTCCTTCTTTAAGTCCTCTGGTTTCCCATACAACACTGGAAATGTCCCATAGTGCATTGGCACAACCCTCTCCACTCCAAGGAGCTCTACTGCCTTGGCTGCCTCCCTTGGATCCATTGTAAAATGACCTCCTATCGGTAATAAAGCTAGATCAGGTCTATAAAGCTCTCCCAATAACTTCATATCATAGAAGAGGCCTGTATCTCCAGCATGATAGACTGAAATCCCTCCAGCCTTTACGATAAAACCGACAGGTGCTCCTAAGTCCGAGCTGTGAACTGCCTGAGTCAGCTTTATCAAAACACCATCTACTTCGAAGGGTCCCCCTATGTTTGCCCCTATAGAATTAGCTCCGTTCTTACTAGCATGCTGAGCTATTTCAAATATTCCAACTATCTTTCCCTTCCTCCTCTTGGACAGTTCTATTGCATCATCTAAGCCGTGATCGGAGTGGCTGTGAGAAACAGCATAGATATCTGCTCCCTCGCATTCGCTCAGCTTTGTGGGACATTTGGGGTTTCCTGAGATCCATGGATCAAACATTATCTTTTTTCCTCCTACCTCAAGAAGAAAAGCCGAATGGCCGAGATATATCAGCTCAGCCATGCTATCACCGCTCAAAGTTATGACGAGACTAAATAAAGATTTTGATCCTAGCAGTCCCTGAGCTTTGTGAAGAGTACCTCTATCATTTTGTTCACGCTCTTTCTAGCCCTCTTGTTCGGTATCACGACCTTTACTCCCTTTAAATCAAGTAAACTTCTTCTAAAAGTTACAAGAACTTTTATGTTTTTTCTGAAACAGTAGCTCAACAAGGACTCAGGCGTATCCTCCTTTAGAGAGGAAAAAGGTAGCCATATTGCACTGTAGCCTATCAGATTTAGTCTCCTCTTTACCTTAAAGTAGAGCTCTCTGGGCACGCTTTTATCGAAAAGAAATGGTGTCTCCAGCTTTCCCAAGGCTCACACCAGGTCCTTTGTTTTCACAATACTAACGCCTATTTCTTCTAAAATAGGAATTATTTTTGATTTGTGATCACTTCTTAAGCTTTTCCAGTCCAGAATAGCTGTTCTTGCAGGGGGAACACTTCTTTCAAATGCTGATATTACCGAGGATTTGCTGGCCCCATCTATGTCGTAGTTTCTCAATATGTGGCCTACAGCATATTTTGATCTAAGCTGTATCTCAGTGAAGTGGTGGTTTATGTGAGGTCCCCCTAGCCCAACTGCTACCTCGAAATTTCCCTGATCCAGCTTTTTGAGGGCACTTAAAAGAGAAACTGCGACTATTTCTCCCGCTTTTTCGTCGATCCATTCCCTCTCGCTGCTTCCTATCTCAACAAAAGCAGTTGGAACATCAAAGGATGGGCCATGATGAGTGGGTTCCATAGCCACTTCATAGCCAGATCCAGCACTATTCTTCTCAGCTTCTATCAGGAATAGCTTCATCAGATATGGAAAGGCTATGCTTAGCTTTCCTGGCTCTCCTCCATATTCTGCATTTGCGAAATTTCCGGGAGCATGAGCTGTTATCACGGGCTTTCCTGGGCTTCCACTGTGCCTAGAGAGAAATATTACAGCATCTGCCCATGGAGCCAGCTCTTTATGTGATTTTAAGTATATATGAAGCTCATTTGTCCTTACCAGCTTTATTCTCTCCTCTTTTTCCGAAAGAAGAAGTTCAACATGTCTTCCTATATTTACAGATGCCTTATCCTCCTCTGACACTGCAAGAGCTATTTTTTGCATATACCTCCTATCTAAAGGAGGAATAAAAACACAACTTAAATCCAACTCAAATTATTTCATTTAGCTATACCGCTATCAACGCATTATAGCCCTTTTTGACATTCTCCGCGGCTAAAGCCGGGAGATTCCCGGTTTGTCAGCCTGAGGCTTCATCCTACCGAGTTCAGGGCTGTGTCAAGACCAAGGCATAACGCCCTACCAGCCCCTGCTATGGGCATGTAGCCCATAGCCCGCTTGAGTACGTTCACCGGCGACTCGCCAAAGATATGAGGAGCACTCTTATTTAAGGTTATCGGCAATTCATCCCACGGTTTTAACCGTGGGCTTTCTTGTCGATTTTCTGTAAGATAATAGGCTAAGATTAGCCTCAAAACTGCCAGAAATATTTTTAATCAAGGCCATCTGAAGCTATGTATGAGCTTAGCGAGGGCCCACCTGAGAATATATGGTTGGGTTCAGGGCGTTTTCTTTAGATCATCTATGAGAAGAGTTGCTAAAAAGCTTGGAGTTACTGGATGGGTGAGAAATCTACCAGATGGAAGCGTGGAAGCTGTAGTAGAGGGGGAGAAAGATAAGGTGGAGGAGATAATAAGATGGGCGCATAAAGGACCAGAGCTCGCTGTGGTAGAAAGAGTAGATGTTGAATGGGAGGAGCCTACAGGCGAGTTTGATGATTTCTCTATAATCTACTGAACACGCTGAGTAACTGTTACATATCTCCCCTTTAGCTGAGGATCTTGCTGCAGAAGTTTCATATTTCAAGCAGTTACCGAACCTCCACTTGAAAGCTTTCTGTGCCAAGATATATTGGTTTACTTAATTTTCCACGTGATTTAATTATGGTTTATCACAAAAATCAACTAGCTCTTGGCTTAGATGTTGCTCTCAGGCTGATTGTTTAATTTTTAAGTTAAATAGACCTATTAAGGTGGATAAAATCTGTTGAGAAAGCTGATAATATGGGTGTTTACCTCCTCAGCTCTCTCCAAGATGAGATAATGGCCTGCCCCTCTCAGGACGACGATCTCAGAATTGGGTATCTCCTTGAGACGAAGAGAAAGAGAGGGATCTATTACTTTGTCTTCATCTCCTATTATGATCAAGGTGGGTGCTTTTATCTCCTTTATCCTATCCCCAAGTTCGTATCCGGAGACGCTAAGGGCCACATTTAGTGGATCCCCTGGAAACTTTTTTATCTCCTCTATCATCCAATCTAGCAGCTCTCTTGGAACATTTTTAGAAAGGACTTCCTTCAGTTCCTCCTTCAGAACTTTTGTCCTGTAATTATCATCTGCTAATTTTGCTAGCTCATATGGAGATGACATCATTTTGTACAAATTTTCCTCAAATCTCTCTATGTAGTCCCTGACAGGGTCATATCTGTAGTTCTTATGAGCTCTTGTGGCTATTAAAACAAGAGCTTTGACGTCGTTCTCAATAGCATATCTCATTGAGATTATCCCTCCCATGGACCAGCCTATAAGAGCTACTTCTTCCACTTCTTCCTTTTCCAGAATTGCTTTTATGTCATTGGAGAACTCATCTATCGATATAGGTTTTTTAAGCTCGCTTGAAAGACCATGACCTCTTAAATCTACTGCTATAACTTTATACCTCTTTGATAGCACTGGAATTTGATTTTTCCACCACTTATGCGATGCCCAAGCCCCGTGTATCAGGACAACACATCTTCCAGATCCAAAAACCTCATAGAATATTCTTTCACCATCCAGCTTGATGAATGGCACAAGATGAATACCGTTTGCTTAAAATTTTTGTGATGATACAAAGCACTCGATTTATACCGCCAATTATCTGTATAAACGGGCCCGGCGGGACTTGAACCCGCGACCTACGGCTCCGAAGGCCGCCGCTCTAATCCTTGCTGAGCTACGGGCCCAAGAAATAGGAAGTGAGAAGATAAATTTTTATCTTGAATGCAAAGTTAAGCTAACCTAACTGGTGGGATAATGGCGGAAGGAAGAATTCAGCTTAAACCTCCGAGAAAACCGGAAAACATAAGGCATATAGTGGCTGTTATGAGCGGAAAAGGTGGTGTTGGAAAAACTACTGTCGCAGTTAACCTAGCTGCAGCATTTTTCAGACTTGGAAGGAGAGTCTCTATATTTGATGCAGATATAACAGGACCGAATGTTGTAAAAGCTTTAGGGGCAGAAGGAGGTCAATTAACTGTTTTTAATGATAAAATAGTGCCATATAAAGCCCATGGTGGAATAGGTGTTGTCTCAATGGCTTTTTTAGTAGGAGAAGGAGAGCCTATTATATGGAGAGGCCCTCTTAAGATAAAAGCAATACAGCAGCTCTTCGATCAGACAGACTGGGGCTATCTTGATTGGTTGATCATAGATCTTCCTCCTGGAACAAGTGATGAGCCCTTATCAATAATGCAGGATTTGAGCTTAGATGGAGTTATAATAGTCACCACCCCGCAGAGGCTAGCACTGCTGGACGTTGAGAGAGCCATAAATATGGTTAAGAGGCTTGATAGGAGAGTTCTAGGAATAATAGAGAACATGAGCTACTTTATATGCCCCGGAGATGTGAAGGTCCAGATGTTCGGTGGAAACTGGACTGATGAAGTGGCAATGAGAACCAATGTCCCGGTTCTTGGAAGACTCCCATTTGATCCATCAGCAGCCTGGATGACCGATGAGGGAAAACCCTTTGTCCTCTTTAAGCCGGAATCGGAGATGAGCGCTGAGATGATGAGAATAGCTGAAAAGCTTGAGAATATGTTAGAGGAGAAAGAGAGTCAAAAATAATGGTTCTAAAGCTCCTACAAACAGACCAATTAATATCTGATGTGGTGTGTGAGCTTTTATTCTGTATCTAGACCAAGCTATCAATGGAAGGGATGGAAAAATTAGGAGAGAAAACTCCGATCCTAGAAGAGTCAGGACCGCCCAAGAGCTAGAAGCTCCTGCTGAGTGTATACTGACTTTCGTGAATTTATTTAAGATCAGTATTGAAGTGCTCACTGCAAGATACGAAGCTGCTATTATCATGCCTACACGACATCTTACTACAAAAAATGAAATTAAGCCTAGTAAATAGCTTATGGAGGAAAATATCAAAAAGGGCGTTCTTCTTCTCCTCTCCACCACCATGAGGTCAACTCTTCCAGCTAACGACATTATCACGACCGGAGCGACCGGAAGAATAACCAAGAAAACAATTCCTATTAGAAGAAAGGTGAGCATTTCTTTTATCATAGGAAGCGTTGCCAGCACAACTAGAAAGGCCATCGATGTTGGAGAGAGCAACAGGGCTATGACATCATGTTTGCTGTGCATCTGAACCTATCCAAAACAAAAATAAAAAGATAGAGGGGGAGGGATAAGCTGGCCTACTTCTTCAGTATAGCTGAAACAGCTAGCTCTATGTCAGAGCTAGTTACTGTCTTCCTCTTAGAGTGCTTAGCTATGTCTATTGCATGCTTGGCCACTTCTGTAGCCAGTTTCTCCATGTAGTAGGCCAGCCTCTCCCTTGCTCCATCACTAACCCTCTCGGCACCAGAATCTTTTATTATTCTATAAACTGGTGCAAGAGGGAGGTACCGGGCAGCCTTCTCAGACATCTCTCTCACCTTGGTCCCTTAGGTTGAGGGACCATAAATGTTCTAGGGGTCCTATTATTTAAGCTTTTCTCACTCAGCTTGATATGGACATAGATATACCCATCCTGAACTACTTTAACAACCTACTCTTAGTAATTCCCATTAAGATTAACGATTTGTTTTTATGAAATCCTAAAATTTATTTAAAAAAGAAAGGAATAAGGTAAATTTTTCTTTTATAAACAGTAAAGATGGAAAAAGTAGTTAATAGGAGATCGAGGCTGCCCTTGGCAATAGGAAGAGAAAAAGCGGAGATAACGCTATTTCTTACGAATGAGATTAAAATCTCTCAATAAATAAGGATCCAAACAGCATATTCGTCCTAAAAATTAAGTTTGTGGTAAGAATAGGACTTTTCTAGATGTCATTTTTGCTCAATTTTTCCTAAAGTAAGTCTGTAAAGAGAAAACAAACTGTAAAATAGTCTAACTGGACATTATTTATTGTGAGCAGCTATGTTTTTATCTTTATAGAAAATTTTATCTGAGATCGCGATGGTCAGGCCCATAGTAACATGCTCCACTGAGTTTCTGTGGGGAGTGGGACTTGGATCAGCTGTAAAGGCCCTTCTCTCCATGGATTGCGACGGAATATTCGTGCCAACAGATAGCATTTTCTTTCCAAGCAGACTAGAAAAAGAGGATATATACACGATAAAGAGGGCAAAGGATAGCAGGAAAATTGTGGTAGGAACCCCGGAGAAGGACATAAACATATCAAGTCAAAATCCATACGTCTCAGAGGCGTCTAAGAGAGCTATAATGGAGGTGGTATCGTTCTCAAAGATTATAGGATCCGATCTGTTGGTGATAGATCCTGGATCCACCTATATAGACAAATATGCCGCTTTTATAGGAATAAGGCGTCTCATCGAGCAGATAAAATCAGAAGGCCTCAAGGTATGCCTTAAAGTTGGGGGCTTAGTGAACTCCGAGGATGATTTAAGATATTTTGAGGATGTGGATGTTGCTGTTGAGCATTCCGGACCATGGAGATCCTTTAGAAAGATAGCTGTTTTCATGTTTCAGGAGGATATAGATGATAGGACTCTAAAAGAGCTTAGGGAAAAAGGCTTCAGCGGATATCTAGTTATCAGGCCAAAAATACTTAGATATGATTATAATGGCTTGAAGCACTTCCTTCCAAAGTTTATGTACAGAATTTACAGCATGTGGTGATAAGTTGAGATATTCCGGTGTTCTTCTACTTCTATCAGCTGTCTACATGATAGGCATGGCAACAGGAGTTCAGAGAACTATTCTATCAAATGTCTCCATCCAATTATCCGGAACAAATGCCCTGTTTGTTTTCTTCCTCCCTTTGATCTCATTTGGATTCATGAAAGGCCTTATGGGAATAGTGAGTAGCTGGATAATCGAGCTAGGCGGAAGCAGGAAATCATTTATAGCTGGAGGAGTGTTGTATATCTTAGGGGTAACGCTTTTAGTAACCAGCAGGGACATAACAAGCCTTTTTCTGGGAAATATTTTCGTGGGATCAGGGGAGGGGATAGTTCACTCAACAGCATATTGCTTCCTCTCCTCAGAAAGAAGGAGCGCTGGAGCCAAAATAGGAAGTATGGAGAGCTCTGTCTATTTTGGGTATGGAACCGGTGCTCTTCTTGCTGGAGTAGTTGCTTCTTATTTGGGACTGTTGAACTCCTTCCTCATATCTCTTCTCAGCTCTCTGACCAGCACTATAATAATGGCAAACATAAGGGAAAATAGATTCATAAAATCGAATACAAATGAGAGCCATAGTGTATATATAATTGGATTAAAGAGTAAAACTCTAATTGCAACATATATAACAGCTCACGCATCCAAGATGTCGGATTCTGTTATGTGGGGTTTCTACCCGATAATTCTGTCATCCCTCGGGTTTTCCATGCCTGAGATAGGCTTGGCTCAAGCAGTGATAATGGTATCGTTTTCCGGCTCAATGCCACTAGCTGGAAAGCTCTCTGATGCTATAGGAAGGAGAGGACCTCTTCTTCTAGGACTTATCATGAATATAATAGGTCTAATTGGTGTAGCCACTCTTACAGATCATTTGCTACAGCTAGTCATATCGGCTGTGTTCGGCATCGGTCTTGGCCTCTACTACCCAATACTTCCCGCTATGACAGCAGATTCTGTTCCAGAAGAGGCAAGATCAAAGGCTCTTGGTCTGTATAGAGGGTTCAGAGATTCCGGATATGCCACTGGAGCTATGCTAGCTGGGATTATAGCTTCATATTCACTTAAGGGCATATTTTTTGTGATGTCCCTTTTGCTCTTACTAGTTTTTGCGATAAGCATGCTTGTCATTAAGGAGACAAGGCCTATATGGGCCACTTATGAGCTTCATCTTCACCACACAGATCTGCTTGTCAAAGCTGCATCTGAGTTTGAGGATGCCTTAAACTTACTTCATGATAATAAAATCGATATGTTCGAGGAAAAAGGATCTGTAATAAAGGATTATGAGAGAAAAGCTGATTGGTATAGAAGGGAGATGGACAGAGTTATCTACGACAGCGTGCTGAGCAGAGACAGGGAAGACCTGTTGAAACTAGCATCTAGGACTGATAGATCAATAGCTTATATTCTAGGAGCTTTTAGAAGGCTTAACCTTGCAAAGGACAGGGTTCCAGATAGCATAAGGGATAAAATGCCGGAGATGGGAAGAAAAATAAGAGAAGGGGCGGAACTGTTGAGAAATGCTGTTAGCAAGATGAGAGACGATCCAGAAAATGCAATAAAGCTCTTAGAGGAGTTGGATAAATTAGAACATGATTATGATGTTCTTCACAACGAGCTCCTTGCGATTATAGTGAGGGAAAGAGAGATTTTGGATCCCGTGTCCGCGATAATGCTGATGTACTTCATAGAGTTCTGCGAGAGCTCAGTAGACTTAATGCAGGATGCAGGAGATGTAATAAGATTGATAATATCAAAGCATGCTATCTGGCCATCTGAAGTTTGATCATATTCCTATCTCCTGTATATCCCATCCCTTTATTATTTTCTTCAACTCCTCGGCCATCCTAGATACCAGCTCTTGGACGAACTTTCTGGATGTCTCAGCATCCGGTATATACGCTCTGTCCTCTTTATCATATATCAATATTGATCCGGGAGCTGGCACTGGATCTAGTCCTCTTACAGTGTAGTACACCTGATCGCTTAGCTCCTCTTCCTCCCTAACAAGAGATTTGTCTATGGCAATTATCGCAGCAGTCTCCTCTGTTCCTGCATGCCCGCCAACAGATCCAAACATTTCCTTGGAGAGCTCCTCTCCGTATATCCACCAGTTTACAACCACGCTTTTCACTCCATCCTCCTTCCATGTCTCTTTGCATGCCTCTGATATGGCATCAAGATGATCCCTTGATCCATGACCGTTCAGTATGATCACCTTGTCTAGACCGTTGCTTGCCAGTCCTTTTATCAGATCCTTTATGAGGTTCTTTAGAGTATCCTTTCCTATGCTTATAGATCCTGGATAGCCAAGTAAGGAGTGAACAACACCATATGGAACAGCTGGAGCTATTAAAGCATTCAGCTTTGATGCTAAAAGCTCAGCTAAATGTTGTGGAACAATGAAATCAGTACCCAGAGGGAGATGAGGGCCATGTGCCTCCAGAACTCCAACGGGAAGTATTACTATGTCGGTCTCCTCTGCAGCCTCTTGAAACTCCCTCCAAGACATAAGCCATATCTCTCTTCTCATATCCCCACCTTCTCCAAGAACCTGCCAATTATGTCCTCTAAATTAGGCCTTCCTATCTCCTGAAGCTCATATTTAACGTGAACTGTTGGTTTGTTCAGCTTCAGATATCTTCCTAAATCGGTAGGAGTTCCGAGTATCACGGAGTCGGCTGGTATCCTGTTTATCGTCTCCTCCAGCTCTTTCATCTGCTGTGCTCCATATCCAACTGCTGGTAGAACTTCCCTCAGGTGCTGGTATTTCATATAAGTCTCTTTTATGGATCCAACAGCATAGGGTCTAGGATCGACTATTTCTCTTGCTCCGAGCTTTCTGGCCACAAGATACCCAGCTCCATATCCCATATCTCCATGAGTTACTGTTGGCCCATCCTCCACCACAACAACCCTCTTTCCTGCGACCAGATCAGGTTCCATAACGCTATATGGTATAGCTGCCTCGATTATCGTAGCCCTCGGATTTACGGATCTTATGTTCTCCATCAGCTTTATTATCGAGTCTCTATCTGCTGTGTCCACTTTGCTAACTATGACAACATCTGCGGATCTTATATTAACGCTTCCAGGCCAGTATGTCAGCTCATGACCCAGTCTGAGAGGATCTGCCACAGTTATCCACAGATCTGGCTTGTAAAATGGAAAGTCATTGTTACCTCCATCCCAGAGGATTATGTCAGCTTCCTCCTCAGCTTTTCTCAGTATCTTCTCATAATCCACTCCTGCGTAGACGATATTTCCCATTTTTATATGCGGTTCATAATCTTCCCTCTCCTCTATTGTGGTCTTGTGCTTTTCAAGATCCTCAAGGCTCTCAAATCTCTGGACAACCTGTTCCCTCAGATCACCGTATGGCATTGGATGCCTCACCACCACAACCTTTAGCCCCTTGCTCCTGAGGATTGATGAAACCCTTCTGCTCGTAGGACTCTTTCCTGCACCAGTCCTTACAGCAGTAACCGCTATTACGGGTTTTCTGGATTTTAGCATAGTGCTCTTTGGTCCAAGAAGCATGAAGTCAGCTCCATTTGCTTGAGCTATTGCCGCTCTTTCCATTATATATTGGTGGCTCACATCACTGTAGGAAAAAACAACGAGATCGACACCTTCCCTTCTTATTATCTCAGGAAGGTTCTCCTCGGGAAGTATGGGTATGCCTTCTGGATAGAGCTTCCCAGCAAGCTCAGGTGGATATTTTCTTCCCCAGATATTCGGAAGCTGAGCTGCTGTGAAGGCGACTACTTTGTAGTCAGGATTATCTCTGAAGAATACATTGAAGTTGTGGAAGTCTCTCCCAGCTGCCCCCAATATGACGACTTTTCTAGCCATAACAGACACCCCCTATCTATAGAGCTAGATCCTCAAAAACTTTAACATTAGCCTTACCAATTATTTCATATGCCATTCACCCAGATGGACTTGATACGTTTCATAACGATGACAGTAGAGCATGATCCGGAGAACTTGCTTCAGATAGGAAGGGATGATGCTGCAGCTAAGAGACTGGACAGGGGAATTTACATCCTGAAGAGCGATATGGTGACGGAATCTGCAGATCTATTGCCTGGAATGACCCCGAGAGAGCTAGCTAGAAAATGTGTAGTGAACAATATCTCAGATCTAGCATCTAAGGGGGCTTATCCTATTGCATTTCTCGCCTCAGTAGGCCTTCCTAAGGGGATAAATATAGACTTAGCAAAGGAGATCATAGCTGGATTGGAGGATGGTGTGAAAGAATATGGAACACACCTAGTTGGAGGAGATATATCGATAGCAAAGGAGATCATAGTTGATGGATCGGCCATTGGAAAGGTTCATAAGAACTTGATAGCCAGATCGGGAGCCAAGCCGGGACATGATGTCTATGTGACTGGTGAATTTGGCCTTACTTGGCTGGGCTACAAGATACTTCTGGAGGGGATGCATGCAGAAGAGCCATTCAGACAGCAGGCCTTGAGCTCTGTCTACAGGCCTAAGGCTCAGCTCAAGCAGGGGTTATTGTTGTCAGAAATAGATGAAATAAGCTCATCTACAGACAGCAGTGATGGGCTCTACTGGTCTCTCAGATACATAGCTGAGTCAAGCGATGTAGGTATCCTAGTGGAAGATATTCCGATAAGCGACAAACTTGCTGATTTCCTTACTTCAAAGGGAATTGATTGTGTAGAAGCTGCTTTTTATGGGGGAGAGGAGTTTAACATAGTTTTTACTGCTCCAGAGGAGATGAGAAGGGAGATAGAGGATATATTCTTGGAAAACAATTTCTTCCTCAAGAGAATAGGAAGAGTTGTCAGGGAAAAGGGCATTTTCCTGAGAAGAGAAAACAGAACTATAGAATTGAAGGAAGGAGGATGGGTTCACTTCTTTTAATATTGCTCTAAATTCTTTCTATTCTTGCTTTTTCCCCTGTTTTAGCCGCGGATATTACCTCCAGACCCTCTCTCACTATGCCCAGTCTGGTCGCCCTGAAATCGAGCTTTATGTTTCTTAGTGCTATTATCATCATCTTTCTCTCCACGTTCATTCCGACCTCTCCAGCTTTAAGCTGATTGGTCACTCCCTCAAGAGTTCCCTCTATATCCAACGAAATATAGATAGCATTACCAGCGTTTACCACTATTCCCTCAAGGGGGAGGCTCATCGCTATCCTTTCAGATGTCAGAGGGGATAAGTACCTCAGAAGGGATATTACTGCCCTTCCTGAGGATATAACTACTGCTATCTTATATTCCTCCATCCTCAAGCAACCCTCTCAGGACTCAACGCCCTTGTATATCTTCAGCTTAGAATTGCCATTAACGTATATCACAACCCCTTCCTTTTCGAGCTCTCTGAGAATTCTCTTTGCAACACTAACCTTTATCCCATAGCTTTCTGCTATACTCTGCGGAGTTACAACTTTTGCCCTTTTTAGAGCTTTTTTCATCTCATTCAGCATTTCTTGAGTAACCTCTACAGACCTGACTATTTTCTCCTTTTGTTTCTCGCTCATCGGAGGAACACCTCTTGAGACTATTAAAGCAAAGCCCAGCTATACCTTGTGAGCTCTCTATTTAACTATTGCGGAGATATAATAAAAATATAAAAATAGCTAGCTGCTTTTCCTGCTGCTCAGAGCTTTTTCTACTGATGCAAGCTCCTCAAGCTTCTCTTCTATGGATCTTTTTAGATTTGCAAGCTCCTTTTTCTTCTCCTCTATCTCTCTCTGGATAGCATCTCTCTGGGCCATCAGATCATTTATCCTTCCAAGCTCCATGTTTACTTTGGCCTCTTTTATCGCCACTTCCCTTTCCCTTACAAGGATCTCGCTTATCATATCGGATAGTTTTTTCAGTATGCTGTTAAGTTCTTTTATATCTGGAATATTTTCTTTTACTGAATTAAAGATCTCCTTTACAGTAGATGAAATTTGACTGATCTCCTGTCCAGCTCTCCTGAAGGATCCCTCAAGACTAGATGCTATGGCCTCCATTGATTTTATCAGATCCTCTCTCATCTTCTTAAGATATTCTATGCTCCCTTCGAGCTCAGATCTTCTAGCTTCCATGTCCTTTATTTCTATCTCCAGTCTGGACTTCTCCTCTCTCATTCTCGCAATCTTCTGATTTAACTCAGTTTCCTCGCTTCTAAGAGAAGCTACTTCTGCCTCCAATCTTCCCTTCTCAGCCTTTAGAACTGATATCTCAGATATAAGCCTCTCCTTTCCCTCCTTAAGATTGTCAACATCTTTTTCCAGCTCATATATCTCATTTCTCAGCTCATTCAGACGAAGGGATTCCTCTTTAACGTACTTTTCCATCTCCTCCTTCTTCACTCTGAGTGATTCTATCTCAGAAAGAAGGGTGCTATGCTCTTCAGTTAACTTCACAAGCTCCATTCTCATCGAATTTACCTCTGCTCTTATATCATTAAGTCTGGATAGCTCTTCCTCCTCAAAGTCGCTTGAATCCTCTGACATCTATTTTTTATACTCCTCCAAGATTTAACCTTGAGGGATCCTATGAGTGATCTTAAGTCTCTCATAGATGAATTTCTCAACAAGAATTTCTCTGTAGCTGTTGTCGGAGCATCTACAAATCCAGAAAAATGGGGATATAAGCTATACAAGTTCTTTAAAGAAGCTGGTTTTAGAAAAGTGTACGCAATCAATCCAAATGCTGAAAGGATAAATGGAGACAGAGTTTATCCTTCTATAAGCTCCCTTCCTGAGGTACCAGATGTTGTGGATTTGGTTGTTAGACCAGAGGTATCCGAGAAAGTTGTGGAAGAATGTATAAAAGTAGGAGTTAAGAGAATATGGTTCCAACCTGGCTCGGACAGCGAGAGAGCTATTGAACTCTGTAAAAAAGCTGGAATAAAATTTGTTCATGGAGCATGCATGATGGAGGAAGGAAAGAAAAAAGGAATAGACAAGCCAGTTTTCAAGGTATAGGCAGGCACATTATCAGAATAAACGCGTAAGCAAGACCTCCTATTACTTTCTTTCTTCTGGATATTCCAGTGCATTCATCTAGAGGGGGAGGGTGAGGTAAGAATATCATAAAAAAGGCCAAAAATAAGGCCATTGCAGGGCTTATCATGAAAGCCAGCATCAAGGATGCCAGCGAGACAATCATCCTCTTTTTATCATCTCTTATCAAGGAGTAAATTACATGGCCTCCATCCAGCTGAGAAACAGGTAGCAAGTTGAGAAAGGTTATTATCAATCCTATTACGCCTGATATCGCAAGAGGTGAGAGAAGAAGAACTCCTTCATGGGATCCAAGCATTCTCTCCATGATAACTGTTACAAGAGGCATTGGAAGCTCCGATACTTCCCCGCTCTGAGTCCATCTTTTAGCTACATCCTCCGGAACATAGCTTGATGTCATTATGCCGAGGAATGATACGACAAGAGCCACGAGAAAACCTGCTACTGGGCCGGAGATCCCCAGATCCATCAGCTCATCCCTATTCGCGGGTATCTTTCTGCTCGCTATAACTGCACCAAGCGTACCCCAAGGAGGTATAAATGGTATGAAGTAGGGAAGCTCCGTCGTGCCTCCCCACTTGAGCTTCGATATCATATGACCTGCTTCATGTATCCCCAGTATGAGGAGGAGCCCAAGAGAATACAAAATTGCCTGAGAAGTTATATCAAAAGGAACATTTAGCTCAGAAAGAAGCTTAGCTGTTCCTGATGAGAGAAGATAGCCTGAAAACATCACGGTACCAATAGTTGCCAGAAATAATAGCAGGGCCCTTTTCCAGTTATATCCTTGGATTATAGGATACCTGATCACCCTTATATGCACTTCATTTCCATATCTGAACATCCTTGGAATGTATCCCCTTTCTTGACAAAATCTCATCAGTGAAAGAAAGTTCTCCCTCATCTTATCCTCATTTTCCTCAGCTACAATGTATTCTGCTCCATCTGGCACTAGATAATAGTCCTTTACAGCAAAGAGAGAATGCACCCTTACAGTGAGCTCGTCGAATGTCATCCCGTTACATGTAGCTAAACAATTTAAAAAAGAATTCCACCTACTAGCTTGGTGATATCTCTGGTAACTCAGAAAACTATCTTTAAGATAAGATTTTACAGGCCAGAGGACATAGATCAAGTTCAAAGACTGAACAGAGTTTTCCTACCTGAGCATTACCCGCCATACTTCTTCGATGAGAACTTTAGGAGGTTTCCCAAAGCTTTCATCGTGGCTGAAGGACCCAGCGGAATTCTTGTGGGTTATGTGATGTGTAGAGTGGAGAGAGGTTTCACAAGAGGAGGGATGTTCAATATGGGCCACATACTCTCTATAGCAGTGGATAAAGGGTTCAGGAGAATGGGAATAGGTACCTCCCTTATGCTAGAAGCGGAGAAGAACTTGGTGAATGAGTACAGAGCTGACCTGATATATCTTGAGGTAAGAGTGTCAAATGAGCCAGCGATAAATCTGTATAAAAAGTTGGGATATGACTTTCTCGGCGTAATGCCGTCCTATTACCATGACGGAGAAGATGGATATTTGATGTACAAGATAACGTCAGCTAAGACATCAAAGAGCGATGTCATGGCATTGCTTGGCGATAGGATCGAATAAATGTCATATTTTGTTCAATAACAGCTGACCTGTAACTCTCCGAACATTTATATTTTCTAGACTCCAGCTTACTGGATGAAAAGAGGCACAAAGTTTCTTGATCTCAGAGGACAGAAGAGCCCATTTGCATTGATAAGAATAGCAAAGGAAGTGAAAAAAGCAAAACCGGATGAGATACTGGAGTTTTTAGTTGATGATCCGGCAACTGTCGACGAGATAGCACCTTGGTCTGAGAGAACTGGGAATAAGATAATAAGCATGAAGAAGGAAGACAGCTCTTGGATAATCAGAATAAGGAGGAGGTCATCATGAGCTACAAAATCAGAGATATATCATTCGCTGAGAGGGGAGAAAGAAGTGTTAAATGGGCTGAAATGCATATGCCAGTTCTTATGAGGATAAGGAGAGAATTCTCAGCGGACAAGCCCCTAAAGGGGATAAAGATAGCCGCTTGTATGCATGTTACAAAGGAGACTGCTGTTTTAATGGAGACATTACAGGAAGGTGGAGCTGAGATATGGCTCTCAGCCTCCAATCCTCTTTCAACTCAGGATGATGTAGCTGCTTATCTAGTAAGAAAGGGCATTCATGTATTTGCATGGAGAGGAGAAACTGAAGATGAATATTATTCCGCTATAAAAACAGTTTTAAGTGGACATAGAGACATAACAATGGATGATGGGGGAGATCTTACTGTCATGGCAGCAAGAATAGGGATAAATGCGATAGGAGGAACTGAGGAGACGACAACGGGAGTGATAAGGATAAAGGCCTTGGAAAGAGAGGGAATCTTGAGGTATCCAGTTATAGCCGTGAACAATGCTGAGACAAAGTGGGAATTTGATAATGTTCATGGAACAGGACAGAGCGCATTGGATGGAATTTTAAGGGCAACAAATGTCTTGATAGCAGGAAAAACTGTTGTTGTAGCTGGATTTGGACATGTTGGAAGAGGAATAGCAATGAGAGCTAGGGGCCTAGGGGCAAGAGTTGTGATAACAGAGGTTGATCCTATAAGAGCTCTGAAAGCAGTAATGGATGGTTTTTCTGTCATGAAAATGATAGAAGCAGCCAAAATAGGGGATATATTCATCACAGCAACTGGAAATAAGGATGTGATAACAGAGGAGCATATAATGGAGATGAAGGATGGAGCTATATTGGCAAATGCTGGGCACTTTGATGTAGAGGTCTCTGTCAGAGATCTGGAGAAGATAGCTACCTCAAAAACCGACTTAAGAGAAAATTTGACTGAGTATACACTGCCGAATGGAAAAAGAGTGTACTTGATAGCCAAGGGAAGGCTCGTAAATCTGGTAGCAGCAGAAGGCCATCCAAGCGAGGTCATGGATATGAGCTTTGCAGACCAAGCACTCGCTGTTAGATACCTTTTGAGCAGAAAGCTCGATCCTGGAGTTCATGAGCTACCCAGAGAGATAGATGCTAGAGTGGCATATCTTAAGCTCGAGAGCATGGGGATCTCTATAGATTCCCTAAGCGATGAGCAGAAGAAGTACTTAGAAAGCTGGATGATCTAAATGGAGAAGTTGAAATTTGGAGCTCTCAGAGTAAGAGGATGGAGTAAGGGCTGCGAACTCTGCTGGAAAGGAGCTAAGATGGTGCTCTTCATAACCGGAATATGCCCTTTATACGGTGAGTGCTTTTACTGCACTATATCTGAGAGAAGAAGAGGAAAAGATATTGTTTTTGCTGATGAGGTTGAGGTCAAAAAAGATGAGGATATCCTGAGAGAAGCAGAGCTTATATCAGCAAGAGGAGCGGGAATCACAGGAGGAGAGCCCACCCTCGTTCCGGATAGGGTAATCAGTTATACTAAAATACTAAAAGAGAGATTTGGCAGTAATTTTCATATTCATTTATATACAAATGGATTAATGCTCAGAGAATCTATTAAAGCGTTTTCAGATGTTGGAGTGAATGAGATAAGGCTGCACAGCTGGGATGAGAGCAGATGGAGCGTCATAAGGGAGATAAAGGATTTCGGAATGCAAGCAGGAGCTGAAATACCTGCAATTCCGGATGAAAGATATGAGGAGAAGATAAAGCGCTTGGCTCTTGAGCTGGACAGAATGGGCGCAGATTTTCTGAATTTGAATGAGATGGAGTTCAGCGATTCAAATAGAATTAGCCTTTTATCGCTTGGATTCAAGCCGGATGAATTAAGCGAGGTAGCTGTTAAGGGAAGCAGGAATCTTGCTGAAAAAATACTGGAGTTTATCGAGAAGGAAACCGGGATTTATAGCTATTTCTGTCCTGCTATACAAAAGGATTACCAGATGTGGATGAGATGGAAAAGAAGATCCAAGAAGGTTGCCCTACCGTTTGAGACTCCAACAAGAGATGGGACTCTTCTCAGAATTGAGGTGAAGAATCCCTCTGAAAGGATACTAAAGCTAGCAGGAAGCATTGCACACATCGATGGAGACAGGGTATTTCTCCCGTTAGAGATCTTAGATGAATTGGACGAGATAGAGGAATGTTATATTGTGGAATGCGCACCAACTGATGATAGAATAGAGCTAGCTAGGTATCCATGTAAACTTCTCTCAGGAGGTTCAAGAGATTGGAGGAAATCAGGGAAAAAGTAATAGAAGCCTTAAAAGGGATAATAGATCCGGAGCTCAAGATGAACTTAGTAGATGCAGGTCTCATCAGGGATGTTGAGGTGGAAGGTGGAGTTGTTAGAATAAAAATCTCCTTCACAACTCCGTTCTGTCCGCTGGCGAACTTTCTGATATTTAGCATAAGGAGAGCTGTTGAGAAGATAGAAGGTGTAAAGTCAGTTGATATAGAAGTTATATTTTAAAGCATAACTTCCTCGTAAGGATCTCTTAAGGCAAATGATGATATCCCCATCTTTCTTATCTCTTCAGAGAATTTCTCCGTGTCCTCACCGTGTACCGGTATGACTACATCTGGTGAAGCTATTTTTATAAGTTCAAATATATCCGATCTGCTTGCATGCGCGGAGAAGTTGAGCTGGCTTACCTTCATGCTAACATCTAGATCTGACCCCTCAAGGTTTATTTTCCCCTCTTCCAGAAGTCTCCTTCCATCTGTACCCTCTATCTGATACCCAGTCAATACCACTGCACTTTTTTCATCCTCAGCTTTTTCTCCAAGATAATATCTCACAGGTCCTCCTTCAAGCATGCCTGAGGTTGTCAGCACTATGGAAGGCCTTTTTATAAGCTTTTTCCTCATCCTCCATCCTCCAACAAAAGTTATCGTATCGGATATCCTGCTAAGTTCTTTAAAGTCCCTAACTCTGTCTGGGTACTGCTGTGTTATCCTCATCCCCTCCCTCGCCATTCCATCGAGGAAAATCTGTTCCTTAATTCCTGTAGCTCTGAGTGCCATTGCCACCTCAGCAAGCCTGCCTATTGCAAATCCAGCTATTATGGGCATACCTCCTTTGCTCATCACATTTTTTACCAATTCTTTAAGGAGAATTTCCTGTCCAGCTCTCGGAGGATGCTCCCTGAATGCATAAGTAGACTCTGTTATTAGGACATCCACCTTAGGAAAGTTAGTATCAGCTGGAGGCATTAATCTTGTCTTCTTTAAGTTGAAGTCCCCTGTGTATAGGAGAGAGAACCCGTTGTACTCAAGCCTGAACATCGCACTACCCGGTATATGGCCAGCATTGTATGCTGTAATTCTAACATCCCCTATCCTGAACGGAATCCCGTATTCCACAGACCTGTAAACAGACAATGCCCTTTTTATCTGTTCTGCACCATATTTAAGCTGATATCCCCTCTTTTTCGCAACCCTAAGGGAATCAAAGAGGAGAAGCTCTGTGAAATCTCTTGTTATATCTATTCCATATATTGGAACTTCCTTTCCGTTAAATAAAAGAGGTATGGAGCCCGAGTGATCCACATGCGCATGAGTTAACAGTACTGCATCCACATCTTTCACTTCCTCGGGGTACATTGGTTCCTTCTTTGGCACTAGCTTCATGCCGTAGTCCATTAATATCCTCTTTCCTCCTATCTCAACTAGGATCGCACTTCTCCCTACTTCTAGATTCGATCCGAGCACTCTTATAGACACTTTAGGCATTCCATTTCACTCCCACATGATAAACATAAATTAATTAATGTAAGCTCCATGGTACCAGACCGATGCACTTATTAATATTTCCCTCCACAAACAGCACATGAGCGAGTATATCGACATAGACTATTTCAGAAAGGTTGACCTCAGGATAGGAGAGGTAGAGCAAGCAGAAAGAGTTCCCGGATCAGATAAGCTTCTCAAAATAAAAGTGAATTTAGGAGATGAGAAGAGAGAGTTAGTAGCTGGTATAGCTGGCCAATATAAGCCTGAGGAACTCATTGGAAGGCAGATTGTTGTGGTTGTAAATCTTCAGCCCAAGAAGATAAGAGGGATATGGTCCCAGGGGATGCTATTAGCTGCATCTGTTGGAGAGGAGGGAACTCCGGTTTTGATACAACCAGAGAAAAAAGTTCCTCCAGGAAGCAGGATAACTTAGCATTAAATTCAGATAAAGCTTAAAAGCCTTTACAGTAATATCGAGGGGGTTGTGATGGATCTTTTCCACATAGCCGAAGCGCTTATTCAAGAGGCCTCATATCCATATGCAGAAGTAAGAGTTCAGATAAATGATCAGGAGTTTATATGGCTGAGAAATGGAGAGCTGGAGGCTTATGGAACTGGATCCATGGGAGGTATATCTGCAAGAGTCCTAGTAGACGGAGGCCTAGGTTTTGCATCAACTAGCTCAGAGAAGAAGGCTAAGCAAATTATGGAGCTTGCTGCAAAAAACTCTAGGGCAGCTTCTAGAAAGGGAAAGGTAAGCTTATCTGAGGAGAGATTTGAAAGAGCGGAGTTCAGAGTCCCAACCGTCAGGGATCCTTGGGATGTACCGACCGAGGAGAAAATAGAGCTCTTAAAATCGATAGATTCAATAGCCAGAGAGGAGGGAATAGTGGCAAGAAGCATAATGATGAACATATCGAAGGAGATAACATACTTTCTGAACAATGAGGGAGCTTCTGTGAGAGGAGAGATTCCAAGAATAAGCATAAGCATGATGCTCACTCATGTATCAGGACAGAACTCTACCCAAGAATTCGAGAGCAAAGGAGGAAGCGGGGGATTTGAAATCATAAATAGCTGGAGACTTGAGGATTTCATGAAGGAGATATCAAAAAGCATGAAAGAAAGACTTGAGAAAGGAGTTCCGGCTCCAAAAGGTAAAATGGATGTTGTGATAGGCCCTCCCATATCAGGTCTGGTTGCTCATGAATCCACTGGCCATCCATATGAGGCGGATAGGGTTCTGGGAAGAGAAGCAGCTCAGGCAGGCGAATCCTTTGTCACAAGAGATATGCTGGGGACTAGGATAGGATCCGAGCTTGTCAGCGTTGCTGATGATCCAACAATAGAGGGAAGCTATGGGTTTTATCTGTATGATTTCGAGGGAGTAAAGGCAAGAAGAAGAATTTTGATGAAAAACGGCATTATAAATGAATTTCTGCACAACAGGGAGACAGCCAGCATATTTGGCATCAAGAGTAATGGGGCCGCAAGAGCGAGCGATTTCAACAGGGAGCCAATAGTCAGAATGTCAAATACCTTCATAATGCCGGGAGATAGTAGGGTGGATGAGCTAATAGAGGATGTATCTGAGGGAGTTTACATAAAGAGGTTTATGGAATGGAATATAGATGATAGAAGATACAATCAGAGGTATGTTGGCTCGGAAGCTTATATGATAAGGGGAGGAAGAATAGCTGAGATAGTGCTGAAGCCTGTTTTAGAGGTAACCACTCCTTCTTTCTACTCTAGTGTGGATGGGGTTGGAAAAGACCTAGAATTTCAGGCTGCTACATGTGGAAAGGGAGATCCTGCACAGGGAGTTCCTGTCTGGACTGGAGGTCCTACTATAAGGTTGAGGGGTGTTGGACTTGGAGGAATATGATGAGTCCTTGGGTTTTTTGGAGGATGTCTTGGATCTTCTGGATAAGCAGGATATTGATGAGGCAGCAGTTTATATGAGGAGCACGAGGGGGGATCAAGTAAGATTCTCTAATAATAAAATAGACATAGCAAACACATGGTTTGATTTCAATTTGGATATACAGCTTGTAAAAGACAGGAGAATCCAGATAATCTCCGTAACAAGCCCAGATATTGATGCTACCAAACTACAAATAGAGAGGGCCATGAAGGTTATGAGTTCTCTTCCTCCGAGGGAGGCCTATGACTCTCTTCCGGAGGGACCGTTTAGCTATCCCATAATAGAGGGGCTCTATGATCCAAAGCTTGAGGATCCAGGAGAAAGGCTTTCAGATATTGTTTCGGTAGCAATAGACTCTGGATTATCCTCAGGAGCAAAAAAGATGGCTGGATCAATAAGATCTGCTGTTGAGATGTCGTGCACTGCAACTACAACAGGAATTAAGGTTTGTGAGAAGAGGAGCAATGTCTATCTAGACATAAGGGCTTTTGTTAGCTCTGAATCCACGGGACACTCATTTAGTTGCTCCAGAATGATAGATGAAATAAAACCAGAGGAAGCTGGTAGAGAGGCCGCTGAAGATGCTGTTCTCTCCTCGAGACAGGTCAAAGTTGAGCCTGGAAGATACAATGCATTGATATGGTACAGCGCTATGGGAAATCTAGGAGGTGTATTTGGCTCTCTTGCAAGCGCAATGTCGGTCATGATGCAGATGTCCCCATATGTAGGAAAGCTGAATGAGCAGATAGGCTCGGGTTTGATATCCATAATAGATGATCCTCTCAAGCCTAGAGGTTATGGATCTAGGTCATTTGACATGGAGGGATATCCAACGAGGAGAAATGTTATACTAGATGCGGGCTTTCTCAGGACATATCTGCATAACAGGCTGACAGCTAAGGCAATGAACACAACTACAACAGCAAATGCAGGATGGGTAAGCCCTCAACCTTGGAATATAGTTATAAGCCCAGGAGATATGAATAACGAGGAGCTCGTACATGAGCTAAGGAATGGTCTTATAATAAGAAATGCAACCTATCTAAGATTTCAGGACTACAGAGCAGGAGATTTCTCTGCAATAATAAGAGATGGATTGTTCAAAGTGGAGAAGGGAGAGATCATTGGATCCGCTAGAGGACTTAGGCTGAGTGACAATGTCCTGAGAATTTTATCCAACATATTCGCTGTCGGAAGAGATTCAAGGCAGATATATCACTGGTGGATGGAGTGGGAGGTTCCAGTGGAGTCACCTCCGATAGCTGTGAGGGATGTCGGCTTCACCTCGGCCACTGTATGACCTTCCATATTCATAGAGGAAGTAGATAGCCCTAGCTGCTCTCTCCGGAGATTCGTAAACTGGAATTCCTGATCCCTCTATGATCTCTTTTGCTTTATCTGTCTCCTCTGTGTGAGAGACAAAGGATACCACAACTGGCCTTTTGCACTTCATGCTTGAGATCACCTCAGCTACTTCCATCGGATCGAAATTGGGAATGCCCATCAGGGGTATCACTAATATCGCATCGCAGACCTCAGAGTTGCATAGAATATCCAGCACCATTCTATATTGATCAGGTGTCGAGTTAGCTGTTAGATCTATGGGGTTCTCCAAGGAGTAGTAGGGAGGGAATTCCTTCTTCAGGACAGCTTTAATTTCATCGGGAGTTTTTGGAACGACCATTCCTCTTCTCTCAAGCTCGTCAACAGCCATTATCCCATATCCTCCCCCATTTGTCACTATAAACACCCTTTTTCCCATGACAGGAGGCTGCATTGAGAGAGCTTTGGATGCGTCAATCAACTCCTCCATCGAATCCACTATTACAGCACCTGCTTGTCTCAAAGCTGCTATGTACAGCCTGCTTGATCCTGCAAGAGATCCCGTATGAGATGCCACAGCTCTTTCTCCCGCCTCTGATCTTCCCACTTTAAGGACAACTACAGGCTTTCTTATCCTTCTTATTGCATTCATCAGTCTCCTTCCATCTCTCACTCCCTCGAGATATATCGTTATAACTCTCGTCCTTTCATCATCTGCCAGCACATCGAGTAGATCAGCTTCATCGACATCTGCCTTGTTTCCATAACTCACAAACGTGCTTATTCCGAGGTTCATTCTCCTCAGCATTGATAGCATATTTGTCCCCACGCTTCCGCTTTGAGAGAGCAGCGCTATACTTCCCGGTTTGCACCTTGGAAGCAGCTCCTCCTTAACAAACAGCATATCTATTCCTCTTCCCGGATCGAATATTCCCATACAATTAGGTCCTATTATCCTAACCCCTCCTTTTCTTGCCTCCTCGACCAATCTTTCCTCCAGCTCTCTGTTTCCTATCTCAGCAAAACCGGAGCTTAGAACAACCGCTGCCTTTACTCCCTTGGCTCCGCACTCCTTTATCACCTCGATTACATGATCTGCTGGCACTGCTATAACAGCCAGATCTACCACATCTGGCACTTCCATTATACTCTTGTAGCATTTCAGGCCAAGTATCTCATCAGCTGAGGGATTAATTGGGTATAGTTTTCCCCTAAATTTTGAGAGGAGCTGTTTTAACACGACATAGCCTATTTTTTCAGGGTTTCTTGAGGCTCCTATCACTGCTATGGATCTGGGATTCAGAGCTTCTGCTACACCTACCATTCAAACACCTAGAATCCAAGCTGAGAAACTATAAAGACCTTTAATCCCTGTATACTTCAGATAAATAGCTTAAGTGTTTAAATTCCCTATTAAAATTACATCTTGATCATATGAACTGAGCATGAGATACATGGATCAAGCGCTCTTATCGTCTCCTCTAATTTTCTCGTCACTTTTTCATCGTCCATTCTCCCAAAATTGTTTCTGGCCTCCTCATACAAGCTAAGCTCCATAAAAGCATGGTTCATTGCTGTCGGAGTTATTATATTAGAATATTTTATTTTTCCATCTTCCTCTATTCTGTAATGATGAACTAGAACTCCTCTGGGTGCTTCAACATAGCCTATTCCTTCCCCTTCAACCGGTTTCACTAGAACATTGTTAGCTCTAACTCCTTTATCTAACAGCTTTCTTGCTATTTCACCAGACTTTTCTAGGGCATATATTAACTCTATTGCTTGAGCCAAGTTGTTTCTACTGGCATATCCCTCTAGAAGCAGATCCTTATATCTATCAAAAAATTCAGCAGCAGTTGGAGTCAGATATTTGTTTTTGAGAAGCAACCTAGAGAGTGCGCCCACCATAAATATCTTTCCTTTATATCTGCTCTGCTTGGCAAAGCTATATGGGAGGGATTTCTCCTCAATGCACTCGTGATAATCGAATAGAGCTCCATCATCTGCCATTAATTTATCCCCAAGAAGGTAATTGTTTGTTACTATTTTTGCGTTGGATCTCGCTCCAAAAGGTTCCTGAGAAACAAATAGTTCCAATATTTTAGTAGACATTTTAATATACTCCGCAGAGTTTTTCTCAATAAATCTCAGTTCCTTCTCAGAGGGATATCTGCCAAAGCCTCCTGGTTTTATGTTGATTCCATGTATTTCTCTCCCTCCTATAAGATCCCTTATATAATTACCAAAGTTCATTATTGTTATACCATCTTTTACGAGATTCCAGTGCTTTTTCGCCAAATTTATCGCATCAGGTTGCCCAAATATGTCAGGGGAGACTAAAAGATATAAATGAAGCGAGTGGCTCTCTATCATCTCACCAAGAAGGCCTAGTTCCCTCAAGAGCTCTATTTCCTCTGTTACCTCTACTTCAAATGCACGCTCTATTGCAACAGTAGATGCTATTGAGTGAGAAAGATAGCATATGGCACATATCCTTGCCTCCAAATCTGGAACGTCATAGTAGTTTCTTCCGAGGGTGAGAAGCTCGAAGAACCTTGGTCCCTCCAGAAATCTGACCCTTACTTCCTTGACCTTTCCATTTTCTATTATTATGTCTGCCGAGCCGCTCCCCTCAACTCTTGTGAATGTTCTCATCTCTACTCTTACCATTTGAGCTCCCCTCCACCAAATGTTTTAAACTTTTTATGTATATATTCATCATCGTATCCAAGCTCTCTAAGAATTCTAGCTTCGCTAGCCGGATTTGCTCCCTTTGGAAGAGGACCTCTGCATCCTATGCAACCCACGCCAGATCTTAAACAGATTGCATTACAGCCTCCTACTGTTAGAGGACCTAGGCATGGAATCCCTCTTTTCACAAGCACACATTCGTATTCATTAAGCTTGCATTCAACACAAACTGGATAGTCCTTATACACCGGTTCTACTCCCTTCGCAAGCAGCATTAATGCTTGATAGAGCTCATCTTTGTCATAGGGACATCCGGGTAGTGCGAAATCAACTTTAACATATTCTACAATGGGTTTAGAATTTAATGCATTCATATAATTGTCTTCGATTCCTATACTCTCAAGTTTTTTCTTTATATCTCCCTCCACACTGGACTGCATATTTCCATGTGTTGCACAGGTCCCGATGGCCATCAGGAATCTTGAATGCTCTCTCGCATACTTCAGCGTGTCAAGATCTCTCTGCGTGGATACACTTCCAGATACAAGCGCTATGTCCACCGGCCCATCTTCCCTATAGCTAGATACCATATGAAATTCTTTTATTTCATATATAGATACTATATCAAATAGCTTATTATAAAGGAATACTATATTTAAAGCGCATCCTCCACAGCCAGTCAGCTCAAATACACCAAGAGTCTTCATTCTATCAGCCCCCTAGTAGACAAGGCATCCCAGTAGGTGAAAACAGGGCCGTCTTTGCACACATACTTTATCGAGCTACTTGTTCCAACAATACAGTGACCGCATTTGCCCACCCCACATCTCATTCTTCTTTCGAGTGTCATGTAAATCCTACCTGGGGAAAAATTCCTACTAAGAAGCTCTTTGACAACAAATTTGTACATCACAGGCGGGCCGCAGACTATAGCATAGGTATTCTCAGCATCTAATTCCTCTCCTTCGAATAGATCTGTCACTAGACCCTTGCACACGCTCTGAGGGCAGTTGCTTTTCAGTTGAGAGAAGTGGGGGGAATCTATCTCATATGATAGCTTTACATAACAGTTCATATGTTGTCCATGTTGCAATAAATTAAGTATTTCATCTTTGAAAAGTATGTCCTCATAGCTCCTCGTGCCATAGAAAAGCCTTATCTCAGCATACTTTCCGCTATCTAAAGCATACCACAGAACGCTTCTTAAAGGAGCCATTCCAAGTCCTCCAGAAACAAGGAGCAACTTGCTTTTCTCCATTATTTCCATAGGAAAACCATTTCCATAAGGCCCTCTTATCCCAATAACATCTCCTTCTCTCAGTTCATGCATGTATTTCGTCAGTCTTCCTGCCTTCCTTACGCAAAGCTGGATGTATCCCTTTCTCGTTGGAGTAGAGCAGATGCTTATTGGAAATTCACCGAATCCCCTGAGATCCACCATGACGAACTGCCCTGGTTTATATGTAAAGCCATCATTTAGATGTGGATCAATAAAACGGAGTGTAAAGAGCTTCTCCTTCGGAGTTAACTCCCTTACTTCAAGCAATTTTGCGCTGAAGGATCGGAACATCGCATAACCTCCCTCTTGCAATTTCATAGAGAACTTTGACATGCTCTATTTTTGCAGGACAGAATTCGTCGCATCTTCCGCATCCAACACAGTTAAAGCCAGCCTGTGGATCGAAGTAGCTCTTGCAGTAATATCGATTCCTGAATCTCTCAAGTCTAGTGGCTCTGAAGTTGTGGCCTCCTGCAACTAATCCATGGGTCTCCATAAAACATGAGTCGTATCTTCTTATTCTCTCAGCTTCATGAGGGCTTGTCCAAAGGTCACAGATCTCATAACATTTGCAAGTAGGGCAAACCATGTTGCAATTTCCGCATCCAAGGCATAATTCCTCATACTTTTTCCATATATCACTGTCATATGCTAGGTCGAAGAGATCGGCAAGTCCCTGCATATTTAACTCCTTTTTGAAGGATTTATTTCTCCTTTCCTCAAAATTCCTGAAGTTTTCCAGATCAGCTTCATCAGGCTCCTGAAGGAGGTTCCTATTCTCCCAGATTATTTCATGTCCTCTTACACTTCCGATTCTGATGAGCCATCCATCTGGAAGCTCATGAAGAAATAGATCAAAGCCATGCATTGCGAAATCAGTGCCCAAACTTTTACAGAAACAAAGCTCATCAGGCATACAACTGATGCCTATTATTATGGAGTTTTCTCTTCTCATTCTGTACAATGGATCCTCTGGATGGCTGAGATAAACCTTATCCAGTATTAGAAGCGCATTAATGTCGCAGGAATGAACTCCAAACAAAACCTTCTTCTCCTCATCCCATTCCTCTATCCACTCACCATCTTTAAGCTTGAGAACTCTTTCCCTCGGCTTTATGAAGAACTTCTTGGGAGGGATCATTGTTCTTGTATAATTAAGCGACATATCCTCAGGGTCATTAATTTTCTCAAAGGAGTATATTCCTCCTCTTTTAACAGGACCGTAAACAGTTCCCCATTTTTCAATACTCCTGTAAAATGCCTCAAAATGTTCCTGAGGTAACTTAAAGTACTGCATTTTTATCCCTCCTATATCATTATCTCTTGTCGGGATTTAAATAAAAATTTTTTCTTCTACATAGCAAGTGTTATACAGTTACAAATGTAATTTTTGGTCAGAAAAATCAGAAAAATTTCCTATACGCAGCATAAATGTAAAAAATGACGTTGTAAAAGATCTATCAATAAACTATAAAATAAAGAATTGCTATCATGCTAGTTAAGAGATATTAAGAAAAATTTTGCCTAAAATGTCGATGCAGACCATTATCGATACCTTCAACGATTTCATGCGCTACTGGACCCTTGCTTCTCCAAAGACACAGAAAGAAAAGCTTCAAGCATGGATGGCATATATCTCCAGCTATCCGGAGTTATTGGAAAAACAAATAAATAATTACAAGGAAATGGGTTTGAACTGGATGGAGTTTGCGGAGAGAGTTCTGTTTAGAATCGAGGATTATATTCCATTGATGAAAAAAGCTAGAGATAATGCTTTTGAGATCTGCAACAATGTATATGAACAAGCCACTAGGAGAATCAAGTTGAATCTTGATGTCATTTTTGTTTTGTATGTCGGTATTGGATGTGGAGCTGGATGGGCAACCTTGTACAAAGGCCATCCTGCATGTCTTATTGGATTAGAGAAAATCGCAGAACTGGGATGGTGGACCAAGGATAAACTGGAAGGACTTATAGCTCATGAGCTGGGACATTTAGTCCATATGATGTGGAGAAATGGCTTTAGATCATTTGAGGAGGAGGAAAAGGATCCTGCATTTCTTCTATATAGTGAGGGATTTGCAAAAAGATGCGAGCATCTAATACTGGGAAGGGAAACATGGAATGAAGCGGATGATGAAAACTGGATTTCATGGTGCCGAAAACACATTAAATTCCTAGCTAAAGAATATTTGTCCAGGATAGAAAAAGCAGCACCCGTAAATGATTTCTTTGGCGATTGGCTGAACATAAGGGGAAGAAGACAAACAGGTTATTTCCTTGGAAGAGAACTAATTTTATGGCTTGAAAGATCAAATAGCTTGGAAAGCATAGCAGTACTGTCCCCCGATGAGGTGAGAGAAAAGACAATCCGATTTCTAAGATTCATAGCAAAGAATTAATTTTCCGCTTTATAATTACTTCCCTCTTCTCTGAATGTTTTCTTTAACAAAAACTTTTTAAGAGAAGACCCTAAAATATATGTGCTCAGCGGGATTCGGTGGAAAATCCTAGATGCCCTAAGGAAGAGTGAAAAGCCAGTTGGAATAAGAAGGATATCCTATATGACTGGCTGCAGCATATCCGAGACTTGGAGGCAGATTAAGAAGATGGAAAAGATGAAACATCGTTACAAGAGTGAGCTACGGTAAATACAGGAGGTATATCCTCAACTACAGGAATCCGATAGCAAAGCCATTATTGAGGCTTCTTGAGACCTCAGAGAGATATTCATGGCTTATTGGAAGGGATATCTATGATGCCATCAAGCAATTGGGTAAATACTACATTACCGGCTTGTTCTCAGTAAAAGGGCTAGTTTTAAACTTTGTTATCCCGAGAAAGCTTATCATAGCAACTAGTGGGGAAGAGGTTGAGAAAGCAACTATGATGAAGGAATGGTTCAACGGCATATATGAGATAGAGGTTGTGGAGAAACCCTTGGAAGAATCTCTATTTATTCAAGATACCTACGGAATTAACATAGCTTCCCCAGAACAAGCTGTAGCAGATTCAGCCACCTTCTTCGAGCTGGACCCTATGGGAAATGCAGAAGTTCTCCTTCTTATATTGTATAGAGAACTTGATTTCCCTCTCATATCCAAATTAGCTGAAATTCAGAAAGCCCGTTATAGGATATGGTTTGTCATGAGACTTGGAAGGCTCATAGGAATGCCCCTTCCATCTGAGGACTTCAAACCTACAGAGATAGTAAGCGATCCAAGCTTTGAGAGGATAATAACCGCTGCATTTCTCCGCCTCATAAGATCCGGTCAGCTAACGGGGGATAAAGGATGGTAGAATGGTTTAAACCGATAAAATGCTGGGAAAAAAGTCTTTTTGCAAGGGAATCCCTTAAAGATATAGCTGACAAATTAGGATGGGCTCTTGGATATGATATTGTGGAGAGAGAAATGTTATACTATGATACAATGTTCTGCTTTCTCACATATTTTCCAGAGGAGCTAGTGTTTGTCGGAGGATCGATGATAAACAGAATTTACATAAAAAAAGAGGAATTAGATTCTCTTTTGACTTAGATACCGTGACAATTAATCCTTTTTCTGGAAAATCAATGATTGTAGAGAAGCTAATTTTATTGAACAGGGCTTTGGATGAGGAGGGATTTTCCACTCCACTAAAATTAGGGGATATAGAGCTCAGGCTTGGCGAGGTGATAATAGATACAAAGAAGGATATATTTCCGGATGTGCTGTCCCTTAAGAGAATAGTTCCAGCCATGACCTTCGGAACACCGATATCGCAGTACATAAGGTCTAGATATGGGGTAGATCCGGGAAGAGAGCCCTATGCCTCATATATTTCAGAGCTGAGAAATTCCCTTGGTTTCATGCCAATGCTTGAGGAGGTAAGAATAGAGGTGGGAATTTCAAAGAAAGGCTTTCAGGACACAGTGGAAGCAGAGGTAGGATCGATAATAGAACCTTATGCAAGGCCCAAACTCAGGTTAAAGACCAGAATTTCCTCACTGGAGTCCTCTATCTCAGCAAAGCTGAAAAGCCTATCGAGAAGTTTTTCAGAGGAGTTGTTGATGGATTTTGTAAGGGATTTGTGCGATCTAAGAATGCTTACATGGAACCCGACAAGAAAGCCTACGGTTTTAACCGTGGGATGAATTGACGATAGGCTTAAATATAGCTTAGGATAATTTCATGTCAAGCGAGTCGCTCATGAAGGCTAGGAAGACCATTAAGGCTAAGATTCTTGAGCTTCGAAAGGGCAAGGAAGAGCTTCTTAAACGAGAATACGAAAATTTTCAACGCTACCTTCATGGAGACAAGTCTGTCCTGCTCTATTCAGCTACACGTCAACAGGCTGAAAGGCTTCTTAGAAGGTTGAAGGGGAAACTTAAGCCGAACAAAGAATATCCAATGATTCTAAGAAGAGACATTTATAGAGCAAACACTAAGCTTACGCCTTATTGGCTAAAGATACCCATCTATGGAGTTAAAGGCGGGATAAACGTTCCAATTAAAACACATGAACCAATAACAGAAGACATGATTTGCAGAGAGGCTAAAATTTTAAGGCGAAATGGTGAATAGTTCGTCTACATAACTGTAGAGAAAGAAGTTGAAGAAAGAAACCCCAAATCAGTTTTAGCTGTCGATTTAGGGATAAGGTGGATTGCCACAACAGTAAACTCCAATAATCCGAAACCGAAATTCTATGACAAAGAGCTTAGACGTGTCAAAGGACATTATTTCTACCTCAGAAGGTCTCTGGCTTTGAAGAAAGCATACAAAACAATAAAGAAGATTGGAAATAAAGAAAGGCGAGTAGTAAATGATATACTGCATAAGATAAGCAGAGCGATTGTTAATGAGGCCTTAGAAAACGATTCTATGATTGTTCTCGGAAAACTCAGAGGCATAAGAAAGAACGGCAAAGGAAGAAAATTCAAAAGAAAATTGAACAATGGATTCCCATACCACAGATTAAGCCAATTCATAGAATATAAAGCCAGATGGGTTGGGATAAAGGTGATCAAGATAAGTGAAAGAAACACATCGAAAACATGCCATAGATGTGGGCACAGGGGGCTCCGAGTCGGAAGCCTCTTCAAATGCCCGCATTGTGGCTATGTGTGCAATGCAGACTACAATGGTGCGATGAACATGCTCAAGCGGGCTACGGGCTACATGCCCATAGCAGGGGCTGGTAGGGCATTATGCCCTGGTCTTGACACAGCCCTGAACCCGGTAGGATGAGGCCTCAGGCCGACAAACCGGGAATCTCCCGGCTTTAGCCGTGGAGAATGTCAAACTTAAACATGACAGAAAGAAGCTGAAAAGCTTAATAGAGAATGAAAAAATTGATATTAATGCTGTTTTGAGTAATTTAAATGATATAAAATCCAAGGGAAAGCATATTTACGAAAATTCGTGGCATCTCTCCCTTGTGAAGGAGAGCATGAGCTGGGAGAAGCTGTGTAGTGTCGTTGAAAGAGGCATAGGGAGAATTCTAGCAGACAGCTAATTTACTACTTTGGTATATACCTTCCCCTCATGTATATTTTCTGTCCGCATCTAGGGCATCTATACACACCTTCCTCGTATACAGGGGAGAAGTAGGTAACCCTGTGCCAGCTCCTTCTAATGAGAACCTTCCCGCAGTTGGGACATTTTGTGCTCTCCAGCTCCGGATCTCCAAGATTACCTACGTATACATATTTTATCCCCTCCTTCCTTGCTTTTTCAGCAAAACTTAGCAGATCCCTCAAGGGAGTCGGGGGTTCCCTCCATAGATGTGCTGGAAAGTACCTGTTTATGTGAAGCGGGACATCGGGGCCCAGAAGGGAGAGATGCTTGTTCAACAACCAGTCAGTACATTCCTCGAAATTATTTGCCTTTGGAACTAGTAAAAAGACTATCTCAACATGTCCGCCCATTTCAAGAGCTATCTTGGCATTTCTGAATGGTATCTCGTGATTTATATGAGGAAGAACTCTTCTTTGTGCCATTGAAGGACAACCCTTCACATCTATGCTCCACCCATCAGCTCCTGCTTCTATAAGCATCTTCATTGCTTTCTCCGTCTGGTAGCCATTTGTCACCATCATTGAGTAAAGCCCCTTCTTCGAAGCTAGTGAGAATACATCCATTATGAAATCGAAGTTTGTGGTCGGTTCATTGAAGCTGGCTGACATCCCCTCATCTCCCTCTTTTATCGCCCTTTCTACAAGATCCTCCGGACTAAACCTCTTCCTTCCAGATGGCCACCTGAAGCTTATGTGATCGTTCTGACACCAAGGACAGTAAAAGTTACAGCCCCAGTTGGAGAAAGTAAGAGCTGTGCTATTTGGCCAGTAATGAAACAGAGGCTTTAGCTCTATGGGTCTGCTTTCAACAGCACTTAAATCTCCATATCCTATGTGTTTAAGCCTTCCATCCGAATTCATGTAGTTCCCGCATGCTCCCTTCATTCCAACTGGAATTAAGCATCTTCTCTCGCATATCTCGCATACAATTCCCTTATCTGATGAGGAGTACAGCAACTTTTATCATGCTATATGACAGTTATTTAAATGCTGATGCGATGAAGAGAAAAGCTGATAAGTGTCAAGATCAGAATTTCTTATGTTTCAGGACATAATGGAGGAGGCATTGAGAGTCAGAGATATTATCCTGAGGTTTATAGACACGGAAAGCAGGGTTCCCATTGAGGAAAAATGGGTGAGATGCCATCCGAGCATCAGAAGCTCTGAGGAGATAATAGAGAAGTACAACAGGATAACAGGATGCGATGGTGGAAGCAACTCCTTCCCCCTTGGACCCGGAGATGTTGTTTTTGCTATATCAGCTGCCACATCAACCCTGAGCAATGATGGAATTCAGAAAGAGAGGATTTACCAGATGGGCTGGCTTGAGAGGTTCAAGCTTGATGAGAGGATATCCGCCATGAGAAGCTCTCTTGAGATGAAACATCTCATGAGAAATCTTAAGAGGGGATCAAAGCTCCTTCTGATGGACGGATCGCTTTACTCTATTCTGGAGGAGTCATCTAGGTTTGTGGGATTCCTTTCTAGGAGGAAAAGTGAGGGCACAAAATTTGATTTTCTCCCCGCTGAGTTCATACTTGATGTAGTGGAGAGGCTTAGAGATGAGCTCGGCAGTGAGGTAGAAAAAGAAAGAGTGTTTACGGGAGATCCCGAGAGCAGGAAGATGAGGGAGAAAATTGTGGAGGAGATAGTTGATAGATATCTGGAGGTTGGCTCTGAGAGAGGAAGATATGATTCCCTCCTTCTCTCCCTTATGGAGAGAGTTGAGAACTTAATGACAATGAGAAGACTGCTGGATCTATCGAGCTCGGCTGGCGCAACACTAGTAGCTATCTCAAAGAGATCATCTGGGAGAGAGGTTTTCAGGACTAAGATGCCTGATATGACCATAATAGACATGAGAACTAGGGAGGAAGGATACACAAGGCCCGAGTATCAGGAGCTCAGAGCCTCACCTTATTTTGAAACCATATGGAATAGTCCATATACTATAACAGTTTCATACATGAGATTGGAAAGAGGATCAAATCCCCTGAGAGTTGAGATCCTTGGAGCCAGAGATGAGAGCTTTTTAAGGGATATTATGGAAGATCTCAGAGGGATTTCAGTGAGGGGATATCCTTATCCTCTTCTCATGAGCCACATGCTGGCTAGAATAGGAGACAAGGATATTAAGGGGATAAGGGAGCTTATAAGAGGATATCTTCACGGTGGGAGGGAGATGCTCAATGAATGATGTAATAGGGATGATAGCCGAGGTCACAACTCCAACTGAAGTGGAGTTTGTGGCAAGCAGGGATCACATACCTCAAGTTGGAGATTATGTTATGCTTGAGTTCGATGGAAATAGGAGCATACTTGGCATGATAACGCATGTGGAGAGAGGCTCTATAGAGCTATCGGATAGATCATTAAGGTTTGCAGAAGAAGTGGAGAAGATAGTCAGGATGATTGGAGGGAAGCCGAGCAACTGGGCTAGGGCAACAGTAAAGCTTCTCGGCATGGTCACAAATACCGAGAACGGAGTTGAGCTCATGATGCCCAGATCTCCTCCTCCTACAGGAGGAGCTGTTGGAAGAGCTCCATCGGACGTTCTCAGGAGAATTTTCAGCGACGCAGGCCAAGTTAAGCTCGGCCATCTTCTCACAAGGGAGGATGTTGAGGTGAGAATTGATATAAATGAAGTTGTCTCAAGGCATTTAGCTGTACTTGCAGTTACTGGAGCTGGGAAATCCAACTCCATTGCTGTTATAATAAAGGAAGTTGTGGAAAGAGGAGGTCCTGTTGTCCTCTTTGACATGCATTCAGAATATGCTGGAATAGACTTGGGAAACGGATGTCCTGTAGTGGAGATAGATCCATTTTTAGATGTGAACAAGCTTAGCTTGAAGGAACTAGCTAGACTTCTTGGTATCAGCTATGAAAAAGCTGCGAAGCAGTATATATATCTGAGGAGAGCTTGGAATCTGATCAATCAAGCTTATGACAGGGACAGGATAAATGAGCTGATCAAGGAGGCTGGAGGAAGTCCGAAGGGAAGTGCTGATTTCCTTGAGTGCCTTGAGCTTGTGGTTAAAAAGATGATCGAAGCAACAAAGCAGGATAAGCCCAGAGTTCAGCTCATCGATAACGATATAGAGATAGAGAAGAAGGACAGGAACAGCATTTACAGCCTTCTTGCTAGGATAGAGAATCTGAAGGAGAACTATGGAAACATAATAAAGCCAAATGAGGGGGAGATAGCCGATAGAATTAGAGGAGGCACTCTTGTAGTGGTGAAGCTGGGGTCGGTTGACACCGATATATCGGATGTGATAGTGGGACATGCCCTCTCCACAATACTATCAAGAGCGAAGAGGAGGATAATACATGGAAAACACCACATTCCAGTTTTAACTGTACTAGAGGAGGCACATATCCTCATACCAAACGATAGAACCACGTATACAAGGGAGGCTGCATCAAGAATTGCAAGAGAGGGGAGAAAATTTGGCGTAGGCCTTATACTTGTCAGCCAGAGGCCGAAGAAGCTGGATCAGGATGTCCTATCCCAGATGGTGAATAAGATAATCTTGAGGATAGTTGAGCCAGAAGATCAGAGCTATGTAGTGAGGGCTACTGAATTCATGAGCGAGGAGATGCTTGAGTACCTGCCATCCTTAAATGTGGGAGAGGCTATTTTAGTCGGTCCCATGGTGAAGATACCCGCTATAGTGAAGTTCGATAAGTTTGAGGGGAAGAGGGGAGGAGCTAGCATAAGGGCGACCGATGTGTGGAAGATTTCTTCTGAAGACAGTGAAAACCAGTACTGGGAGATGATAAGATGAGAATAGTTCACATTGCGGATACTCACCTAGGAAAAAGACAGTATGGCATTTTAGAGAGGGAACAGGATCTGTACAACGCATTTGATGAGGCTGTGGAGAAGATAGTTGAAGTGAAGCCTGATATAGTGGTGCACTCAGGGGATATATTTGACAGCTACAGACCGGCTCCTTGGACCCTCCTCAGGGCTGTCAATGGAATAATGAGGATAGTTGAATCAGGAGCTAACTTCATCGCAGTTCAGGGAAATCATGATCTAGGTCCGAGTCCTGAGGGAGGAAAGGATTCCCCATTCCCTCTTCTGGAGAGGATATTTGGTGAGAAATTCGTTTATCTTGGAAGAAAGAGACCATTTATCAGATTTGATGATGTGATCATATGCGGGTTGCCGTATCATCCAGCATCCATGAGAAAACAGCTGATATCCTTAATCGAGGATATAGCAAAAAGCGTTAAAGATGACAATGGATTCAAAATAGCGGTGCTTCACCAAGGGATATCCCCTTTTCTCTCGGAATACAAGACCGAGATTCATAAAGCGGACATAGAGCGATTACCCTTTGACTACTTTGCCCTAGGGCATTATCACAACAGAAGGGAGCATAGCGATGGCAGGAAGATCTATGCATATCCAGGATCTACCGAGAACATAGAGGAGAGAGAGGTAGAGGAGAGCAGGGTTCTTGGAAAAGGATTTTTCCTTATAGATACAGAAAAAGAGGAGAGGAATTTCATAAGGCTTGAGAGAGTGAGACCTTACTACATACTGAAGAAGAGCATATCCAGCATAATGGGAATAGAAGAACTCATGAATGAGGTGAGAAGGATAGCTTTATCCGAGAAAATCCCTCCAATGATGAGAATAAGAGCTAAGACAAGGGAGGATCTGGTGGATGAAGTTAACAAAGCCCATAAGGATCTATTGGACGAGCTTGAGGGAAGATACCTCAGGATCTTCCTTGATATAACCTCAGAGGAGATGGAGAGAGTGGAGTTGGAAGGAGCAAGCTCGCTTGACATAGAGGAGATGCTCAGGGAATGGTTCAAGGAGAGAGAGCTTGAAAGAGAGCTGGGTATTGAGATCTACAGGGCTTTCAGGGAGGGGAAAAGAGGGGAGGATCTGAAAAACTTTGTCATGAGAAAACTCGAGAGGTGGTTGGATGAGGTTAATATCGGTCGATCTTAGGAACTTCAGATCCCATGTAAACACTAAACTTGATTTCTCAGATGGAGTTGTGGCCATAGTAGGGGAGAACGGGGCCGGAAAGAGCTCCATTCTTGAGGCCATAAACTACGCTCTTTTCCCAATGAGCTACAGAAATCAGGAGGAGCTAATGAGGAGGGGCTCAAGGGAGATGGCAGTCAGCTTGGTCATCGAGATAGATGGGAAGCAGTACAGGATAACTAGGACTAGAAGGGAGGGAAAACCTGAGTCGAAGCTGGAGGTTAAGCAGGGTGATATGTGGAGGCTTATTCAGCATGGAAGCCAGGATGTGAACAAGAGCTTGGAGGAGCTCGGTCTCAGATCTGATGTTTTTGAGAACACAATATACATAAGACAGGGGGAAATTGCCTCTCTGCTGAACGCAAAGCCTGCTGAGAGGAAGAAAATAGTCGGAAGAATTCTGGGAACGGAGGATCTGGAGGAGATATATGAGGATCTAAGGGATGTGATATCAGATATAAGACAAAGAGAGTCGGAGCTTGAAGGAGAGATAAAGAGAGTAGGAAGCCTGAGAGAAGAACTTGAAAGGGCAAGAGAGGATCTAATTAAGAAGAAGGAGAAGAAAAAAGAGTTAGAGAAGGGAGAAAAAGAGCTTTCCATTAAGATAGAGGAAATAAAGAGGAGAATAGAGGAAGAAGAAAAGAGAAGAGATCTTTACCATAAATTAAACGCTCAGCTGGAGGAGAAAAAGAAGGAGAAAGCTGAAAAGGAGGTGAAAAGAGAGGAGATAAACAGAAGCATTGCATCTAAGAATGAGGATCTCAGGGGAGTTCTGGGCCAAGAGAGCATAAGTGAGCTCGAGAGAAAAGCTAGGGTTTATGAACCGTATCTCAAGTACTGGCAGTTAATAGGGGAAATACAGTACATAAACAACGATATCATGAGATTGGAGAAGGAGATTGAGGAGATAGAGACAGCAATGAAGAAAATACCAGAGCTAGAGGAGGAGAGAAGCAGGATTGAGAAAGAGCTTCTTGAGGCTGAAGGAGAGTTAAAGAGCATGGAAAGATTGGAAGGAGAGCTTAAATCAGAAAGAAATAGTTTAATTAAGGCTGAAAATGAGGTAAATTCCCTCAAAAACAGTATAGATGGAATATTAAAGTCGATAGGCGTTGAGGATATCTTCGCTCTGAAGAAAGTACTGCTCGAGGCTATAGCAAAGGTAGATGAGCTAAACAACTTGATATCATCGCTTGAAGCTGAGAAAAAGAGCAAGAATAAGGAAGTATCCGGTCTTGAGGAGATGATAGAGATTCTGGAGAGAGGGGAGAGAAGATGTCCAGTTTGCTCAACTGAGCTTTCTGATGAGAGGATAAAGGAGGTAATTTCGGAGAAAAGAAGTGAGATAGATGAGCTTATAGTGAAGATAGAGGAGATTGAGAAGGAGATTACAAACAAAAGGGAAGAGTTAGAGAGAATAAAGAAGAAAGCCGATGATATGACAAGGCTGGAGAAGGACATCGATTTCATGAATAGAAGCCTTGAGGAAAAGATAAGTGAGGTGGAGATGAGAAGGGAGAAGATAAAAAATCTGGAGCTGAAACTTCGTGAGAAGTCTGAGAAAGAGAAAAGATTTGATGAGCTCAAAAGGAGAATTAACGAGCTCAACAGAAGCATTGGTGAATTAAGTAAACATGGAAAGACTGTAGAGGAACTTTCCAGAGAAAAAGAAATGAGAAGAGAAAAGCTTGACTCCTACAGGAAGAATCTTGAAGTCTTAAACAATGAAGCTGAGAAAATAGCTGAAGAGATAAGAGGAATAGCAGGAATAAGCACAATAGAGAAAGGACTTGAGCAAGAACTGGAGAAAGCTAAAAGAAGAAAGGAAGAAGCGGACAAACTTATAAGAGATCTAGATGAGCTCAGAAGAAGGCTGAATGAGGTAAATCTTGAGATAGAAGAACTTGATAAGCGGATAATTGAGCTTAGAAAGGAGATTGAGGATATAGGGTTCAGTGAAGATACCTATTCTGAGCTAAAGAGGGAGCTGGAGAACCTAAGCAGAGAGAAGGAGAAGACGGCTAGGGAGATTTCACAGCTGGAAGGAGAGATGAGAATAAGAGAGGAAAGAGTTAGATCACTTGAAGCCGAGATATCTGATCTGGAGAGAAAGGAAAAAGTCCTTGAGAGAATAAGAAGATTTTTAGATGCCTTGCATGAGGTTAGAAACGCTTTCAGCAAGGATGGAATCCAGAGAATATTGAGAGAGAGGGGAAAAGCAGCTATAGAGCACTACTCCAACAGGATATTTAGAGACTTCAGTCTCCCATACGAGAAGCTGGAGCTCACTGAAGACTACGGAATAAACTTGATAAGAGGGAATGAGAGGTTCTCCATTGAAAATTTAAGTGGAGGAGAGAAGATAGCTGCAGCTATATCTCTTAGGCTTGGAATTGCATTGGCAAAGGCTGGAAAAATGGACTTTCTCATAATGGATGAGCCCACTGTTCATCTAGATGATATAAGAAGGGAGAACTTGATGGAAATAGTGGATAGGCTGCCACAGTTAGGAGGAAGGATGCAGCTCATTGTTGTGACCCATTTGAAGGATTTTGAGACTGTTGCAGATCAGATAATAAGGGTTAGAAGGGACAGATCCGGAAATTCTATAGCAGAAATTGCTCAATAATAAAATATAGCTTATATACTTCTTGCATGATAAGCTACAGGAAGGGCGTAAGTATGGGAGATGATGAGGATCCAGTCGACTCTTGGTTCAAGGAAATAATGAAGATATTCATGCAACTTGAGAGGGATATGAGGAAAATGCTTGAGGACGAGGGGATAAGAGAAATCGAAAATGAAGAGGGACCCTTCGTATATGGGTACTATTATGGGCTTGGACCGGATGGAAAACCGGAGATAAGGTACTTTGGAAGCAGGGAAGAGATAAAAGAGGTCGATGAAGGAAATTATGATATAATGGATTATGGTGATAGAATAGTGCTAGTGGCTGAGGTCAAGGAGGAAGAAGTGCTTGTAGAGGTGCAGGCAGAGAAGATCAGAGTTGAAGGGGGAAATGAGAGAAGGGAGATTAGACTTCCATGTAGGGTGGATCCGGAGACTGCAAGCATAAACTACAAGAACAATGTTCTCACAATCGAGGTGAGAAAAGGAGAGGGGAGAGGAACGAAGAAAGTTAAGCTGAGGAGAAGTTATGTATGATATGGAACACCTTCCTCCTTCTTCCCCTCAACTTCCTGCGTCTTAACCTCCTTCGGCTTGGTGCTCTCTCTTATCACTTCATCCATTTCCACAAGCTCTGACATATCTGTTTTCACACCAAGCCACTGCTCCAACACGCTGAGAACCATCATCGCTGCCTTGGGATCAGGGAGGGATCCGGGAGTTGTTCCTAACAGGCATATACTTCTCATTCCCCTCACTTTAGCCAAGCCTACTACGACTCCAGCTGCTCCTGTTACATATCCTCCTGTCAGTCTTTTTACACCATATATCCCCATCTCATCAAGCATCTCCTCTGGATAAGCTGCTCCATAAACTCCGAGTCCCTCATCCGTCACATATCCTCCTAGGGAGACAACAAGCTTGGTTCCGAGCTTCTCAGCATAATCCAAGAGGAGGTTTATCACTTGGTACTGTCCCCAAGGTATTGGCTGAGCCTCTGAGGTCACCAAGAGAAGGGATCTTCCAGTGCTGGATCTGGCATGATATATCCTGTATGAGGGGATCTCTAGCTGAGATCCATCCACACTTATCCCCGCATTTCCATCAGGTAGAGGTATGAGATCCCCATATATCTCTGCTATCAGCTCCGCCTTAAGCTGGTTTATCAGATGGGATACAGCTATTTTGCTCACTAGACCCACTCCTGGGACTCCATGTATCAACACCGGATCTTTTAAGTCGACTTTCTTCAGTTCAACAAGCTTGAGAAATGACATACATCCACCAGCTCATGTCTCATGTAACCTATTTTAGCCTTTCTATTTTCCAGTCAAGTTTTTAGCTTTTTCAATAAGCATCCCTAGGATGAAAAATGAGAGTAGTGGTAATCGGATATGGGACTGCCGGTCAGACTGCTGCTTCTTTTGCGAAGAAGTTCGATGAAAATGCTGAGGTAATTGTAATAGAGAGACACTCATATCCAATATACCATCCCTGCTCCCTTCCGATGGTGCTGAGCGGAAAGTTCAGCTTGGATGAGCTCTATGAGAGGAAGCCATGGCCCGGAGTGGAGGTGATAACAGGAGCTGAGGCGAAGGAGATAGATAAAGAGAGGAGGATCGTGAAATATGAGAAAAACGGCACATATAATGAGATAGAATATGATAGCCTTGTGCTTGCCATGGGGCTGAAACCAACATTTCCACCCGTAAAGGGAATGGATTTAGAGGGAGTTGGGACTGTATGGGACATAGAATCAGTAAAAAACTTGAAGATAGGGGACAAAGTAGCGGTTGTAGGAGGAAGCGCGACTGGAATAGAGGTATCAGCAGAGCTTTCGAAAACAGGAAGGAAGGTCTACCTATTTGAGATGATGGAGCAGCTTATGCCTGGAAAAGTGGATCCTCCAATATCTTCACTCGTGGCAAAAAAGCTGACTGAAATGGGAGTAGAAGTTAGAGTGAAATCCCCACTGAGGGAGATATTGGGAAAGGATAGAGTGGAAGGAATTGATGTTGGTGAGAGGATAGATGTGGACAGCGTGATAGTGGTCACAGGAGCTAAGCCAAACTCGGATTTAGCGAGAAAATCTGGAATAGAGGTTGGGGAGACAGGGGGAGTGAAGGTCAATGAGAGAATGGAGACGAGTGTAAAGGGCATATTCGCAGCAGGAGATGTAGCAGAGGTGAGGGATCTGATAACAGGGCTTCCCACAACAACAGGCCTTGCATCAACAGCACTTGTACAGGGAAAGGTGGCTGGATGCAATGCTGTAGGCGGAAATGAGGTTTACAAGGGAGCTCTAAGCCCATTCATAGTGACCTTGGGGGATTATCAGTTCGGAGGAGTTGGCCTTACCTCATCTCAAGCAGAGAGACTTGGAATAAGACATGAGACCATGAGAATAATGGCATCCGATCTGCCAAAGTACAACAAGGAGAGGGACAGGGTGGTCCTCTGGGCAGTTGTAGGAGAGGATGGCAGACTTCTGGGAGCCCAGATATTCGGAAAGAGGGAGGTAAGGGGGAGATTGATGTTCTTAACTCTCGCAATAGAGATGGGACTCAGAGTTCAGGACATCAGAAAAATCCCGATTCCATATCACCCAGATATATGCGATGTGAACGATCCTATATCGATGCTCTCCGATGTCTTCCACTTAATTCACAAAAGTTAAGCTCTAGAGCTGCTGATAAGCTCGCCCAATATTCCATCTGCTTTCTCAGTCGATATTACCTTCTTTCCCAATATTACGGACAAAAAAGCTATAAGTGATGCATCTGCTTCTTTTGGATCCGTTATGACGACAACTTCCACCTTTCTCAAGGTTTCCAAAAGCTCCTTTAGGCTCTTAGGATTCTTATAAAGCTCGTATCCGCTGAGATCTATCCCTTTTGGTTCCTTATTTCCAACTATCATCAAACCTGGCATTGTATCACCTTCTCAACAGCCTCCACAGGGCTCTCGAGTTGTTCCACTAGATCCCTTACATTTCTCCTGTATCTTTTCGGGGATGACAGTATCTCCTTTGCTAGAGGAGCTGCCTCTTTCCCTGAGGAGAACCTCCATAGTGGAAAGCCCATCTTTGAGAGGAAATCGTTCACATACAAAGGTACATTTAATGGAAATATTGAAATAGATGGTGTTCCTACAAGAGCAGCCTCCCTCGACATGGTACCTCCTCCAGTGACAACAAGGCTCGAGAAGAAGTAAAGGGAGGAGGCATCAGGAGGAGAGGATGGTATTATTATGGAGCTTCCATACCTCCTGCTGTAGTAATCTCTTTGGTCCTCATATCTGGGCATTAAGACAACCTTATAGCCCATCTCAATAGCGATATCTATTATCACTGATATACCTGCCTCATCTTTTAAGTATGAGGCCTTGGATTCCTCCGGCCTTATTATAACAAAATCTCCGTCTAAACCAAGTTTTTCCACCTCTTCCTTTCTAGGTATGGCCTTTCTCATCCATGCAACTTCATCAACACCATTATAGCTGATAAGCGATTCTTTGCATGCCCAGTTTCTCAGGTATAATTCCTCCGGCACAGCCACAGGGTGTATTATCCTCCAAGAGAGCGGGAAAGTGAGCCTGCATACATGAAAAGCATGAGGAGTATCATTTATCGTAACTGCCCTTATTTTCAGCCCAAATGCAACTCTTGTTGCCTCTGGAGAGGAAAAAGATATGAGAATATCTGGTTTTCTCTCCTTAACTATGTCTATCAGCCCCATCATTCTTTCTGCATACTGAACTAGCTTATCCAGCTTGTTCTCCCCATAGCCTCCCACAGATATATAGCTCAGATCCCTCATCTCCAGCATCTGCTCTGTCTCCGCATACCTTCTACATGTTACTAGGAGCTCCTCTCCTCTTTTTCTCAATTGATCTGCTATTTCAGCCATCAATCTTGCCTGCTTTGGCGTGAGAGCATCGAGCCAGATCAGCATATGCTCTTCCCTGAGAGCTTTTCATAAGTCTGTTTTATAAACTCAAGTCCCTTTTCAAGCATCTCCTTGCCAGCATCTGTTATCTCGAAGTAATCTCTCATTCTCCCGGATTCACCCCTTCTCTTCGTCATCTTGACAAGTCCCTTGGATCGAAGAGATCTAAGCACTATGTAAGATGTCACTTTCGCAGGTCTCCATCCAAATCTCTTCTCTATTAAGGAGTCCAACTCATATGGATATTTTGGTCCCTCTCTTAAAAGAGAGAGTATATATATCCAGAGGTTTTCCCTCGTCATCTTCTCCTTCAACCTATCAAGAGGAATGTTATCACCCCACATATTCAGGAGATTGCTCCTCAGATTCCTCCGAAACCTGCTCCTCGAGCTCCTCTATCAATCTCCTTCTTATCTCCTCTATCTCAGCTATTTTCTTGTCTAAATGCTCGAAGTTCAGATTAAGCTTCATCACACTATCCATCATAGATAGAACAGCTCTGGAAGCCTTGGGATCATATGATATATCCTCTGCAATCCCTGTTATTGAGATATACTTCATGCTGTCGTTTTTCTTCAGCGCTCCCAAGAATGCACCTGCCAGCCCTATTATCGTTTTTATCTGCCTGTTCTGCAAGGCCCCGTGCTTGTAAAACTCCTCTATCATGGAGCTATCGTTCCCAAATATTATTACCTTTCCGGCATCATCTTTATTCACAAATCCCGTGATCACAAAAACTGTCTCTACTCCAAGATCCTTAAGGTATCTGACTATCTCCTCCGCTACCTCCATTTGTCCCCAAGGAAGCGGCTGAACTTGGCTGTAAACCAAAACTATCGGCCTTGTTGATGCCAAGTAGAAGTCCACTGATGGCAGATTGAATCCTCCTCTCTCATCTATTGTTATTCCTGCGACATTTCCCGGGAGAAGAAGGTGTTCTGAGAATATTCTGGCTATAAGCTTCCCCTTTAGCTCATTCACTAAGTATGCCTGAACCTGTCCGCCGACATTTGCAACTCCAGGGAACCCGGCAACCGCTATTTTCACTGGAGCCTTCGGCCTCTCATATTCTATGAGCTTTGTCCACCCCATTCGAGTCCCTCGAGCAGTGAGCTTGAGGAGGTTATTAAACAGGTAAATTATTATTTTGTACTATCTTTCAATTACTTTCATTATCTCTGCTTTAAGCTGACATGCCTTGCAAACCCTTTCGGTTGTTGGCTCCCCGCATATCTCACATTTTCTCAGCTCAATTCCCTCAGACAACCTTGCTCTTGAGGCTGATATCATTTTTTCAGCTGATTTTAGTAAATTTAATTTGAATCCAGGATTTCTCAACTCCATGTTATCTAGAGCTCTCCTGATCCCTATTCTCATCCCCTGAGTTAGGGGGCACTTCCCAACATGCGCAGGAATTCCCGCAGCTATGCAATATGCAGCTACTTCCTTTTCGTACACATACATAAGCGGCCTTACCCTCTGAACCAAGGAGCTTGATGGAGGCTCCCTGCTCAAAAATCTGGAGAGAGCACTAACATCCCCTCTAGTCAAGTTCATGACAAATGTCTGGACTAGATCATCCAGATTATGACCTGTCACCACTTTAGTTGCCCCCCATTCCCTTGCAATTGTGTTTATCATCTGCCTCCTGAGCACACCACAGTACGTGCATGCAGTTCTCCTTTCATTCGGAAGCTTCTTCTCCCTTATCTCCTCTATTGAGAAGCCATGAAATTCCTTCATTCTTACTATTCTGTGCTCCACTCCAAGCTGTGATGTCAGCTTCATTGCCATCTCTATTGATGCCCTCCTATAGCTTGTCCCCTCATCAACAGTCAATGCCGCAACCCTTACATCAATCCCCTCTCTCTCAACAAATTCCTTAGTGAGAATAAGTGATAAGGAACTGTCCTTCCCTCCGGATAAAGCCACTACAGCAAAATCTCCATCCGAAAGATCTCTCCTAAGGACACTATATGCCCTTCTTCTGATAGATAAGAATAAGCAGCTTTCGCACAGAGCCTCTCTCTTATTTCTTATGTATATAATAGCTTCTCTCCCGCACCTATCGCACCTTCTCATCCTCTTCCTCCCACAGGGCTGAAGTGATATGTGATCCTTGTGAACATCACAACATCCCCTTCCTCCAAGTACCTGTCCTCCGGCGCTGGTTTTCCATTCACCAAGGCAATATAGCTCTCCCTGTTGTGGTCTGTCATATCATGAATATCTCTCACAGTGGTGTTCCAAGGAAGCTCTAAAAGCTCCCCCTGCACATAGACTTTTATTGTCCTTTCCACATGCTTCCACATGCTGTACATATCTAAAAAGTCTTCTATGGGGGGCATGCTGGAGGGAGACTCCATAATACTCGGATCCTCCGTTATAGGGAAGGGAAGCCTGATAGGAGTGGGGGTCATAATAGGGTATCCCAGCTACAGGAAGGTGAAGAATCTCATAGCAGAGGGAAAAATTAGCTTGGAATCATATGATGAAATCAGCGAGGGAAGCAGAATAGGCGAAAGTTGCGTGATCAGAAGCAGCAGCGTGATATATGAGGGAGCTGTTCTTGGAAGAGGTGTTCAAACAGGGCATAATGTGATGATAAGGGAGAACTGCATCATTGGGGATGGAAGCGTTGTGGGATCTCACAGCGTTCTCGATGGAAATGTGAAAGTTGGAAAAAATGTAAGCATTCAGACTGGCAATTATCTGCCTCCGGGAACTGTGGTTGGGGATGGAGTGTTCCTGGGTCCCTTCGTTGTGATAACAAACGACAGATATCCAGCCAGCAAAAGGCTGCTTGGCGTGGAAATAGAGGATAATGCAGTGATAGGGGCAAATTCAACGCTGATATCAGGGGTTAAAATAGGGAGAAACTCTGTCGTGGCTGCGGGTGCCGTAGTAACTAGGGATGTTGAGCCCGGGAAAGTGGTAGCAGGGGTACCTGCAAGAGTTATAATGAGCAGGGAGGAATATGATATTAAGAAGAAGGAGTATGAAGAAGGTTAAGCGTCCTCTATCCCATGCTCTGTTATCTTCACCTCAACGGAATCCTCTGGCAAGTAGGGGCTCTTAACAAGGGTTATCTGTCTCAGTCCCTTCTTTGATCTCCTTATGTAGAGCCTAGCTGTCACTCCATGTCCCAGTATATGCCCTCCTGCTGGCTTATTTGGATCACCAAAGAAAACGCTTGGATCAGCCACTACCTGATTTGTCACCAGAACAGCTGCATTGTAGCCTAATGCAAGCTTCAACAGCTTGTGCAGATACTTGTTTAGCCTCTGCTGCCTTGCTGCCAATGATTCCCTTCCAACATACTCTCCTCTAAAGTGGCTTATCAGGGAATCAACAACTATCAAGCCGACGTTTCTCTCCTTTATGAAAGGCTCTGCTTTCTCTGTCACTATCATCTGATGATCGCTTGTGAATGCTCTTGCATACATTATGTTCTTCAGGGCTGTCTCAGGATCAAGGCCGAATCTCTCAGCTATCTGTACTATCCTCTCAGGCCTGAAAGTGCCTTCTGTGTCTATGAAGAGAGCCGTTTTTCCAAGACCACCCTTGTCCTCTGGAAGTTGAACTGTGACCGAGAGCTGATGGCAGAGCTGCGTCTTGCCTGATCCATATGGACCATATATCTCTGTTATCGCCTGAGTCTCTATTCCTCCGCCTAGAAGGTCATCAAGCCCCTTTGATCCAGTAGTTATCCTCTTAACAGATCTCCTTTGAACATAGTAATCGTAAGCCGACATCACCTCAACATTCAACTTCTTTCTAGCTGCAGCTATTATCTTCTTTGCTGCAGCCTCAGTTATTCCTGTTGCTGCCGCAAGCTCAGAGCTGGTAGCCAGAACAAGGGATTCCAGAGTTGTGTAACCAGCTTCAACCAGCCTTTTTGCTGTAGCTGGGCCGACTCCTTCCAGCTCCTCCAGCTGATCTATGCTGGTCTCCTCAACTACCTCCTCCTCTTCCTCCTCTTCTTCAAGTTCCTCATCATCAGACATGGGTAACCCTAATAAACTTAGGAGAGGTGGGATATAAATTATGCGGCCCAGTTCGGAGAACGCTCTAGCAGAGATGATCAGATCATTGAGGAATGATTCAGAGCTGAGAAGAACTGTAGAGAGCAGATTGAGGGAGTTTGAGGAGATAGGAAGGATGGGATCAGATATATGGATGAAGGAGATGACCTTCTGTCTTTTAGCAGCAAATTACAGCGCAGTAACAGCATACAGAATAGCTGAATTGCTTTTCTCCTCAAATTTGCTGTTCAGAGGATCTAAAGAGGACATCAGAGATATGCTTATCAGAGAAGGCTACAGATTTCCCAACAGATCTGCTTATATTGTTAATGCGAGGGAAATAATAGATGAGATAAGAAGCGTTGTTCCAGATTTGAATGACTTCAAGGCTAGGGATTATCTAGTCAGCAGGGTAAAGGGCTTTGGAATGAAGGAGAGCAGCCATTTCCTGAGAAACACTGGAAGAAAAAATTTAGCAATAGTTGACAGACATATAATAAGAGTTTCCGTAGAATATGGTCTTATCGATCATGTGAGAAGCCTTACCAGAAGGAGGTATCTTGAGATAGAGGAAAAGCTCAGAGAAGTTGCCAACAGGCTTGAGATAACGCTAGCAGAGCTGGATCTGTATTTGTGGTACACAAAGACAGGATTCGTCTTTAGATAATATTTTTATTCTTTTTTTGACTGATTTTTAGGGGGATTAGATGAAGCCAAGCCTTTTCATGACAAGAGAGATACCGAAAAGAGGACTTGATATAATAAGAGAGAATTTCGATGTAGATCTCTGGCCTGATGAAGCTCCTCCAAGCAAGGAGGAGATAATAAGAAGGATAAAGGACAAGCAGGCTCTTGTCTCCCTTTTAACAGATCCGATAGATGAGGAGGTTATAAACTCGGCCCCAAATCTCAGGATAATAGCTCAATATGCTGTTGGATTTGACAACATAGACCTTAAGGCTGCTACAAAGAGGGGAATTTATGTGACCAACACACCTGAAGTCTTAACGGAGACGACAGCTGATTTTGCATTTGCTCTGATGCTAGCTGTGGCAAGGAGGGTTGTGGAAGCCGATAAGTATGTTAGAAACGGAAAGTGGAAAGTTGCGTGGCATCCTCTGATGATGCTGGGAGAGGATGTCCATGGAAGAACCTTGGGGATAGTCGGGCTTGGGAGGATAGGATGTGCTGTAGCTAGGAGAGCAAAGGGATTCGATATGAAGATTTTGTACTATGATGTGATCAGAAGGGAGGATCTGGAGAGAGAGCTGGGGATAAAATATGTGGATCTCGAGACCCTGCTGAGGGAATCCGATTTCGTGACAATTCACACTCCTCTGACGCCTGAGACCTACCACTTGATAGGGGAGAAACAGCTGAGGATGATGAAGAAAACAGCATTTCTGATAAACACATCAAGAGGGAAAGTTGTGGATCAGAAAGCCCTTTACAAAGCCCTTAAGGAGGGTTGGATAGCTGGTGCAGCTCTGGATGTGTTTGAACAAGAGCCTATATCAATGGACGATCCCCTTCTGGAGCTTGAAAACGTAGTTCTTGCTCCTCACATAGCAAGCGCAACTCATGAGACAAGGTCGAAAATGGCTGAGATAGTTGCAGAGAACCTGCTGGCCTTCAAAAGAGGGGAGATTCCGCCAACTCTTGTGAACAAGGATGTGCTGAATGTGAGAAAACCCGGATTTTCATGAAGCTTCGCATCAATGCCCCAATATCTTTTTTATAGATCTCCTGAAGGGCCTTCTTATTATCCCTTTTTCTGTTATTATCCCAGTAAGCAGGTCAGGAGGAGTCTCGTCAAAGGCAGGATTTATCACATCAACTCCCTCGGGTGCTATTTTTATCCCCCTTATTTTTGTCACCTCATCAGCAGGCCTCTGCTCTATCCTCACATCCTCCCTTCTGCTCCTCAAATCGAATGTGGAAGTTGGTGCAACTGAGTAAAAAGGTACTTTATGCCTTTTTGCCAGAACAGCTAGGTTGTATGTCCCTATCTTGTTGTAAACAGTCCCATCAGAAAGTATTCTGTCAGCCCCGACTAGAACCAGATCAACACCTATATTTTTCATCACATAACCAGCAGCTCCATCCACTATGAGCTTAACTGGAATGCCCGCATGAATCAGCTCAAAAGCAGTTATCCTAGCACCTTGAAGGACAGGCCTTGTCTCAAGAGCTATAACCTCCAATTTTTTCCCTTTCTCCCATGCAACATACACAGGAGCCAGAGCAGTTCCGTAATAAACTGTGGCCAAGGAGCCCGCATTGCATATAGTCATTATCCTCATTCCATCCTCTATCAGGGATGAGCCTATCTCCCCTATTCTCCTGTTTGTCTCGATATCCTCCTCCATTATCCTGATGGCCTCCTCCTCAGCTGCTCTTGCTATGTCATCAGAGGACTCGACTGCTCTCATAACCCTCTCTATTGCCCAGAATAGGTTTATTGCTGTCGGCCTTGTGCTTTTCAGGATATCAGCTGCTTTTCTAACCTCCTCTATTTTCCCGGATTTGGCTGCTATCGCAAGGCCAAATGCAGCCGCAACTCCTATGGCAGGAGCTCCTCTCACAGCCATTGATTTTATTGCATCAGCTACGGACTCAACGCTATCGCACTCTATGAACGCAAGCTCATCCGGAAGCCTCCTCTGATCGACAAGAACAAGCTTTCCATCAACCCAGCTCACAGTCCTCGGTAGATTCATCCAATCACCATATCACTATTATCTCAGCATTTCTCTTCCTAGCGATAAGCTCAGGTATATCAAGCACAGCTTTAGCTTTTTCTATCACAGATACATCACTGCTAGCTGATATCTCTCCTCTTGCCACAGCTGAGTCAGCATCTTTCTCAGCTCTGCATGACCAATCAACTCCCATCTCGGACATTATATCCCTGACCATCGAAGCAAGCTTTCCGCTTCCTGGATGAGGGCTATCGAAAATTATCTCCACGTATCCAGCTCCTATTTCTACAAGCTCCCTTATTACCTCTCTTATGGCCTCATTCGTCATATTTCCAGGCCTGTAAGATGAGTATGCAGCCCTAGCATCCCTTATAAAGCCATCTGTTGAGAGATAAACCGGTTTTCCGGATAGTATTTCCTCAACTGTCACCAATACATTAAGGCCATCAACTGAGATTGACCTTCCTCCAGCTAAGAAGGGAGGGATTTTCTTCAAAGCATTCCTCAGGGATTCATCAGGCCACCTTATCACCCTTTTCAGCAGGAGGATATCCTCCTTCCTCAGGGAGAACTTCTCAGATACAATTCTGAGAGATTGATCCCTGGAGAAGCCCATTGATGCAAGCATCAGCAGATATCTGGATGCCTCTTTGAGATCCACATGAGAGCATGTAAAATCTATATAAATCACTTTGCTGCTTTCCTCAGCTCCTCAAGCACTGCACTTTTGATCTCATCGTAAGAGGCTGATGTCGACCCTGTTGCGAAGGCATCTGATCCTCCTGCCCTTCCTCCAACTTTTGATACAGCATTTTTCAGCACACCGCTTGCACTTACATTGGTTGAGCTTCCAACCATGAAGTAGAGGTTCTTGTCCTCAACCAACAGGATGGCAAGATCTCCATTCTCCTTAGTAAATTTATCCATAACCTCTGTTATTATCGATCTATCGCTCAAATCAGTTCTAAGCGATACAAATCTCACATTGTTTATGGCCAAAGAACTTTCTATCTCCTTCTCCAGCAGAAGCTCAAGCCTCTTCCTTCTCTCCTCCCTGAGCTCCTTGAAAAGAGACCTGTTGTTAGCTAGAAGGGAGTTGAAAGCCTCTTCGACTTCATCAATTCCAGTGCCCAGCTTCTCCGCTATTCCCCTGAGCTTCTCATATCCATCCAGTGTTCTCTTAACAGCAGGCATCCCTGCGCTGAACTCAAGTCTCACAACCCCATCCTGTATCCTCCTACTCCTCCATATCTTTATAAGTCCGATCTCTCCAGTTCTCGTTACATGAGTCCCAGCACATGCCTGCACATTGAATCCGTCAACCTCAACTATTCTAAGCACTGGATCGGGCACAACACCTCCCTGATAGAGGACAAAGCCGTACTTCTTCTCAGCCTCATCCCTCGGCATGAAGAACTGCTTTACCTCCCTGTTCTCCATCACTATCCTGTTTGCGAGCATTTCTATCTCCTTTAGCTCCTCCGGCTCTATCTGCTTGTAGTGGGTTATGTCAAGCCTGCTTTCCTCCACATCTTTCTGGGCTCCTGTCTGCCAGACATGCTTCCCCAGCACAGATCTTGCAGCTCCGAGTATTATGTGAGTTGCTGTGTGATGCCTCATCAGGGATCTCCTTCTCTCAGCATCTACCCTGCCCTTCACATGTCCCCTGCTTATTGGCTTATCCACATGGTGAAGAACCCTTCCCCTCACTTTCTCCACATGCTTTACCCTTATCTCCTCCCCGTTGAATATGAAAACTCCTGTGTCCGATGGCTGCCCTCCTCCCTCAGGGTAAAATGCAGTCCTGTTCAATATGACAGCATCCCCTATTGCTCCAAGAACATCTGCCTCAAATTCAAGCATGTAGGGATCCTTGTAGAAGAGGAGTTCGGTCTCCGCGAACTCATCTATACCCTTCACCTCCCTGACCTCCTGCTGTCTCTCCCTCGGAGCTTCATGCCTAGATGCTACAAGTTCATAGAAGTTATCGGGTATCCTGATTTCTATTCCCTCCTCCTTGAGCACTTCAGCTGCTACTTCAGGCATTATCCCATGAGAATCATACATCTCCACAAGAAATTCCTCATCCACTTTCCTCTTCCTCGCCTCCCTTCTTATCAGATCTCTCCCTCTTTTAACGGTCTCCTCATACCTCTTCTGCTCTATATCAACGATCTCAGCTATCTTGTCCTCAGCCTCAAGAAGCTCCGGGAATGATCTCGACCAGTGATGTAGCTGCATTACGACAAGATCGGATAGGTTTACATCCGGGTTCAGGGATCTTGCAATCCTCAATGCCCTTCTTATAAGAAGCCTTCCTAGATAGCCCTCATCCACATTCGATGGTACAAGCCCATCTGATAGCATAAATGCTATGGATTTCGTGTGATCAAGGACTGAAAACGCCTTTTCCAATGGGCTAAGGGCCGAGTTGAGATACTCCGAATCAACTCCCATTTTTTTGGCTGCTTCCTTTCTCAGCTCGCTGAACCTGTTTCCAGCCTCTATCTTGGTCATAAGGGATGAAACCCTTGAGTAGGATTCCAGAAGCTTTTCATCAGGCCTCTCAACGTTAAGCACTTTCAGAAACTTGTCCAGCAGCTCTCCATACACAGCATCAAATGCAGTTGCCCTCCCACTAAGGAACCAAGTTATCCTCTCAAGACCATAGCCTGTGTCCACAACTTTTGTGTCCATCGGAATTAGCTGTGAGTCCTTCGTCCAGTACTCCATGAACACCAAAGTTGCTATTTCAAGCCCTCCTGCTATAGGCTCTACATCCGGGCCCGCATTGCCCCCTCCTATCCACACTCCCTCCTTATATGTTATCTCATCCTCATTAAGGCCAAGGACCTCTCTTGCATACTCATGGAATAGGCTTAGGGTCTCCTCCTTCCAGTACACCATCTTTCCCGGTCTGTTGAACGCATGATGTGCCATCATCTCGAATATGGTCAAATGCCTCCCCATTGTGAGGCCTACCTTGTCTATGTCCTTCATCCTTATGCATGGCTGAGATATGACAAGGGGATTTGCAGGAGGCGGAACTATACCTGCCGTGACAAAAGGCTGAAAATCAACTATAGATGCTGATGTTAGGAAGAGATCATCCCTCCATCTGGCTATAACTGGATATCTGTTCACTCTGGTGTGCCCCTTCTTTTCCATGAAGGAGAGAAAGTCCTCCCTCACTTCATCAATATTCTTCTCCTTTCTTCTTTTCCCAATGAAGGAGTAGGGCTCGCATGGAGCTTCTCCGCATGTTATCCTGTCTGGATCGCTCGTCCAAAAGTGTTCATTGCATATGGGGCATTTCTTTCTGATATAGCCATGCTCCTTGAAGAACTCCAGTTTTAGAGCTTCGCTTAGATCCATCGTGATCCTCTTGTAAAGAAGAATAATAAAAACTTAGCCGAAGAGACCGGCAAGTCCCTCCAGAGCCACTTCTTCTTCCTCTTTCTTCTCCTCCTTCTTCTTTTCCTCTTTCTTCTCCTCCTTTACCTCCTTCTTCTCAGCTACAGGAGGAGCCATTACCGGAGCTGCCTGTGCCTGCGCTAGTATCTTGTCTATGTCAACCTTGCTCAAGGTCTCAACAACCTGCTTCACCCTAGCCATATCTGGCTCTATTCCAGCAGCTTTTATCACGCTTGAAAGGGCATTCTCCTCCAGAGGTTTACCGAGCTCGTGCAGCAGAAGGGCAGCATATATGTACTCCAAGCCCATCACATCACCTACTCCTCAAAAGCAGAGGGGTTTTTAAAACTTTGCTGCGGACAACAATTTTATAAAGACTTATTATTAGTTATTGAATTCGGAATTGTTTAGGTCGTAAGTAGCATTAGAGCTCCCTTGAATGAGCTTTACAGAAAAAGGTGCCCAGAAAGCCCAGAGCTTTAGCCGTGGAGAGTGCCAAATTTCCGGTCTGGTGCAGAATAGAGAGCTGAATGAGCAAAAGAGGACTGATGAATTTCAAGATATCAAGAATCATAATCACTAACTTCTAATATAAGAATTGAACACATTCAATATTTAAACTTATATCTCTATACCCAACAGCAGGTTTTTCTTAAACCACTTATTATGTTTACATGTGGAGAGGACGGTCGAGGAGCTCAGAGAATATGAAGAGGAAGCTAGAGAGATAAGAAAAAGAAGGGCAAATTGGGATTTTATAAACTCACAATCTCCTAGGATAAGAGCCGCATTAATCTACTATATTGAGAAAGGAGATCTCAGGATCGCGCAGAAGCTCTCAGGCCTTCCTCTGGAGGATTTCAGGGAAATGCTGAGGAGAGCAGGGATACCTACGACCTACTTCTGAGTTTAGTGCTCAGGTGAAGGATAGCTGTAAATTAAGGTCTTTCAGAGTTCCATCAAAATTTTAAGAAATAATATTTTATAAAACAGCATTAGTTTCAAGCTCCAAGCCTTCTTCCAGTCTTTATTCTGAACGGAAGTCCCTTTGTAGCAGCTATGACGAACAAGGCAACTAGCACAACCCATAAGGCTAGAAGAGTTGCTGAGAACAGCCTCATCTCTATTGGGGTTATGACTAGAATATGATAGCTAAGGCCTCTTGTGTCCAAGTTGTAAGGGGAGCCATAACGCATGTACATTGCTTTATCGATATTTATGGATGTATTTCCAGCTGATACAGGCTTCAGAAGCATCTTAACCTCCACATTTCCATCGGGATCTATGGAGGAGCAGATAAGCCTTACCTTTGAGACATTTCCAGCTGGCTCATAGTATGGAGGGGAGCACTGCGCATTTACAGCTGTATCTATCTTGGGAGCTGTCACAAGCTGTAAAGATGCAGATAGGGTCATGTTCAGCCTGAAATCCTGAGCTTTTCCGGTTCCCTTGTTTGATATGACTATGGAGAACGGGAACATTGAGTTGACAACAGTAGCTGGTGGAGGCACCTCCCTCACGGTTATGCTCACCTCAGGCTTGACTATGTACACTATTATGGGCTCCTGCTGAGATGTAGACGCCTTGGTAAGCCCTGATTGATCCGTATATGTGGCCTTAGCAGGGCCGAATGTGGCAGTTCCAACGCTTTTGGCCCTGAGCTTGTAGCTCAGCGTAGCTGTTTCTCCAGGGTTTATCTTTGGGAATGTACCAGTTGTCTTCCCGCTGACAAGATCGAAGAACTCATTGGGATAGCTGTCTGACACTGATACGGAGAGAGCTGGTGCAGTTCCGTTGTTCACAATCGATATCATCACATCCAGCTCCTGATCCACGCCTATCTCAGTTGCTCCAACTGTTTTTCTCAGCACCAATGAGGCAATTCCAGGCTTCTTTACATCTATTGTGAAGTTCTTGCTCACACTGTAAAGGTTTTCCCTTATGTCCATGTAATTCACGGCTATCTGGAGCATGAAGGTCATCCCCTCAGTTCCCTGGGGTATGCTCATCGTGAACTCTATATCCTGAGTCATAGCTCCTTTAGGTATCTCAGGAAGGTTTACAGGAAACTTCTTCCCAGCTATTGTCAGAGGCTGGGTTATCGTTATGAAGGGACCTTTTGATGTCTGAGGCTGGACCTTCACATAGACAGAGGTGTTGAATGCTGAATCTCCTCCGTTGTTCTTCAAGTAAAACCTGAATGTAAGAACATCACCTGGGTTGACAAGAAGGCTTACAGACAGCGGGTTCTTCATTATTATCCAAAGCTCCGGATTTCCAGCCCTTCCCTTGTATTTTTCACCCACTATTATGAAGAAGGTCTTTGATACCGAAACTGTGGTGTTCTTGAAATCGTATACTATCTTGTCAGCTGTGCTTGCAGTTTTATTATATGAGAAAGCTGATTTATATGAAAGAGATAATCCAACCATGTAAGTTGCGTAGTACTTCCCTCCAGGATCAACTTTTGTCGTAAGTGTGAAGTCCTGTTTTGCCTTTGGGTCAAGGGATATGGAGTAATAAAGGGGTTTTGTTATGTTCTTCGGCGGAGACACCTGTAAAATTGATATATCACCGCTTCCGTTCACCTTCATCCAGTTTATCTGCAGTGTTGCATTGTATACAGGCTTATCTCCTATGTTTACAATGCTGAACGGTAAGTTGAAGACCTGTGCTCCCTCATACCTAGTGATATTTGAGAAAGTAGATTGAACATCAAGGACTTCTGCAGGGTTGAAGACCGAATCTTCTATGTTGAATGTGACACTGCTTTCTGTTTTACTGATGAGACTTATGGTAAATAACTCGCTTCCTGGCATTCCCCATATAGAACAGCCTCCGTATACAGACTCCCTATCTCCCTCCTCTCTCAGGTCGAAGCTTGTGGGTCCTCCTGATGGGCAGTACACAGTAAACGTTGCATATTTCTGGTATTGACCCTTTATCTCAACTTTTATGGAGTATCCCCCTCCTATCACTATCATTCCGCCATTATCCAGAGTTATTCCTCTTGCATAATATTTGGCAGGAGAAGATAGTGAGATGTTAATTGGAAGCAGAAGAAGAGCGAGCAAGAACAGGAAGGTCCATCTCATCAGCACACCTACTGGATATTCTGTTTCATTTTAAAAATTCTTGCTCACTTTAAGGCTTAGCTTTATCAAGCATAAAGTTAAATTTCAACCTATATACTATAGGGGCCTGTAGCTCAATCTAATTTCATTATTGAATTTATATTAAAATGAGTACGTTAGTACTAATAGTGAAGGTTTTAATAGAATATTTAAATTTTTCTTTTTCAAGATACAATTGTATCTGAACATTATTTCTCTAATGTTAGACACTAGCCAATGTCAAAAAGAAGAGTAAGGATTTTTATCTTAAAAATGAGCTAAAATCGCGCTCCTACGTGTACACCCTTAATCCATTTTCTGAGATCTAGGATGAGATCACTTTCACCACTTTCTCCTCACCCATTAGTCCCTCGCCAGATGTAGAAATTCTTATATAATAAGTTCCCTTCTTAAGAGGTTTTAAAATGTACTTAATATCTAAGGATTTTCCAGAGAATATAACAAATCCAGTTTCAATATTTTCAGGATATTTAAGAGAGATACTTAAAGCATCTCTTGGATAACTTATTGATGGGAGATAGATTCTATTTGAATATGGTAAATTATTATAAATTTTTACTATAAGATTTATTTCCTGTCCATTTGACACTGTGATGGTTGAAGGCACAAGCACCGTAAGAGCAGGGTGCAAAGAAAGAACTACATTCTTTACTGGCATATCATCCGATACTTCTATTTTTACTTTCTGGCTAACTCCTACTATTCTTTTATCATTTCCAATACTCTTATATGCAAGTAAGTAAAGTTCACCACTTCCAGAAAGTAGGATATCTTGAGCTTGTGATTTTACCGGAAGAACATTATCCGGAGCAGTGATGCAATGTAGGTATTCAAGTGCACTTACAGCCTTCATAGCTGGAAGTAAATTAGGAGCATATTTCTTTAATATATATTCTATTAATTTCTTAGTAGCACTATACTGGTCTGAAGGAATAGGATTAATTGCATCAATTGTACAAATTAGAAGTTTCTCTCCAAATGGCTTGTAAAATGATACTTTCAACTCATCATACTTAAGCTGATTTGAACTATCTATAATTAACCGTATTTTATAAGCACGCTGAACTCCTACTATACATCCAGAGGAATCCGTTATAACAATCGGCGTTAAGGCCTTTTCTGGGGAGGATAGTATCCCTAAAGCTACATTGGATGGTACATTGGATGGTAAGCGTATGCATCCTAAAGGCACAGTTATTGAGTCCATCGAAAGTAATAATTTGCTATAATAATCCCTTACCTCGATAATGACCGAACCCATCATTGAAGTGGGCTGGTTGATAATATAAGCCTCCATGGTGGCTTTTTTTGATTCTTTAGGTCCTAGAACAAATTCCTTTGTTGAAAGGCACCTATCTCCTCCGCTATATATTGAGCTCCCTTTTATACATACATATACATGCCGTGTAAATGAGTCTTTATTTATTAAAGTAAATAGAATACGTACCTGAGTACTTGAACCTAAATTATTAAATATAACGCCAAATTTATCTATTTTTATTTCTACTGATCCTGAAGGTGATGAAACTTGCTGAACTTGGATGTAGAAGTATTTCTCGTCGGCTTTCACCCATTGATTTCCATCCCAGTAGCTAACTGTGACTTTATACCCGTAGGTTCCCGGCTGGCTTGGTACTTTGAATGCAACAGTGTAGGAGAGAGTTCCCTGTCCAGATCTCTGCCTTTGATAATCAGAGTTGTACCAAACTTTGTTTCCTGCGGAATCCCGTATAGAGACTTCTATATAAGATGGCGTTGGGAAGCTGTATGATATGGATAATCTGACTGATACAGTATCACCAGTCCCTGCTGAGGATGGTGAATTAAGACTTACTATAGCTACTTTTATGTACCCCGCCGCAACTGGGTAGAGGTAGGTAGAAAGAATAAGGATCATGAAAACGAGCAGGAATACCTTCCTGCTGGACATTTCCATGCACCTCGAAAAAGGGGATTGAAAAATAAAAACTTTTCTATTTACATTTTACTAAGGTATTTAGCTATGAAATAAATGAGCAGAGCAGGCAATATCCTCGTTCTATAAGCCCATTTGTTTAGATTTCTTCGAGCTATGAGATTTTCTTGAGGAAATTCTCAGGATTAAATTTGATCTTCTTACCCTGAAAGCAATTAAACAAAAACCTCTGCTCTAGAGCGACATAGAGGAGGATCTGACTCATACTCAGGAAGAAAGTTATCTGTGTGTGCATTGCAATATCCGTTATCGCCTCTTTGTCTCCTTTCCTGTCACCTCCTTTAAGATCCTCAGGACCTTTTTACAGCGTATATCCTCTGTCCTCGTTGAAACTATTGAGTCAATATTTAAATAGCGCTAAGCTTTTCCTTCTCTTGATCCTCCTCGCCATTATATCCTTAAGCAGTAGAGGAGGGTCGATATAAAGTTGAGCTACGTAGGGCCCGTAGCTCAGCAAGGATAGAGCGACGGCCTTCTAAGCCGTAGGTCGCGGGTTCGAGTCCCGCCGGGCCCGTTTTTCTCAAAAGTGTGAGTTTAGGAGAAAATCTAGGGCTGGTTGATTATCTGACATAAAATCTGAGATCTAGTTTTAGAGTTTTCTAGTGGGAATGGGCATAGGGCTGATTAAGAGCCGTACAATAACAGTATGGTCAGGATAACTGGCTGAATGCTAAATCAAGGGAAAAAGCAAATATAAAAAATACAAAAAGCCTGATTAGGATCTTAGAGCTAATCAGCTAAAAATCAGCGATCAGCCCTTCAGCAGTTTTACTATCTCCGAGGGATCTCCTATTACGGGAACTCTCGCTACTCTTTCCATGCTAAGTTTTCCAAGCCATGGTATGCCAAATTGCTTTCCACTGTTGGGAT
>Ga0080004_1096878_pt1 | contig 61149 bp, 64 predicted proteins | sample WasSprMetagenome_FD_69207 | JGI IMG/M metagenome (GOLD analysis project Ga0080004, IMG submission 69207) | Sulfidic aquatic microbial communities from Washburn Spring, Yellowstone National Park, USA - WS (SPADES assembly) (version 2) | ecosystem: Environmental > Aquatic > Thermal springs > Hot...
AATATCTATAGCGACATTTACATATGCTCAGAGCAACAGTGGGAACAAACCATTACTACCGCCTTGCGGAAAAGGTAATGTAACAAAAGTATGGATACCATTTGTATGGCGTTGGAGAGGCTTCGGTTGGGGTGCTAAGGTTAGAGGTTTGGAAATAGTTATTAGCGATGAATTTAAACAGAAAGTTATATCAATACTTGAATTAGATTCAGATACAGCATCACTCTTAAGCCAAGGATACAATATTACTCATATAAAACCTGTGGTAACGATGATTGTAGGTGGTGATGGTACAGTAACATTTAAAGCTACGAAAGCTATTGTTGAGCTATGTAATGGTAAAGGAGGTAGAGCTGTAGTCTACGTAGATATTGAAGGAGGTAAAGTGTTAGCTGTATATAAATTCGAAGCTGTTGTGAAAACAGCTAAAACAACTACACCAACACCATCTTCCTCAGCTTAAGCATAAGTCTATGAATATAAAAACTTTGAGCTAAACCAAAAATCTTTTTTAATTATTTCTTAAGTCTGTTCAAGACCAAGGTTTACATAAAATGGATGTTTTTATCATTGTCTAGGTATTAACGTAAGTCTAACTAGTTTAACCCCTTTAATCTTCTCGATACTGCTTACAAACTTCTTTATCGTATCTGAAGAACCTCTAACGATTATCATCAGTAAACAGTTTCTCTCATCGAGATGCACATGCATAGAAGAGATAACTATAGATAAGAATCTATGCTGGGTATCTGTAAGTTCTTCATCAACATTACTTACTTCATGATCATATAGAACACCTATAGCCCCTACAACTTCGCCACCTATTCTCCAGCTGTGCTCAGCTATAAATAACCTTATAGATTCTTGAACTATTCTCGATAGAGTGTCGATTCCCATATCCTTCATAATCTCTAGCAATTTCTCAGCTAGATCTTTTGGAATATATACTCCTACCCTAAGAGGTTTTGAAACTTCTCCATCCACCCAACTCCACCAACAGTATTTTAGTTCATTACTGAGATATTATAGTTTCTCTTTAGAAAAGCTTATAAAGTGCACCTTATAAAACTTAAATGGTGCACAGATATGGTGAAGAAAGTAGCTATAGTGGTTACAGTTATTGTTGTAGTTTTAGTGTTGTCTGTAGCTATGTTTATAAGCTATAGAAATCTTTTCATTATCAAAAGTTCTGAAGAATCCCCAGGTTATGTAGTTGTTACTGATTTTGTTAATCGTACTGTGAGAATAGTTAAGGATATAAGAAGAGTTGTAGCTATAGGTCCAGGAGCTTTAAGACTTGTAGCATACCTTAATGCTTTAGATATGGTTGTAGGTGTTGAAGAAATAGAGCAAAGTGGATCAGTAGTTGGTAGAGATTACGCTATGGCTTATGGAGATCTACTCAAGAATCTAACAGTAGTTGGTTCCGGTGGACCAAGATCAGCTCCAGATCCTGAGAAGATTAGATCTGTAAAACCTGATCTAGTTATAATGTCTAGAACTTATGTAGATCTCTACAACCCTGATAGACTTTCAGAAGAAGTTGGAGCACCTGTTATTGTTGTTGATTATGGTGTTGCTGGGTATCTTGATATAGATTCTTTGAAGAATGCTTTAAGAATGCTTGGTCTAGTTCTTGGGAAGAGTGGGAGAGCTGAAGAGCTTTGCAGATTTATCGATAGTATTGTATACGATTTGAGGAATAGAACAACTAGTATAACTGTGAAACCAAGTGTTTATATAGGAGCTGTTTCTTATAAAGGTAAACAGCCATTCACATCTTCACAAATAAGTTTCCCACCACTTGTACTTCTAAATACCAAATCTATAGTTGATGATGTTGGGGGTAAGCAGGGGTTTATATCGATAGACTTCGAATATCTATTGAGTAGACAACCAGATGTTATATTTATAGACTTGAATAATCTCGATGTTGTTCTCGACGACTATAATAAAGACCCTAGTAAATACTGTGCTTTGAAAGCATTCAAAGAGGGGAAACTCTACTCTATACTACCTTTCAACTACTACCATACTAATATAGCAACAGCATTTGCAGATGCTTACTACATAGGGAAAATTCTGTACCCAGATAGGTTTAGTGATGTAGATCCTATTCAGAAAGCTAACGAGATATATAGAGTTTTCCTAGGGAGAGAGCTTTACAAAGATTTCGTAGAAGGTTTTGGAAGAGGTTTTGGTTCTCTAAAAGATTTATTTACGTGCAGTAGGTAATCACTATGTCTAGTTCATCAAATATTTTTCTACGTAGATACATAGCTTTAGCAGTTCTTGCAACAATATTATTCATTTTAATACCTTTAGCATCTTCTATCGGTCTCTATAGAGTTACTTTCCTAGATATATATAAGATACTTCTAGGCTACAATCTACCGGAGGATGAGTTTATAGCTCTATGGATAAGACTTAGACGTATATTCGTAGGAGCTATAGTCGGTGCTCTCTTAGGTGGTGCTGGAACTATAGCTCAAGCAGTTTTCAGAAATCCTCTTGCATCCCCTTTTACTCTAGGTATATCTCAAGCAGCTGCTCTAGGAGTAGCTATAGCTCTTATAGCTGGGTATGGAGGTACAACTACTCAGTGGTTTATACAGTTTGCTAGACCATACATACTACCTATAGCAGCTTTCACATTAGCAATTCTACAAACAGTATTAATACTACTTCTTGCGTATAAAGCTGGTTTAACTCCACAAGCACTTGTTTTATCATCTATAGCTCTATCCTTTTTATACCAAGCAATTCTAGCAGTACTCCAATACCTAGTTCTCAACGAGCTTCAGATAGCTACAATAGTTTTCTGGATGTTTGGAGATCTTGGTAAAGCTGGTAATACAGAGCTTCTCATCCTAGCTACAACCTTTATACCTGTAACCTTGGCTTACATGCTTATGAACTTAGACTTAGATCTTATAGCTATAGGGGATGAAATAGCTTATACATCTGGTTTAAACCCGAAGAAATTCAGATTTTTTGCAACAGCTATAGCAGCTCTAGGTACAGCTCTTGCAACATGTTTCGTAGGTGTACTTGCTTTCCTATGTCTTTTAGCACCACATATAGCTAGAGCAATTGTAGGTTCTTCTCATAGATGCCTACTCCCAGCATCGATGATGATAAGCTCTATACTACTAATAGCTGCAGATACATTCGGTAGAACAGCTCTATCCCCGAGAACTATACCAGCTGGGATTGTTCTATCTTTTCTAGGGGCACCTCTACTAATAGTATTGCTTCTTAGAGGGTCTAGGCGTTGGTAATAATAAGAGTTGTAGGGGTATCTGTTACCTACGGAAGTATAAAAGCGTTGGAGAACGTATCTCTAGAAGTTTTCCCTGGAGAAGTTGTATCTATCATAGGTCCTAACGGTAGTGGGAAAACAACTCTACTAAAAACAATAGACAGTATAGTGAAACCTATAGCAGGCTCTATATACATAGATGGAAAGAATATCTATAACTATACGAGAAGAGAAATAGCTAAAATACTTAGCTACGTACCTCAGAGAATAGATCTTCTACAGAATACAACAGTTATAGACTTTGTTTTAACAGGTAGAAGACCTTACGCAGATTTTATCTACAACAAAGTAGACATAGACAAAGTTTTCGAAGTTCTTAAAATTGTTAACGCTGAACATCTAGCGTATAGAAAACTAGATGAGCTAAGCGGTGGTGAACTACAGAGAATAGTTATTGCAAGAGCACTTGCATCAGAACCAAAGGTTCTCTTACTAGATGAACCAACAGCAAACCTAGATCCGAAGTACCAGGTAGAGATAATGAAGTTGATTAGAAGATTGTCCAGTGAAAAAAAGGTAGCTGTCATAATGGCTATCCACGATCTTACCTCTGCTTACAGATTTTCAGATAAAGTAGTTATGATTAAGAATGGAGTTGTAGTTTCCATAGGGAAACCAGAAGATGTTATAACAGAGGATAATATTTGGAGAGTATTCGAAGTTAAAACAAAGATCTTTAGAGAATTGAGAACAATTATAGTAGAGATATAGAAAAAAGATACATACTAAGAGATTCTAGTCTCTTGAAAACTATACTATCCGTTTATATGGAATTCTACTCAATTTCACGATACCTCTACCTATAACAGCATTAAATTCAGCACCAGCACATACAGGACATAGGGTTTCGCTATTTATCTTTACAGCTTTTGGTTCCATAACAAGTTCTCCGCATCTAGAACACCTTACACTTGGATATATAGGAGCTCTCTCAATATCTTCAAAAACCTTAACTTCTTGTATAACAAACTCATCTTCAGGTAGATCAGCCATTCTATACCCTATCTCTTCCCAAAGCTTACTTAATTTCTCAATATCTTCTCTACTACCACTCCTCTCAACAACAACTTTTCTAAAAAGCTCAAGAGCTTCTTGAGGAAAGTATTTAGATCTTAGCTTCTCTGAATCTATATAGATCCTAACTCCTTTCTTCGAATCTCTTTTAATAAGTGTTACAGCATTTTTGCCTAGATCTAGATATATTAGAGAATTGTTACCTAGTGTACAACCAGTAGCAATTTGCACACCATCAACCATACAGTTGTTAACTTCTACAATAGCTATAACCTCTTCTTCAACAGTTTCAGCAAGACCAGCTTTTCTTAATCCAAGTTTCTCCATAGCTATCTCAGATATCCTAAGCCCTAGAACAAGAAATGGACATACATGACCATGGAACTCTTTAGCTTTCTCAATAATCTCTCTAGACACCATATATACGCACCTATTAGTTTTATAAAGTGCACTAATAAAAATTTTCATGAGTAGATCTAAATAAGTTTAACGATAGGATTATAGTTTACCGGAGAACCTATAATATTGTAAAACAGTTGACAGCTATTCGGTGTTATCAAGTTTTAAATCTGTATAGTTATTAACATTAGCTTAGCTAAAGAAGAGGGTTATATATGTGAGTGTTAGAAGAAAATTGATAGGAGCTCTACTAATGTTAATAGTAGCTGTTTCGATAGTTTCTTTACTTGATATTGTTATGTTATACTTCTTGAAAGATCTAACACAGGTATATATTACATATAGAAATATTGTTCATGCTGTTGTAGCTCTTATCGTAGGTATCGTTATTATTCAACTTTTTGCGTCTGCAACAGTTATTTGGTTGAAGAGAGGGAGAGAAGCTTATCTCGTAAGAAACGTTATACTAGTCTTAGGTTATATAGTTTTAGGGTTTGTTATAGCTTCTATTCTAGGGCTAAGCGGAGAATCTCTACTAGCAAGTGCAACTTTCTCTGGTCTTGTTATAGGTCTTGCTCTACAACCTGTACTATCGAATTTCTTCTCAGGTCTTCTAATCCTCTTATCTGGCTATATAAAACCTGGTCAAGATGTTAGAATAGCTGGTGGAATACCTCTATCTCTCTTAGCTTTCCCTGCATACAAATTCTTTAGTAGAGACTACGCTATACCAGGCTTGAGGGGGAAAGTACTAGAGATAGGATTGCTCTATACAAAGATACTAGATATCGATGGTAATGTAGTTAAAATTCCTAATAATCTGCTATTTAGTTCAAGTATAGTTCTAGAGGAAACTTCTGAAAGTAGAAGGGTGCAGATTAGATATGAATTTCCAGTAACATGTAGTCCAGATATAGTTCTAGCTGAACTTCATAGAGTTTTCCGCGGTATACTAAACGATTATAATCTGTATATAGAGGAGCAAAGTGATAAACAATACTACATAGTTCTACTTGTAACAATAACACCTCCAGATACAAAAACAAGGGAATTTAGATCTAAACTATTGAAAGAATTCATAGATATTCATAGAGAGCTTATCCTCAGCGGATTATGTGCACAAACACAATCTTCTACAAGATGAAGATGGTAATCAGATAAATCTCTAAATCAGTATCTGTTCTTCTGTTTCAAGGTATATAGATTAAACTTGGGTAGAACGTTTATTTAGCAAAGTTTTTAAGCAGTATTACCAACATTTCTAAGAATAAGTTTTGATATAGGTGATGTTTAACGATCTTGAGGAACAAGATATTGGTAAAAATAGTAATAGTCTTGGCGACTCTTTTAGCTGTATCTCTCTTAGTTATGAAGTTTATTGTTGTTAAAAACGATGTAATTGGATTGACGTTGGCTAAGCTATGGTGTAGCGAAGTAGGTATAGAAGTGAATACCTCTACATGTATATCTACTATAAATTCTCAGCACTATGTTATTGTTCAAAGTCTTTCTCTAGCGATATTCTTGTTCGTTATAGCTATGACTGTTATGAAGACAGAGTGGAGAGTTGCTGCAGCTATTCTAGGAGTAGCTATTCTTATACTTACAGGTGTTTCCAACCCGAAAAGGTTTATAGAGGCGGTCTCATGGAATTTGATACTCTTCTTAATAGGTTCAATGATTTTCGCAGGAATATTAAGAGAACTAGGTGTTTTCCGTTTCCTAGCTATCCAGATACTAAGGGTATCTAAAGGTAGTGTATACCTCTTGTTATTCTTAATATCTATGCTTGCTTTCTCGCTTGCAGCTATTGTTGATGAAGTTACAAGTATTGTTTACATAACGATGCTTGTTCTAGAGCTTAAGAAGATACTTAGAGTTGATATAGAGCCTTTAATAATCTTATCTGTTTTAGCTACTAATACAGGTAGCTCTGCTCTCCCTGTAGGTAACCCTATTGGTGTATACATACTATTCCAATCAAGGTTAAGCGTATCGCAATTCATTAGATATGCACTACCACTAGCTGTAATCAACCTCCTGGTTCTCTACATACTATACATCGTTGTATCTAGAAAGTATGTTGATATGCTTAAAGAAGTAGTTAAGAAGTATATAAACAGGGTAGAGGCGTTTATAACAAGCTTCTACACTAAAATCTATAACGCAAGAGCTACGAAGATAAAGATGGGGGTAGTTCTGTTAATACTATTTGCTCTTACAGTAGCTCTCAACGACCCTATAGTACATATACTATCGAGGATGCTGGGAATCGATATAGATCCTCACAGCTTCTTAACATTCATACCCTATATCTACATAGTGTTCTCTATGTTTATAGCAGTATCACTTGAAAAAATCTCTATCCTAGTTAGTAGAGCTGTTGAATGGAGCTCCATAGTATTCTTCATAATGCTCTTCATGCTAGGGTACAGCCTTCTACATACAGGAGCTATGCCAAAGTTAGCATACGCTTTATCAACTATAAGTACATCACCTCTAGCTCTCCTAACATTGATGGTTATAAGTTCAGCAACTCTAAGTGCTGTTCTAGACAATCTATCTGTTATAGTGGCATTCACACCTATAGCAATGCTATTCGTAAACGCAGAGTTGATAAGCTCAATAATATTCTTTGCACTTCTCTTCGGAGGTGTATTCGGAGGAAACTACACACCAATAGGATCAACAGCTAACATAGTAGCTCTATCAATGGCGGAGAAAGAGAAGGTAAAACTATCGTGGAGAAGATGGTTATCGATAGCGTTGATAACTACAACAACTCAAATAGCTATAGCTGTTCTCTGGGTAATCTTTAACCAGGTTATGCTGTAGAAGTTTCGAATACATAAAGTTCTATAATTGCTAAAATTTTATGTTGAGAACCTCTACATTGTGTGATCTATACCGATACTGATCAAGTTCTCCCACGTAATTTCTTCATACATTTTCTATGTATTAGTTTACGGTGTTTAACTAGTAATGCTATAGTTATTACGAGAATTACAGCAGCAATAATTATGGCTATGGTTAGAAGTTGGTAAGATTGTTTGATTTCTTCTTTTTTCTGTGGAGATGTTTCTACTGAGTATATTGTCCAGATACCCTCGTCTTTATCTATATCTACTGTGTAACCAGCTATATAGATACTCTCCCCGTCTGTAGCTATCTTACCTAGGTAATCGAAAATCGATTGTGTATAGTTCTTGTTTAGTACTAGCTCGTATACTAAGGTTAGATTTCTAGTGTATACCGATAGAACTTGGTATACAGTTCTATTCTCTTGATGCATATCCATCCTAGTTACGTAGAGAAAAGCATTGAGGTAGAGAGATTTGTAGCAAGCATTACAACCTGCATAAGCTACGAGATTTCCATATTTATCGTATTTAGCTATACCATTCCATCCAACAACGTAGGCATTGCCTTCTTCATCGAAAGATACGCTATGGTAAGCAGCTATATATCTATCTATATATTCTCTAACTATATTCAGATCTTTGTCTAGAATTATTAAGAAGCTAGTGTTGTAAAATATGTATGTATGTTCACCTGCAATAGTGAATGTTGCTATACTCCCAACAACCCATAGATGTTCTGTAGATGGGTTTAGAGCTATGTATATAGGTATATATGCAGATCCTTTAGAACTCCTCTTCTCGAAAACCTTAGCTATACCGAGGTTCTTCACATCAAATTTCCTTACCCTAATAACCCCAACACTCTCGTCGTAGAGTATAGAGCTACTCAACACGTAGATGTACTCACCATCACTTACAATAGACTTCGCTTCGTCTAGGTATTGCGAAGGATTCCAGCTAATTTTCTTCAAGAGATTCAAATCTTTATCGAATACAAGGAGAATCTCCTCTGTATCGATACCATTAACATTCTCTACACCAACTACGTAAAGCTTACCCCCAACAACAATACAATCGTTTAGATAATCTGGCTGTGGTGTAGGGTTATCAACCCATACCTTAACAATACCACCGCTATCTCTAGACCTAACCTCTATTCTAAACCTAGAATCTTTATCAGAATTCTCAGATCCAACAACATAGAGATAACCATCACCTAAACAGATAGAGATAGCAACATCGATACCAGGGCTGGGATTGCTAACACTGACCCATCTAACCCTTGGTACTGTATTATTGTTAGTACTACTAAAAGTTGTTGATATAGATAGATATGGTATAACAATTAATATAACAATTACGAAAACTTTATACCTATATCTATTGCTAACCCTAATAGGTACTGAAACCATTTACCTAACCTCCGCATAAACATGTTTAAGCAACAAAATATATCTCTATGAAAATCTCTAACAATAAACAACTTCTTGAACATAGACAAGATGTTGAAGCTACCCATATCTAGCAAAAAAATTCTCTACAGCGTAGCTGTAGAGGTTAAGGTTCGAGAAGATACACAACATATTCATCGGCAACAAGGTTATCCATACAAGGTTTCTAACTACTCTAAAGATGCTAAAGCTAAATACCAATGCCAAGGCTTTCCTTGATGAAGGATTCAAAATCTTAGAGAAGTTGAGAATCAGCATTACTATAGAGATAACATCTTAGCCAGCTTTGATACACTATTACGAAACTCCTCGGAGGAAAAGAAATTATTGCTGTAGGTCTAGCACTAGCAATAGAGCTCACAGCTAGGAGGAGGTAGAATTGAAAGAACCTTTTATCTTAGATTCTTTCACTCAGTTATACACATTTAGAACCTCATAGATGTTAGCATCTATGTAAACATCCATTGCCAATTTGTTTAACATAAAAGTTACATCTATATAGCCGTAGCCGGGTTTGTATTAGCTGTAGATACTTGTGAATAGCTATAAATATATTGACCTAGCTATACAATATTTTCACAAACCTCTAAAACTTATAACCATGATAGACACTTAACGCTTTCGAAGTCTCTGTGAACCTTTATTGATGAGGGTTTGGCAACCCCCTAGGTTGCCCCAAGGTGTGGACAAGAGACTGAAACAGATGAGGGGCTTAGGGGTTAAGTGGAGCCTTGATAACCTGGGCAGTGATGCTATGAAAACCTGAACAGAGCCCGGGAACCCCGGGGCAAGAAACACATATCCACAAATATCTACAGCTATTCACAGATGATCACCTCGGAGAAACCCATCTATGTTCTATAGGTATTTCATCTATGTGTAATCCAAGCATACTTACCAGAGTCTTACAGTTACAATGTACAAACTTGGTAAGGCTGTTACAGGTTTGAAGTGTTTTGTAAATAGCTATAAATATTTCTAAATATTTCTCAAAGCTATAGGGAATGCTAAGTTTCTGCAAAATTTATAAATTCAAGAGATTTACATATTTAGTAGTATCCCTGGGTTTCCGAGAACCGTAGAGCTGTGAGCCGCTAGGCAACTAGCGGTGAGCTTCTACGGTGAGGGGGCTCGGGGGTAGCGTGATGAGTCACCCGCCAAGTATCTACAGCTACCCACAGATAATTACAGGTCTTGGCAGGTGGTGAACGCTTACTGGATAAGCTCAGTAAGAGATCTGGTTGTAAACAGGTTTCGGGTATGTATGAACAACAAACACGTTGATTCTGTATGTACTTTTGTTTGTGATTATCTCACCTTCTATGAATTAGAGGAGAGTATTGTTCTGTTGAGTTCGACAGCTACCTATGACTCCGCAGAGATACTAGAACCTCTGTGGGTAGGGTGGAAGTTCCTGAACGCGATGGGTAAAATAAATCGATGAAGATGGGTGTCTAGGAGTAACGGTGTTCAGGTTTGCTCAAAGATTCTTTGTTATAGGTTTAGTATTTGTTTTAGTTTTTCTCTGAATTTCTCTGGGTTCTGTATAAATAGTGTTGCTAGTTCTTCTTCTACATCAAGTCTATCTAATTCAATTAGAATTGGTCTAAGGAATAGGTATTTTATGATGAAGTAAGTTGTGTAGATGTCGTTGCCAAGTTTATTGACTAAGACATCCTTAAGCTTGTCAGGTTCATCGATAAGAAGATCGATACAGCTTTTACCTGAGAACTTCCTGCAGAAGATATCTAGGCTTGTGAAATAGCCGGGAGCCTTAGAATCCATGTACCTCTTAACGATTGAGACAAGCTTAGACCTGCCAAGGAACCTCTCTTCCCCCCCTCATTGGTTATCCCCGGCATAGGTACCACAAAACCTCTAGACTACTTATATAGGGGAGCAGGTATATAAGTTTTCCTTCTTAGCTTTAGCTAGTATTGTTCAATGTTTTGATATTTCTATGAGTTTTTCAACAGCTTTTCTAAATAAATCTTCATCTATATTAACAGTGTATTCTCTTCTTATCGCTAAATTAAATATTTCTCCATGCATGTTAAGTATTTTTGAGATGCAGTCCACATCTTCGATACATTCCCCTGGATCTACATAGTAGAAACTCTCAACCCATGTACCTATAAACAAATGCATTTTCTCATAGAGATCAGGATCCTCAACACCATTAATACACAGAGTATTCAATTCTCTGCAAACAGAGTCCGCCAACACCCTCAGTTTCTTAATAAACTCGCTAACCATAGCTTCACACTACCTCACATCAAATCGATGCAGAGACCTAAAACACTGTGATGAGACCCAATATTTAAGTATTCTAACTCCTTCATCAATTAAACAAAACCAGTATTTTCAAGTTGTTTATAATTGAAAGCCTGCTTTTTAAGGTGAGGATGGGTGGAAAAGATTATTAAGTAATTTGTAGTAGGCAGTTTCTGATGGTCTCGTAGTCAAGTTGAGATGCCCTAACGGTGGGTATGTCTAGGAGTATACATGTAAGAACCCCTACTACGCTACATGTCCAAGGTGCAACTCTAAGCTCGAAAAGAACAGCTACAGAAAAATGAAACGCACTAAACACAGTTTCGAAGCTGATAGAGGCACGGTAGCTGTTTTAAACATTAAGAGAAAAGCATTGATAAAGATGAAGAGCTCCGACTCTCTCCTGTCCTCGACGACAGATGTATCCTCGAATAGATGAGAGGAACCAATGAACCATTCCAAGGGGTCCACCCTTCAGAGTGAGGAGGAGGTCGGAGAGCATAATAGAGGATATTGTTAGAAAAGTTCTATAAACCTTTTGGAATATCTAACCAGGAGGTAGCAATAGCTAAATTGGATCACATTAGGATTATCCTAAAATTGATTTGCTTCTGCATATTTTTCATTAAGGAAATCCTTATATAACTAACCAAAAGTAGTAGTATATGGTGTAATCTATGCCTTTGTGGAAATGCCAAGTATGTAATTTCGTATTCGAAGGTCCTCAAGCACCAGATAAATGTCCTAAATGTGGAGCTCCTAAAGAACAGTTTAAACAGCTTTCAGATCAAGAAGCTCAACTTGTTGTAAGATCTAGAAAAACTAACTATCTACATATGAAAGCTTTAACATTGCTTAGGGAACTACTATCTGTAGCTGAAGAGATTATACAAGATAACTTGGATCCTCCATGTGTAAAGATAGCTAGTGAAGAGAAAGAGTTTGCTTTAACAACTATACAGAAGATTATGGCTGAGCTAGAGACCCATATGAAGAAAGGTAAATGGGGTTAAAGTATAGCAAGGTATTCACGTTATGATGTCTAAACACCCCCTAGATCTCCCTGTAGGTAGGAAGTTATCGAGAGAAGAAGTTGCAGAAGCACTTAGACTAGCTATAATAGCAGAGCTAGACGCTATCAATTTGTATCTACAGCTAGCTAGGGCTATAGATATAGAGAACGTTAGGAAGGTTTTCGAAGAAATAGCACGGGAAGAGAAAACCCATGTAGGGGAGTTTTTAGCAGTTTTAAAGAGTTTAGATCCTGAACAAGTAGAAGAGCTTAAGAAAGGTGCAGAAGAAGTTAAAGAGCTTACAGGTATTCAAATAGTTAACACATCTAGTGATCCACCTCAGCAAAGTAGCGGTGGGGAGTGGTTTGTAGGGGTTATAGCGAGCGAGGTTAAGAAAGTAGTTGATAACACTAGAAATCTTGTTAAGAAACTACCTGTTATCACCCTTGGCCGCGGAGTTGATGTAGTTGTAGTGGAGAGAGTTGATGAAAAGATTGAGAGGATCTCTATACCGCTTTGCGAAATTAACTATAGATTCAAAGTTTCGCAGAAAGCTATAGACTACGCTTCTAGGTATAAACAAGCTATAGAGATAGCTGAAGCTATTAAAGCAGGGTTTTCCCTAGCTTCAGATGAAGAAAAGCTTGTTGTAGACACATTACTGAAAGAGGGAAAGCTTAGGTTCTCTATGAGTAGATGGGAAGAACCGGGTGCATCAGTTATCGAGATCGCTAAAACTGTTACAGAACTTGCTAAAAAAGGCTATAGAAAACCCTATATACTGATTCTAAACCCATCGAGATATATAAAACTGCTTAGCGTAAGCGAGAAAACAGGTGTAACAGATCTTGAAAGAGTAAAGATGCTTATCGACGAAGTTGTTGTAACCCCAGCTATACCAGATGAAAAAGCTATAGTCTTAAGCTCTACACCAGAAGTTCTAGACATTGTCTACGGAGGTAATTCTGAGGTAGACTACGTAGGACCTGAAGATGGTTTCCACGTATTCAGATTATGGTCATCACTAGCTGTGAGAATCAAGCTACCAGAAGGTATAGCTATTCTAGAAGAGGTGCAGAAATAACTTTAAATAGTTATTCATAAACATAGGAACCCAATACTTTTTTCAAATCTATTCCCCCTTAGGGGTTAAGGAACAGGGTTTTCTGTGTAAAGTTCGTGTATGGAGCTCTATACATAGAGAGTATCTCTTCATAATCTCTATCTATAACTAGGTATCTATGTATAGATATCGAATAAGGGATTTCCTTTCTTAATAAGCTCTATATAATCTTCTACAGCTTTTTCGTAGAGATATACAGGTTTCCATCCTAATTCGTTCCTGATTCTCGATGTATCGACAACAGCTGGGAATCTAACATACTGCCCAGGTACTATCTCTACCTGTATACTCGGTATATACTTTCTAACTATATCGATGAACTCACCAATGCTACATACGAATCCACCTACATTATATATTCTTGAAGGAGCTTTAGGAGCTTCTAGTAGTAGTACTACTGCTTCTGCAACATCTTTTACATATACATAGTTTACCTTCATATCAAGGTTTTTAACAACAATTTTCTCTCCTCTCAAAGCGTTCTCAATTATAGTACTTGAGTATTGAGCAGAAAAACCTCTGTATCTCCCAGGACCGAAAACAACTGTTGGTCTTAATGCTCTGAAATCTATTAAACCTTTTCTCGTGTACCAAAGACCTATGAGTTCTCCTACATACTTCGTAATACCGTAGTACAGAATAGGTTTACCTGCATCTTCTTCTCTAACAGGTTCCGGGGTTTCAGGGTTGTAAACAGCTGATGAGCTCATGAATACGAATTTCTCTACCTTATGGGCAATGCTAAGCTCTATAAGGTTCTGTGTAGCTTCTAGATTAACTTTATAACATTTCACAGGATCTACTTCACAAACATCTGCAAGTAGAGCTGCTAAATGAATAATAGCTTCGGGTTTATATTCAGCCAACAGTCTATTCATAGCGAAAACATCTGTTACATCTACAACTCTATAGATAACCTTAGGGTGTTCTCTAAAAGGTGATGAACCTAACCCTGTAGCGATAACTGTATACCCTTTCTCAACAAGTTTCTCTACAACGAATCTACCTATAAAACCTCTACCCCCAGTAACAACGACATTAACCAAGTTACGCACCGTGATATACCTAGGAATAAAGATTTAAAAGTGATGTAGAGAGATCCTCTCTACCTCTTAATCAGCGGGTTTTATACCGAGTATTTTTCCAAGTGTTGACCCTAGTATGTATAGCAGTATCGATACACCGAATATCATTATAGCTGTTTCACCGAATTCTTTTATATAGCTTCTATTGTGTAGAATAGCTACGTAGAACGTTAGATAAGATACAATAGCTAACGCTATTACCACCATAGCTATGAAAGCTTTTATCAAGTTGTTTATGATGAAGTAAGGTGTTGCTAAGAGAAGTGCTACAGATATATATGCCAGTAACGTGTAGATAGCGGCTAAACCCGGGTTAGCTCTACCTTCGTTCTTTGCCTGCGTATAGGAGGCTATACCCATAGATATTGATGCTGCTATACCTGCTAAAAGACCTGTTAAACCTGCGCTCAACGTGTTTTCAAATGCGCCTAGAGAACCTGTGTAGATACCTGTAAGCTCTATTAAAGCATCTGAGATCCCGAGAGTTATAGCACCTATATATCTAACCCTTCCCTCGTCTATACTCGATAGGAATTCTTTCTCGTGTTTCTCTTCATCTAAAATTATCCTCTCGACCTCTTCCTTTAACTCGTGTTTCAGCTTAGCTATCTCTTTATAGATAGCCTTAGCTGATCTCTCTTTAGCTTCGAGAATCTTTAGTAGAGCTGTTAAACCGAATAGATAGAACATAACCGTGTAGATAAACATCTTAAACATAGAGATACTCGAAGAACATTCACCTACAATACTTCTCCAGAAGAGGTAATGCCTATATTCATCCTCAGAAGCTTTTAAAAGTGTTTCTCTCAAATTCTTTCCCACAAAAGGTTTTCCAGCGAGAGATCTGTATAGATGATACGAAAAATATTCATCTATACACATCTCCCGAACAGTGCTATCTATATCCATAGCTAACACCTACTGTTTTACTCTATGTATACGATCCTTGACTAGATGTTCAAAAGCTTTAGCTATATCTACAACTAGTAGTACTAGGAGTATGAGGATAAGAGCTGTTACTATGTAGTTACCTAAATCGATAAGATCTTTCTCTACATTACTTAGAGCTAGAACGAAGTTTAGTGGGTATAGGGATAGAGATGCTATGATTACGAGAACAGCTTTCTTTATAATCTTCTGGTATACTGAAGGTGTAACCCATAACTTCTCGACAACTCTATCTCTTAAAGCTGTGAACAGAGCTACAAGGTTTTTGATTAAGTTGTAAGCGAAGTAGATTATCAGAGCTATCTCTATAGACGATATGAACTGCCATAGAAATACGTATAGATAAGATCCTCCAGAGGTTTGATAAAAACTAATCTTATCTAAAGCTATACCAGAGAGATATACTGATACTATTAAGAGAGCTAAGTTCAAGAGCATCTCCTCTGCTATCAACCCTATCGAAGGTTTTGTAACAGGTTTAGCTATAGGTACTTCTATACGTGGCACCATTATCTTCTTCCTAAACATCATCTCCTCCCTCATCCTATACCTCAGCGTTCTCGCTATGAAGAACCAGCTAGAGAACGCTACATATATAAACCCTACTTCGTACATGCTCAGGATAGTTGATATAGCTAGAACTGTTATCCTAACATCTCTTGTAGTCCAAGGAAATGAGTTCCTCAGTTTAGCTATGAACTCTCTATCCTCTACAATATTACTAACATAGCTTACGTATATAGAGCCTAGAAGAGTTAAACCGAATAACGATGTAAATAAGATTAGCTGGACTATGTCTACAGCATGGGGTACTATGATCATGGTGATTAGCTGGTAGAACATCGCCGCCATGATCATGGTGTCTACAACTCTATCGAGTAGAGTATCGAGGAAAGCTCCGAATTTACTCTGTGCTTTGAATAATCTAGCTAGTTCTCCATCAACACCGTCTAGGATCGAGGATAGGATAGCTAGAACTGCTCCTACCGAGTTCTTACCTAAGAATATGAAGAACGAAGCTAGTATACCTATGGAGAAAACTATGAGTGTAACTATGTTTGGATCTACATATATTCTCGATTTATATAAAGCGAGGCTTATCTTCGTCGATATCTTTCTATTTATATACCTAGAAACAATACCGTCGCTCTCTTTGACAAGGTTTCTAGCTAAGATTCTCCAGTATAGTTTCCTAGCTCTCTCAACATCTTCAGGAGTATCTATATCTTGCCATAGATAACCAGATACATCTATGTAGCCGACAAGACCTTCTCTAGCGAGAGTGTTGATGAGATCTGATAGAGATGCTTTTCTACCTTTCTCAGCAACCACCTTCTCTACATAGCTATAGATATTCCTAGGTATATAGAATAAACCTGTATCTATACCGCTATAAGGAGGTATATTCTTACCTGATAAAACAACAGTACTGCCATCGACAACGATCTTCAGACCTTCAACAGCATCCCTACCCCTAATCAGTCTATCTAAACAGAGATAGATCTGCGAAGAACCTTTAGCAGTTTTAACAAGTTTTCTAAGAATAGCTATTTCGTATATATGGTCAGACATAGATAAAACAACATCATCTTCAACACCTCTACTCTTCAAAACTTTTAAAGCTTGGTAAAAAGTCCAGAGATTACCATCACCTTCAACAACATCTACAACTAGAACCTCGACATCGTCTCTACCTCTAAAGAATTGCTCAAGCTCAGACCTAGTCACAACATATATATCCTTAATACCAACTTCGCGGAAAACATTAACAATATAATCTAGAACAGTTAAACCAGGTTCGAGCTCGATCAAAGTCTTGGGGATACCTGAAACAACAGATTTTAAACGAGTAGCGAAACCAGCTGCAAGTATAACCCCAATCACATTAACACCCTAACCCTCTCTCAGCACAGAAAACCTACCTAATATAGATTGATTGCCTTAGGTATTTATATTTATATGCTTATCTGATTAATCTTAGACCAAGGATCGCGAGAAACATATACGAAACATATACTATATATGCTGTAGTTAAGCAATTGACGAACTTCAATAGTAGATATAGATGTTACCCTGGCATAATGTTAGAGATAAAGTTTGTCGCCCCCTGAAGCCAGAGAGCTTCATCCATTCCGGGAAAACCCGGTTGTTGGCTCTCCCGGCGTCGGGGGCTTGATATATACTATCCTTTTTTGTCTAAAAATTTTAGCTATTTGTTGTAACTATGTTTCGATATCTTTAGCTTGTATAAAGAGTATGTTGAGCATTTACATGATTAATGCGTGCTTAGCTAATTCTCTTTCACCATATTTTAGCTCTACCATGTTAATCATGTTTGGGGATTGTGTTTACGAGTTTCTCAATGTTTTGCTTTATCTTCTCTACATCGTTTTCCTGAGGTAATCCGTTAACATACACTACGTCTACGATTTTGAATTTTGATGTTTTGAAGAGGTTATTCAGTTTATCTTCTTGGAGTTTCCCCCATCCGTAGGTATTGATTATCAGTATAGGTTTATTGGCATTGATTTTATCTATAAGTAGCTGTACTACATACCTTATCACCGGGGATATATCTCCATCATATGTTGATATCCCTAAAACTATGGCGTTGGAATCTATAGCATCTCCTAGCATATCTGAGATATGTGGTTGTTCTCTATCTCTGACCTCCTCCCCGCCCTAAAGGGCGGGGGTTCCCGCTAAGGCGGGGAGGTTTGGGATTACATCCCCTCTTCCCGAGGGCTCAATCCCAGGCTGGGTCTCCAGCCCATTACCCCTATCCATTGGACTCGGGGTTATGAGTATGTTGTATGCTCCCACCAGATCTGCGTTGAATACCTTGCTTAGCTTTGTGCATTTGAATAGTCCACGCTTGGCTCTACTACCGCACTTCTTGCCATGAATTGGGCACTTAGATGAGGTGTGTGCTTCGTTTACGTAGACCACTGTTATCCCATATTCCTCTGCAACCTCATATATCCTCCTCAGTAGGTAGCCATATGTCCAAATGTGGATGTTGTTAAAGTTTCCGTTCTCCTGGGCAATGTATTTGGGATAGCCGACCTTGATGACTGAGACCCCCACGTTGTGCAATCATTCAATTGCTTGTCTAACCTTTGAATCGATATAGGTTTTGACTTGCCTCCTCCACTTTGAGTACATAGACCTGAGTCTTCTAGAGGTCTTTAAGCCATACTTATTTAATGTGGATTGATACTCAGCAATCCTCATCCTCCAGTAGTGAGATAATGCTTTAAGAGGTCTGCCATTAACAAGCTTTGTCAAACCATTCCCAACGTATATAGCCACCAAGTTGTTGACGCCAACATCAATACCTGCTACTAGATTCCCTCTTGGGCTCCCCGGGACGCTAGCCCAGACTCCCCTAATGGCTTTCTCGCTCGCGTCAAATGACATGTGGACATACCACTTCCTCCTGTCTTGGTCATAGCGTATCTCTAATCTACCCTGCTCCCCTCTTAGGTGTATCAAGCCTTTGTACCTCACTTCTATCCATCCAATGGCTCCCAATCCCTTGAGGACTATTCTATCGCCTTCTATCCTGTACTGGTCTTTCCTCAGAACAGTCCATAGAGACCTCTTATTGTTTTTCTTCTTGTACCCTGGTGGATTGACCCTCGTGACGAATGGTGGCAACTTGCCCTCTTTCTTAAGCTTTAGCATTTTGAAGAAGCTCTTCCATGCTTCATCATTCTTATTTAAGATTTGTTGAGTTGTGGTGGAGCCTATCAATATTTTATACTTTTCATAGAACTCTTTGTATGTTGCTTTGAAGTCTACGCCTTTCTTCTCGAAGAACATCCTTCTCCTAGCGTAGTTCACCTCATTCCAGAGCTTGGAGGATAGACTGCAGAGTCGCTTCAGCTTTTCCTCAGAGTTTTTATCGACTACAAGCTCTACAATACATGTCCTCTTCGTCTCTCTTTCCCCCACTGCTCTTCAACATACCTCTTAACAATATCTGCTGTCACGTTTCCAACAGTTGTCACGAAATAACTTCTACTCCACAACTTCCCACGAGCAGTTTTAGTCCTTAGCTCTGGAAACCTTTGCAGTATCCTCCTAGCACTCTTACCCTTAAGATAGTTCACAATATAGGCTGGAGAGTGCCTTGGAGGACATAGAGCAAACACATGGACATAATCAGGCATAACCTCTAAGGCTAACGGTTCACACCCAAGCTCTCCGAGTATCTCACTTAAGACCTCTCTAGTGTATTCAGCAACCTCCCCTACGAGAATATCCCTACGATACTTGAGGATCCAAACAAAGTGATAACCACACCAATACCTAGCATGCCTAGTACTCCTAAGCCTCGTCCACTCTAGAGATTCGCCCTCCAAGACACTCCTCAGAACACACTATAGGATACACACCTTATAAACTTTTTATTAATCCCCGCCTTAAAAGGCGAGGCTTTCAGTTGTAATTACAGGTCTTAGCAAGTGGTGAACGCTATCGTACCTCCAACACCAACTTCGCAGTCATCTGGGTGAGGAGCTATGTAGAGGACTTTGTTACTCACATCAAAAACTTTATCGAAATCAGGTGTTATAATCTTTTTACAACAAGTTTAATAGATTTCTCTAGAGGTTTTGAGCTTGGGAAAGCCCTTATCTGAAGCACCCCTCTCTCAGTACTCCATGTTGAAGACTTAGATTAAGCGTAGGATGAGATAATCGTTATAGTGCTCAACAGCGATCCTCCTATACATAACCTCATCTTTGTGTAACAGGCTTGTGAGAACTAGTGTAATACTCCCCTCTTTCACCTAGAGGATCTATATCAACACTTTTGCAATACTTAGCAAAGGTTACTACATTATCCCTGCGTATCTCTATCCCTAACTACTTTTCCAACTTATTCACAGTTTCAATGAGTAGGGGTTTAATATTATTCCCCAATCTCTTTGTATAGTAGTTCCTCTGAGTCCTCACTCCATAAAGGCTCTATGAGCCTTGTACCAGTTTCTCTAGCAACATCCTCCATATACCTTAGATGATCCTCTATATAAACATCGCCAACAACAATCTCTTTAGTTCTTAACCTCCTGAGGAACTCTATAGTCTCAATTTTCTCAAAACCTTTCTTCAGAGCCTTAACAACAACTGGTGTGCCCATCTTTAGATGCGTCCCAATGGTCTTACCAATGTTTAATACGTGAGGACTTGGTCTAGGAAACTCATATACGAAAACTACTGCTAGATCCACTTCACCAACTCTCATAATCGCATAGATAGAGTCTTTACCTTCAGAACTTAGCGCAACCCTCATCACAGCTTCGCCTAGGGGAATTACGGAGTTATGCATATGGAGTCTGTGCCTGCACCTGCTTCAGCAGGAGCCTTAATCCTCTCACCAACGAATTCATACCCAAACTTGTTTATGATGTTCCTAAGTATTCTTTTACCCTCGAAACACTCTCCCCTTAAACACTTAGCCGGAATCTGCAACGCTATTTCTTGAACCTTCTTGCTTAAGTATGGTGCTACAGCTTTAATGTCTAAGCAATTTGCTATCTCTAGCTCTGGATACCTGCCACTAATACCCCACTTCTCTCTATAAACCTCAATCTCATTCTCATGCAGCCAAAGCATGAATGAGTACCCTGCAAACAGCTCATCCCCACCACTACCAGTGTAAATGCATTTGCATCCAAACTCCTTAGCCTTCATAAGGGTTGTGTAGAAGACCACATCGTTTCTGAGCTCAATGCAGAGCTCGTGATAGGCCTTGCCATCAATGCAGCTATAAACATCCTTTAGCACATTCTTCACGTACTCAAGATCTATAGGAATAAATGTTACGGGAATGTTAAGAACTTTAGATAGGTAATTCACGTATACCAGGTCCCTCGGTATACCATCCTTAAAGAATGTGTATAGCCCCCTAATCCTGAGACCACTAAGCTTAGCAATAATAGCTATTAGGGAGGTGTCTATACCAGCACTAAGAGCAATACAGTCACAGCTACTCGAATTGATATAGCTCATCAGAGCTCTGATCAACATATCCTCAAAAGCGCTACAGGTAATGCTAATCCGCATAAAATCTGTATGCTGCATAAGAATATGTGGCTACCCTAGCTATATAAGCAATCATCAACATGAAAAAGCTTAAAAATCCAGACCTTTTACTATATGGCTAGGGTAGCCACATATGCAAGCCAAGTACATGGCCATAATCGTAGTCGTACTAATAGTTGGAATAGCAATAGGTTATGGAGGAGCATACTTAGCGCCAAGACCCACAGCAACTGTACTAACAACAATAGTATCAACAGTGACAACAACTGTTACAAGTCCATATACATCTGTTATTACTAGCCCAACAACAGTAACAACAAGCATACCACTAACAAAGACAGTAACAACATCAGCTCCAACAACAGTTGAAGTAACAATCACAACAACAGCTACGATTCCAACAACAGTCCCTACAACAATACCTGTGACTATCACAACCCCAGTAACCGTCCAAGTCTCCTGGCCAAGAACAGTTGTTGATGCATTGGGAAGGGAGATAGTATTTAAAGAATCGCCAAAGAGGGTGGTCTCTGCAATACCTAGCATTACAGAACATCTATTTGCACTTGGATTAGGTGACAGGGTTGTGGGTGTTGATAGCTACTCAAACTGGCCTCCAGAGGTTGTTAACCTGACTAAGGAGGGGAAGATAATTGTTGTTGGAGGTCCATGGACTCTAGATATAGAGAAGATAGTGGCCTTGAAGCCAGATCTAGTGCTCATGTGTAGAGGTGTAAAGCCTCAAGAGTCTCAGTTCGCGCCTAAGCTTGAGGAGCTAGGGATAAAGACATTCTTCCTTGTGTGTGATGCTGCTAAGAACCAGTACGATGTGTACATGGATATTAGGACTCTTGGCAAGGTATTTGGTGTGGAGCAGAAGGCTGAGGAGCTAATCAAAACAATAGATGATAAGGTAAGGTTTGTGACTACAAAGCTTTCACAAGCTAATGCTACTAAACCTAGGGTTCTGCAACTAGTTGGACCACCTTCATGGGGCCTCTGGAGTGCTGGTGGAGACACATTCATTGGGTGGCTAATAGAGACTGCTGGAGGAAGAAACATAGCGTCTAGGTATAGTGATTGGCCACAGCTAAGCTACGAGTACATACTGTCTCAAGGTCCAGAGGTAATCATTATTACTGCTCACGGCATAGACCCTAAGAAGGTTGCTGACGAACTGAAGCAGACACCTCTTGTTAATACAACAGCTTGGAGAACTGGAAGAGTATATATGCTAACGGGAGAAGCTAATGATATGCTGTCTAGACCAGGGCCAAGAATAGGTGATACATTGCTGCTGCTTGCAAAGATTATCCATCCAGAGATCTTTGGCGAAGTGCAGAGAGCTGATGTTGTAAAGATCTCAGAGGCTTGGGTAGCGCCACTAGTAATTCAAGTTCCTGTAGCAGGCTATGACTTTGCATTGCTGGCTGTAGCAGTAGAGGTATAGCAATGTGGCAATAAGCTTTTATGAATCAAAACTTAGGAACTTTTTAATCTTCTTCTCCCTCCTTACACTCTTAACTGTTGCATTATTTGTTGTGCACCTCTCTATAGGCCCTGCAATGCTTGACCCAATTCTAGTTTTTCAAACGTTATTTGGTCTTTCACCTAATCCGGAAAAAGCAATTGTGAATGTTGTTTCCCTCAGGCTTGCAAGAGCCTTAGCCACACTCTTATCTGGAGCTACACCTGCACTTCCGGGTTTGCTTATGCAGACTATTACTAGGAATCCTCTTGCAGATCCCTACATATTTAGCTTATCATAAACAGCACTAACATTTGTTACTCTAGGATTAATTTTCGCACCCTCGTTAATGGTTTACAGACACCACATAATTGTTGTAGTGTTCTTAGGCGCTTTATCAGGGTACATGCCAACAGTTTTGCTATCTAGGCTTGGTGGAGGTAGTGATATCTCGATGATGCTAGCCGGTATAGCTGTTGCATCCCTGTTTTCAGGATTATCACATGTACTTCTGTACATAGTTCAAAGCATGCTTAGAAGCCAGTATGTATACTTCCTACGTGGTAGCACAGCAACTGTTCTACAGAAGGAGATATCACTAAATGGCTGATTTGTCGTTGTCTCTCACATTCATTTCGTTACCATTTATTAAACCACTGAATGCGTATCTATATGGGGATCCCTAACGCTAAGCAACTTGGTTTCGAACCAGAATTTATAAGGCATCTAGGAGCGTTTGTAGTATCCCTCCTAACGGCTGTAATAGTTTCTTATGTGGGGATCATAGGGTTCATAGAACTTGTGGCACTACACATAGCGAGATTCCTTGTAGGCTCAAACCACTTATTTTCAATGCCTACTGCCATCCTTGTTGGAGCCTCAATAGCATTATCTGCCAATAGTATTGTTAAGCTGATAAGTATATATGTAGATGCTGTAGCAGAGCTACCCCTAGGTGTAGTAACCTCTATCATTGGTGCACTATTCCTTGTATACCTAATCATTAAGAGGTTGAGAGAATGAAGCTAGTAGCAGATGGTGTAGAGGTTTACTACAACTCTATACTAGCATTAAGAGGTGTGTCGTTTGAGGCTAGTGTGGGTGAGGTAGTAGCTGTTATAGGATATAATGGAGCTGGGAAGACAACGCTTCTAAGAGCTATCACCTCTATTGTTAAGCCTTTGAGAGGTGCTGTATACATAGATGGGAAGGAAGCCCATCAATAGTGTTCCTCTTAGGGAGCGGGGAAGGCTAATAGCCTTGGTAGAGCCAACATATCGAGGTCCATACAATCATACAGTTTTAGAGTTCCTATTAACTGTTGGTATCCCCATAGCAAGTTCTATAGCTTTATCCCTTTGAGAAGGGATTTAGAGGTAATAGACGCTATTGTTAAGAGGTTAAACATTACGCACTTACTTAACAGGAGACTAGATGAGCTTAGCTCTGGAGAGTTTTCAGAAAGTCCTCTATAGTAAGGGGCCTTGATTCATGAGCCAAGGGTGCTGCTACTGGATGAGCCAACAGCATTCCTCGACATTAAGTACAATCTTGAGGTTCTAGAACTTGTTTGGAGCATTATCAAGGAGCAGAGGATCATAAGCATTATCTAAGTAATGGAGTTATTGTGGCTGCTGATAACCCTGATGATGTTTTTAGGGAGGAGCTAATAGAGAAGGTATACGATGTAAAGATACAGATTCTAGATATTGGTATATAGAAGGGTTGTTATACCAATACAGCTTATAAATCATGGGCAATCCTTATGACTAAGACAACAATATATCACATAACTTACTATGACTATGATAAGAGTGTTTATATACAATTCCTGTCATGCAACTTTGGGTGCTTGGGGCTGTGTAAGGAGGAAGTTTCTATGGGATCACCACCTCGGAGATAATGGGAGGAGCTTAAGTAATGTTAAGATTAGGCTACTCGAGGTAGAGAAGCTTGCTGAGGTTTTGAAGAGTATTGATAGAGAGTTTGAATTGAAACGAGCTGTTCTTGGTGGGGGTGAGCCTACAGCAGATCCATCATTCTGCAACATTATGAAGATTTTACATGACCTAGGCTTAGAGGTATCTATCCTAACTAATGGGTACCTCCTAGACAAGGTTCTTAAGTGTATACATAAGGAGGATACACTGGAGATTAGTATCAAGAGCATTTGGCCTGAGAGGTTCGCCATGTACATGGGTAGGAAAGCTTCTGATCTAAATAGAGTTCTTAACAATATCGAGAACGTGTTCAAACAAGGTTACAGGGTTATTATTGGAACCATACTCATTCCAGGATTCAATGATGCGAAGGATGTAGAGGAAGTGGCCAGATTCATAGCCACACATTTAAATACTTCCACTCCTCTAATAATAGATGAGTATATACCCGTATCCACAGCACCTTGGAGAAGACCAACATATGAAGAGCTTGTAGAGGCAAAGCAAAGAGCTGAAAAGCACTTAATGAATGTGATTTTCAGAAGCTCTTACACAGTGAAGCTGAAGGGGAAGGTATATCCAATATTTCCTAGAACACCATAAATGTGCTAGAACTCGCTAGTTATAGTCTAGAACTATGCAATGGTTTGAAGCGTCTCATTTAGCCATTCAATTGTACCAGTGAATGATGGTCCGAAGTGAGCTAGATTAACTTCCTTACTCTCCTTCACCAGGTAAACTCTACCCTCCCTAAATGCTTTAGTGCTTTCAAGAGGTTTCCTAATCTTCTTGTACTCCTCTATGGAAATATTCATGAAAGGTTCTTCTATATTAACTAGCACCACTTCAGGATCTCGCTGAACAGTATCCTCATCTCGAGGAGTGAAAAATCCCCAGGCAACATCTCTATAGATATTCACCCCACCAGCAATCCAGACACCATCATCTATAAATGTGAGTGCTCCTGTTGTTGAGAATGATTTATCTGGCCAGAGGTACTCTATGTAGACCCTCGGCCTTCTCTTCACATTCTTTGATCTCTCCATTACCCTGTAGATTCTTTGCAGGAATCTTTCAGCAAGGTCGCGAGCCTCATAGTACCGGCTAACTATTGCCCCTACATCGAGTATAATATGCGATATTATTGCATAAACATTTGTTGGTAGAGGCATCAGATAAGCATTAAATCCATGGCTCTTAACAAGTTCTAGGAACCCATCATGAACTCTAGATTGCAGGAACACAATATCTGGATTAACCTGCTTAAGCCTATCAATGAAGATATGTGTATAAGTACCTGCAATAACTTTGTTACGCGGATTCTTAAGGTAAGGCAAACACCAAGGCGTTACACCAACAATCTCATCCTCTAATCCCAAAAGTACAAGAGTCTCTGTTACTGAAGGCGACAAACTCACTATCCTCATGGTCCCCCCGGGCTCTATATGGCTTGGATAGCCACATATATAGCACAAATATTTAAACAGATATTTAAACGTTCTTGTTTTCAAACTCTAGCTTGAGCTTGACGCTATACGGAGTGCTGATTTATGAAGGCTTTGAGGTTGTACAAGGCTTTTGGTCTTAGGCTTGAGAAGGTTGAGGATCCTAGACCTTTAGAAGGGCGGGCTCTGATAAAGACTGTTGCTGTAGGTATATGTGGAACAGACAAGGCTTTCTACACGGGCTCGTACCCATTGTTCAAGTCCCCTCTTATACCTGGTCATGAGGTTGCTGGTGTAGTTGTTAGTAGGGATCTCTAGTTACTAGCGAGATCAACTTCCCCTGTAGTAAGTGCTATTATTGTAGAATGGGTCTCTATACGCATTGTCCCTATAAGAAGACTCTTGGGATAGATTTTGATGGGGGATTCGCTGAGTACTTCATTGCCCCTATTCAAGCTCTTCACACTGTTGATTATCTAGACTCTGTTGTAGCTACTGAGGTTGAGCCATTAGCAGCTATTCTCAATGCTTTTGAGCAGTTCCCGCTTACACCAATGAGTAGAGTAGCTGTTATTGGTACAAGTAACATTGCTTACTTAGCAACACAAGTGCTGCTCAACATGGGTCTTCAATCCATTGTTGTTGCTAGGAGGGGTAGCCCAAAGGCTACATACTTTAAGAAGCTTAGTGTGGATATTATCTATGTTGATGAGGTTAGGGAGTATGTAGCTAGGTACACACTTGAAGGTATAGGCTTCGACATGGTTTTTGAAGATAGTGGAAGTACTGAAGGTCTTGAGCTAGCCATTGGGATTACTAGACCTAGGGGAGTAATACACCTCAAGTCAACGCCAGGAGCCCTATTCAAAGCTGATATGACTAAAGCTGTTGTTAAGGAGCTCAGAATTATTGGTACTAGGTGTGGTACTTTCAGAGAGTTTAGGAGGTCTGTAGAGATGCTCAAATCTGGAGCTGTAAAGCCTTTGATCACATCCGTACTTCATGGCATTGAAAATGGTTTGGAGGCGTTTAAGAAGTCTCTTAGTAGGGAGGAGGTAGAGGTTGTTCTAAGGTTGTAAAGCATATAGGGCCTGCAAAAGATTGTTTACTATAGTGATAGTGCCATGTGCTTCTTAACAATACTCATGTTAAGGAGATTGATTAGCTTAAGCGAGTTTGAAAAGCTTTTGAAGGATCTAGGTTTTGAAACTGTTGTTAGGGGTAGTATTCTAGAAGCTAGGAAAGGGGATGCCAAGCTTAAAGCTAGGCTAGAAAGAGATAAGCTGAGAATTGAAACTAGTGATTATGGTGAGAGCTGTTTAAGGGATTACGACGCTATATACAAGGGTCTTATAGAGCTCGATGCTAAGCCAGAAGCCATATACCTTATGAGTCCATACATCTATAGCTATGAGAAGAAACGTGGCATTACCAAAAAGTTGTTGAAGAAGCTGGGTATAGAGGCTAATGAGATATACAGTGGTTACTGTGGCTAGCTAGACCTTGGGTAATAAGTAATGGAGTTACCGAGTTATAGGATAGGTGTAGAGAACTTAACTGAACCATATAGAACCCTTATTACAAAGCTTGTTAATATACTTCAGCAAGTCTTTAGTAATAGGTAGGCTAGCATCTATAGCTATCTTCAGTTGTATTGCTCGTGGTGAAGCTAGGAGCGATGTTGATGTGAATATACTTATAGTTGCTAGGGATCTGCCCAGATCTAGGTTTAAGAGGCTTGAGCTTTTTGAGAAGGCTGAAGAGGTGATTGAGCCTTTTGTTGAGGAGCTCTGGTCCAGGGATATATACGTAGATTTCTCACCAATTATTCTAGATGTTGAGGAGACTGAGAAGCATAGACCTATATACCTAGACATGGTTATATATGCTGTAATTGTTTTTAACAGGAATGACTTCTTTAAGAAAGTTCTTGATGAAATTGCTGAGAAGTTGAAGACTTTAAGTACTGAGAGGAAGAGGGTTGGCAAGCTCTGGTCCTGGGTATTGAAGAAGGAGTATAGACCTGGTGAGGTGATAGAGATCTGAACAATGGTGCTATGGCAAGGTCCTACATTAGACAAGCACAGAAGAATTAAGCATGCTAAAGAAGCTTTTGAGAATAAGAACTACCCCTACGTCATTAGGCAGCCCCAGGAAGCAGTTGAGCTCTTACTCAAAGCATCTCTTAGACTTGTTGATGTAGAGCCTCCTAAGTGGTATGATTTTGGACCAGCTCTTAGGAGAGAAGCTCACAGATTTTCCTTAATGGTTTCAGCAGCTCATACCTAAGCTAGCAAGAATCTCTAGGAGATTAAGAAGGGAAAGAGAATTATCTATGTACGGTGATGAAGAGTCTGAAACCGTTTCTTGGTAGATAGCGGTTCATAGCCTCTCATATTCATTGGTTTCAGCTCCCCACCATCTACTTCTCAACGATCTCCCTAAGTCCTCTCACCGCAGCGGCTCACCGCTAGTCACCTAGTGGCTCAAAGCCCTGCAGGTCTCGGGAGCTTGGAGATTATGTGTAGTGGTCTTGAGAGTTTTAATCATTAGTGGTAGATGCTATACAATGAATATAAAGACTGAAACAGCCCACATGACGAGCTTTACGATAGTGAAGACTTGAAAGAAGCGTTATCATGGGCTCTAGAGGAAGCTGGACCAGCTCTTCAAGTACTTTAGATATATCCACACCCACAAAAACACCACATTTATAGAATCTCTATATGTGTAAATACATATAACTATTTATGAAGATAGCGATATCTATAGCTATCCCCGGAAAGAATATATTTTCCCGATCTAGATATTCTCAGGGAGATCCATATGACCTGTTTTGAAAAACCTTTTACATTTTCAAGTGCTGGGTATGAGTTATCAGCTTTCATCCATATACCGTTTACAGGTTTCAGTTCGATGGTTTTAATGCTCCATGGTTTCACAGGGAATAAAGTTGAAGCTAATAGACTTTTTGTAGATATTGCAAGAGCTTTGTGTAAAGCTGGGGTAGCTGTGTTTAGGTTTGACTATAGATGTCATGGTGATTCACCTCTAGATTTCGAAGAATTCAGGTTTGAATATGCTCTAGAAGATGCCGAAAATGCTCTAAAGTATGTTTTAAACAGCTTCAACCCGAAGAAAGTGTTCCTAATAGGTCTTAGTATGGGTGGTCATATAGCTGTAAGGTTGGCAACTAGCTATGGGGAGAAACTCTCTGGTGTGGTGCTTCTTGCACCTGCTCTAAGATTTAGAGAACCTGGGAGAGATGTGAGGAAGATGATGCAGAGAATAGATAACTACTACATTTTCGGACCTTTCAGGATAAGAGTAGATGCTTTAGAGGATATGGGTAAGTATAATGCTATCGAGTTAGCCGATGAAATAAGCATCCCCATGCTCATAATCCATGCTAAAGACGATCAAGTAGTTCCGTATACACAATCAACAGAATTCTTCGAGAAGCTGAAGATCCAGGATAAGAAGTTGATACTACTCGATGAAGGAGGGCATGTGTTCTCTACATACACATCGAAAACAAGAGTTATAACAGAGATAGTGAACTGGATAAAAGAGAGATCACAGTAATAGAGCAAATCCTAGCATAATTAAAGCTAGCTAAATCTTTTCACATAGTTTTACAACTAGTGATCTAAGTACATCGAGGTAGAGATTCATTTAAAGCTATCCTCATAACCTCTAGCTCATCGCATGTCAACATAAAGAAGTACTCAAATACACCAGGTTTCTCAACAACAACTAAACCTTTCCTCAAAATCTTTAGCCTAAAGATGGGGTTTAACTGATCTAGAGGGACAATATCTACAGGTATGCCAAGCTCTAACTCGAGCTCGGAATTAATTTTCAAAAACTTATCTAAATCCATAGCATAGCTATAGATAGCTATATCAATATCCCTAAAAACATCCCCTTCAACAAAACTCCCAAAAACAATAGCTAGATCTATATCGTATCTCGATAAAAACTCCTTAATCTTCTTCAACAAAACCTCTTTCTCATTCTTACTAAACCTATAATACCTGAACCTCTCCTCAAATACTTCCGACAAACAGCGAAACCCTCTTGATAAACTCTTCAACATATCTAAAATTCTTCTTAACAGCATCGTATATAACCTTATCATCTATAACCCAGTACCTATGAACAAGAAGATTCCTCAGCCTAATGATCTTCACAAGCTCTTCAGATAGACTACGTTGTATAAAACTTCTATCAGCAAGAAGTTTAAGAGCATGTGTAGGTGTTTCAGGCTCTAAATCATAGATATTTCTACATATATGTAGAGCTATAGCTGATACTGCTTCAGCGATAACAATGATGTTGTAACGTATAGCATATTTATCGGAGTCCGTGAGTTCTTCAAAAGATTTCTCTGAGCATCTAGATATAAATGAGATCGCGTTCCTTATCTCAGAGATAAGCTTCTTTATACGTTCTCTATCAATACCCACTACGAACCTCCCTGTATCTATGGTTGAGAGTTGTTAATAATTCTGTTCATCTAGATAGCTAATAATAAGATTATGTTTTGATAGCTATGATGTATAGGTTATCGCTTCTCTTCCTAAGGTAGCCTATAGTTCCTTTGGAGATGATTCTTAGGTTATTTTTTGTGACGAAGTTTGTAAACTCTTTTTCTGTGTAGAGATAGTATACTCTTTTGAATTTCCTTCTCCTCGTTCTCCAGTAAACAATGTATTTTCTTGGATATCCTAGTAAACCTCCTAACGTTTTTATATAGTTAGCTATTGTCTTCAACAAGAATCTCTTCTGTTTCCAGAACCAGATAGTTGTCAACACCATTCCTCTAAGTTTTAAAGCTCGATACACTTCGTTGAAGAATTCCTGAACAAATTCTTTAGGTAGATGGTGGACAAGAGCTATAGCTATAACGGAGTCTATAGAATTACTCCTAATAGGCATTCTAATAGCATCCCCAACAATAGCATCTCCTAGAACCCCTCTTCTCTTCAGCACTTCTCTAGCTATATAGATCATAGATTTCGATATGTCTAAACATATAACATAACCTCTACTCCTATAAGCAATATCAACACCATTGATACACGGACCTGAACCAGCATCTAGAACAACTCTTCCTCTAACAACCTTCGCAATAGACCAAGGTCTTGATCTCCAGAACCTATACCCTTCAGCAATAATGTTGTAAGACTCTATAGTCTCTATGTAATCTCTATAATCTTTATCTAAAATCTTCATACCTTACCACACAACCCTAATCTGTATGTCGAAAAGATTCTTTAAACTACTGTAATGAAGATCCTTAGCTTAACAACTTATTAACCATATCAACACTATACACTAAGGAGTTCAATGGTTTCACGAGCTTTCAACCAGTTTAAACAAGCTCTTAAAGATCTTGAACATGCTGAGAAACCCCTTAGGTTAGGAGACTACGAATAGACTTGTTTTGCAGCTCATCAAGCAGCTGAAAAAGTTATTAAAGCTCTTTACCAGAAGCTAGGTCTTGAGGTATGGGCACTCTGCCTCTAGACTTCTATAGCCTTCCTGAAGATTTTAAACCCCCGAAAGAGCTTATCGATATAGACATTATATAGCTTCGAGACACCCTAATATCTATCCCGAAGATGCTCTTACGTATTAATATACCGAAAGCAAGGCTAGGAGGGTGATAGAGTATGCACGTAAAATCATCGAGTTCTGTAGAAGTGAAGGTTTTCAAGCTTAACTACGATTATGTAATTAAGAAGCTTAGAGAATATGCTGAGAAAGCCTTGGAGAAAAGAGCTGTAGCAGTTATATTGATAGGTTCTCTCGCTAGAGGGGATTACACAGCTTTCTCAGATGCAGATATCGTTACAATCGAAAGCCTCGCCTTTTAAGGCGGGGATGGGTAGAAAAGCTTATAAACTCTCTCTATCTAATTGCCCTCAGTGATGAGTATTAAACTCTTTGAGCCATTGACGATGATAAACAGCCTACTCATAACCCCGAGTCCCAAGAGGGATAGGGGTAACGGGTCGGAGACCTGGCCCGGGATTAAACCCTCGAGAAGAGGGGATGTAATCCCAAACCTCCTCGCTCTAGGGGAACCCCCGCTCTTCAGGGCGGGGAGGAGGTCAGAGTTGTTCGCAACGATTACAACTGAAAGCCTCGCCATTTACTGTAGGGAGGAGAACAGCACATAGCATAGGATGTATCCACACGCCATAGATACGCCAAGTCCACGGGGTTCGGGTTTCATAGAGCTTGGTATTGTTTGGTATCAAGCTCTCTACCCTTGGCTTCACAGCCCTCGAGACCCCTTTCATCGGGATCCATATCACAGGGCTCCGCCCGCTCGGGGTGACCCCTACCCACAACTCCCCCTTCACAGCTTTCTCTGGGTCACTGCTGTGGGGTAACCCCGCATCCTGGCTTCTCCTCAAACCCACCTCTCTTGGGTCTTCGAGATACACCCGCATCTCAAGGCATCTCCCAAATAGTGGAGGGATCGACAACCCTTATAAACCTATATGAAACTAGAAACAGCTACGAAGGGCGTTGCAGCAGCTAAGCTTTTCACTTTTCTCTGTTAAACTTGATGTATTGATGTTTGGTGATATTGTTTTGAAGCCAGATATTGTCAAACCTTGCAATGTTGTTGCTGTGGTTAGTGGAGGTCCTGATAGTATGTGCTACCTGTCTTTGTGGCTTAGCAGAGGTTGTAATGCATATGTCTTAACGTTTAACTATGGTCAGAAAGGGGCTAAAGAGATTGAGGTTGCTAAGAAGCTTGTTAAGAAGCTTAATGAGTTGGCTGAGGCTCGTGGCTGGGGCAAGATTATAGAGCATAGGATTGTTGATGTAGGTTTTCTGGGGGTGCTTTGGAGAGGAACACAGCTAACTGATGAATCTGTTGAAGTTAGTAGAGAGTACAAGCCCTCTGTTGTGGTTCCAATTAGGAATGTGGTTATGTTGTCAATAGCTTCTGCCTATGCCTATACAATCAGGGAGTTAACGGGGTACAGAGCTTACGTAATTTATGGTGCTCAGCTAAGTGACGCAACGTATAATCCTATTATTAAGGACTTTAACTACCCTGATTGTACACCAGAATGCGTACAGACATTAGAAGTAGCACTTCAGCTGTGTCACTTTAGGAATGCTAGGGACTTGGAGATATGGTCGCCATCGAGAGAGGGACTGGCAAAGCCAGAGCTTCTAAAGATTTGCTATGAGCTTGTAGATGACCTGGTTTACGAAACTTGGAGTTGCTACCTAAGCTATGAGAAGCATTGTGGTAAGTGTGAAAGCTGTATCAATAGGGCTAAAGCATTTAGAGAAGCAGGGATACCTGACAAGACAGAGTACATTGTTGAGCCAAGTATATGAGTAGCTGAGGTAAGATGCATTCTGTTGAGCTTAGAGAAGTTGTTGTCAGGTTTGGTGATAGAGAGGTTCTGAAGAGGATTTCAACAGTATTTGAGCCCGGTGTTCACATTGTGCTGGGTAGGAATGGCGCTGGTAAGACAACTTTGCTCAGAGCCATAGCGGGGCTGGTGAGGTTTGAGGGTGAGATAAGGGTCTTTAATAGGAGTGTCAAGGATATGAGGAGGAGAGAGTTATCAAGGCTTGTTGGCTACTGCTGGCAAAACCCATACTACGGCTTCATAGAGGCAACGGTCGAGGACGAGATAAGGGCTATACTGAACTCCCTAGGTGTTGAGGGTGACTGGAAGGTTGCTGAACAACTTGTGCCAAGAGAGCTTATGGATAGGGACCCTGCGACCCTCAGTGGTGGTGAGGCTAAGAGGGTGTCGATAGCCTCTATACTAGTTGCTGACCAGCCTATATGGCTCCTCGACGAGCCCTTTACATACCTAGATAGGGATGGTATAGAGGCAGTCATGAAGCTTGTTGAGTATGAGAGAAGCAGAAACAAAACAATTATTGTAGCTCTGCATGAGATCTTCTACGCCTCTCTGATAAAGCCTGATACATTCCTAGTGCTAAACGGTGGCAGGGTTGTGGCTATGGGTAGGTGGGATGATCTCTCAGATGATGTTCTTAGGAAGGCGGGGCTTATCTCAAAAGGTGATATATGTGCTTCTCTCTGTAGCTCTAGAAATCCTGGACTATAGATGTAGAGCAGCAAGAATTCTATCAACAAGACCTGCTCTCTACATAAAGCTAGTGCTATTAATAGCCTCAATAACTATTCCACTACTTTCTTCGGAGAGAATAGCCCTACTCTTCATAGCCTCAATACTACTCCTACTCCTAGCACTAGGGCTTAAACTAACAGTAGCATACATAGCTATCTCTACTCTACTCCTCTACACAACCCTTCTAGCATCAGCAATAATATTCAGAGGCAGCATAGAGTCAGTAACTATGTTCACTCTCACTGCAGCATCAACACTATCAACATTTATCTTCGTATTTGCAACAACAAGAACCTCAGTAGTTAAGAGAATACTAACACTCTACCTATTACTAATAGTATTCTCATCAGTACTTAGAGAAGTCATCGATATAGCAACAGTTTACAAAGCAAAGGGCTCATCAGGATTGAGATACTGGTTACAGGTAGTAATAGCATCAATAGCTATAGCCCTTACCAGGGTACAGAACCTTGCAGATTCACTAAGGGCTAGAGGAATCGAGGTAACAGAGTAGTGCTTTCAACTCTTATAACCCATTTAAGCACTTCTAAACTCTGGAAACAGGCGAGGAAAAATAAGTTGATACTCAAACATTGCTAGGAATCCTCTCAACTATTAGTGGATTCGGCGACTTGATAACAAGATGATTAGAGAAGGGCTCTATGTGCTATAAACAGTTGTTTTCTTAACTATTTGGAGGTATTGAAGATCTATGATGTGCAGGTAGCTCATGTCTACAGCTAGGAGAATGCCTTGATCCGTGTCCACCTCAACCCTATCACTATAGCCCAGCAGGTTAACAGCTGTAGTGTTGCGGACTACAGCTAATGCTGACATACCTGTCCCTATGTCGTAGACCCATACAGCTATACCCCTAGAATCATCACTGCTTATAGCAGTGCTCCAAAAGCCGCAAGGCACTACATAGATTCTTGAACCATCAGTTGCTAGACCCGCTAAGCAGTAGAATGGGATGGTGCTCAGTACCCTAAAGCTAAGCGATGTTGTGTTAAACATTAGTAGTGTGACCCTACCACTGCTATCCAGTACTGTAAACACTACTGAGTCCTTGACCACAGCTGATGATGTGTAGTTATATGGTCTGTAACCAGCTGGTAAAGCGTAAAACGTGACATTGGCGGCTGTAAGATCATATATACATACATAGCTTGTGCTGCTAAGCACCATGGGCAACACAAAAATGCTGTCATTCACCAGCTCTACCCTGGTACCAACAGACGTAGCATTACATACATTATCTATGAAGCTCCAGCCCAATGGGTTCCAGGAGTATATGCCGCTAGCGTTAACCATGTAGAGTATGTACTGGCTAGAGTCATACGTTATAGCGGCTCGTCCCAAGAACAATGTGAAGGCGTTTACTGTGTAGCTCGGTGTAAGGCTCTGCTGATACACAGTAACATTATAAAAGTAAATATTTGTCCCTGTGCCAACAAGCAAAGCCTTCTCTACAAAGTCGCTGAAGTAACCAAAAGCTGTTATGCCAAGGTTCTGCACAGTGACCTTAAATGGGCTATTCGATGCTATGTATAGGGTTATGTTGAATACGCTTGTTGATCCGAGCATAGTGCTGGGCAGAGGTACCATAAGATTGTAGCTCCCCACTCCAAAGTTACCGCTATAGACTTGCACACCATTAACGCTAATATACAGAGTGATGCTCGCATTTGTTACGAATCTGAGCGTTAAGTTCCCTTGAAAAAGCTCTATAACGTTGCTTAGCTGTGCAACATCAGAAAACGTAGCTGTGTACATACCTGTAGCATACTGGTATGTATCTCCACCAAGTATGTTATCAGGTGCAGTATAGCTCAGAACCAGATTGTTGCTAGGATTGTAAACCTTTATGGAGCCATCAGTACCAGTGCCAACAACAATATCTGTAACAACACTAACCTGAGCAGTACCAGACTTATCAGATGCTGCGCTTCCAACAGGTTGTCCATAGCTGTCGTAGACCTTAACACTGTAGTTAGCTCCAGGCAAACTAGTGACGGTAACATATCTTGGATCTGCGGTTGAGATAATGAAATCATCGAAAAGCGCTGTAACATCGTCAACGCCTACACCTATGTATGCAGGTACAAACACATTTTTCCCACTGCTTTGAGCAGTTAGGGAGGCAACTAGAGTTCCTGTATTATTGTAGACGTACGCATTAAATGTTGCTGATTTCCCTGCCGTAACAGCGTAGTACATTACTATTACGTACCAATTATTAATATTAAAGTTGGTTATGCGTGTAGAGTTTAGGATAACCCAAGCATTTTTCTTATCAACATTAAAGCTACGAACCTGTAAAGAGCCTGTGGTAGTTATTTCGATTGCGTATAGATTATTTCTACCTGAGAGCAGGTAGATACCAGCACTTCCAGTTCCACTAACAAGCCTTACTTTTGTTGAGACCCACAGCGGTGTGTAGGAGGAGAAGGTTGTGGCAGAACAATAGTACTGCGATGCCTTACCTATACCCTTGTTATTATCTGTTCCCTGGAGTGCATTGCCTTTGTAACCTCCGGAAACAATGCTCCATTGCCCTCCCTTACTTGTCCAACCACTCGGGGGAGTCTCAAAGTCTGTGTATACTAATGCTCCTCTACCAGTTCTTACCAGGCTTGGCTCTATATCTTTGGAAACTATGACCTGCGGATATGTTTTTGAAAGTGTTGCGCTTCTTGTTGTTGGTATAGCTACTTCTCCTAGCCACGTTGTTGCACCTAGTGTTGCTGTTGGTGATAAACCTACAGCTCTAGCTATTGCTGTTGATTCAATTCTTTTTACTGGTACTGCTTGCACAGCTGTTATTGGTGAGGCTTCTATGGCTAGTGATACTGTTGCTGGTGTCTTTCCCCCTGTTGCCAGGGTTATTACTGTTTTTGTTGCTGGTGCTAAGCCTAGTGGGAGGCTCAAGGTGTTCAGGGTTGTGCTACCAATAATGACTTGTGCGGCTATGCTTCCATTTATTCTAGAGATTGTTGTGTAGCTCCCATCGCTATAGATAATGGCTATAGCTGCTACGAGTACTGTTTTTGGTGCTTGGTTCTCTATGTATATTGTTATGTGGGTTCTGTTGAAGCTCCACAAAGCATTTATGCTACTAAGTGTTGCTGTTGAGGCTCCTGCTTCGCTAATTCTCTCCATAACCTGTTGTGAGGCTGTGGCAAGCTTGTCTAGAGCAACTATGTAGAAGGTTGCAAAGAGAATTGTTATTGCTAGGAGTATTACAGCCCCTACAATGGCTGAAATTCCCCTATCCAACTCTGCTCGCCTTTGCAACAGCTTCACCACCATCAAACACCAGCTTTACATATGCATACCTTGCAGAAGGGCTCACACCACATCTAATGACGAAGGCTGTGTAGTAAGGCACAGTTACTGCTGAGGATGATGAGAGACTTGCTGAAGTCTTGTTGTAGAAAAGAGTGCATGCAGTTGCTAAAGACTCATTTATGTACACAGCCATAACTTTAACCGGCTTAGATCCTGTGGAAGCTATTATGACAAGGTCTCTAGAAGAGGTTATGTATGACGCTAAGATAGCTGCAGAAGAGCCTCCATAAACCTCTTCAGAGGTTCTGATAAGAGCATTGTAATAAGAGTCAACAACATTATAGCTATAAATAAAGATAGCTGCCCCAGCTGCAAGAGTCACTAGAGCTATTATCAAAGTTGCCACATACTCACTAACACCACGCAAGACCCAAACCCCATACTGCTACAACTAGCCTAGCTAATTAACCAAGTTGAAGCTAAACCGTTTCACAAGGCGAAGGAAAAGATGGTTAAGAAATAATAAAGTGAAAATATTAGCAAAGCGGCGAACCTGTTTTACAACTAACTACCAGAAAGCTAAAAATAGTAGAAAACTAAAAGATAAAGCATGTGGTTAAATAGGTGAGGTTCTGTGAAGAGGTTGGGAAAAGGAGTCTCTCCAATAATAGCCACAATAATCCTGGTATTAATAGCGATAGCAGCAGGAGTCATGCTATGGCTATGGGTCTCAGGCTTCATAACAGCAACCCCAGCACAACAACCAGCACTAAACGAGAGAATAAAAATAGATGCAGTAAACATTAGCAGCAGTAAAAGTAAGTTGTCTATTTATGTTAGGAACATGGGTAGCACAAATGTTAATATAACAGCTGCCTACATACTTACAACGAGCAACACCGCCATAGCTTATCAAACCTATAGCAATGGCAATGTAATGATACCACCTGGACAAGTAAAAAAGATAGACATGGACATAACATCTGATAGTGCTAATATTAAGCCTGGCTATGCTTATGTGGCTAAAGTTGTTACAGCCAATGGTGTTGAAGCTACTTACACCTTTGTATGGCCATAAACCGCTTCATTAGCATTAGGAAAACAGCTTAAAACTGGGCTTTTTTAAACTAGGTATTGGCATTGGGTAGTTTCGAATTATGTCTAGTTCTGGGTTTAGTGAGGTTATTGATAGGTATAGAGTTGGTTTTCAGGGATTGGTATGGGTTGTTATTGCTCGTGGTTTTGATGATAAGCTTCGTTACTTTGTTGAGGAGCCTTCTCTCAACACCTTTCTCCTCTCATTAAAGAACTCTGTTTCTCAGCGCATCTTATCTGATGTTGGGGTTTTGAAGGAGGTTTCAAGCTTTCTAACTTTTGATGAGGGCTATAGCTATGTTAAGAATCTCGTTGTTGATGTCTGTAGAAAGGTCTTTGGGAGGAGGTGCAATGGTGTTTCTCAGGATGAGCTCAATGCTGTTTCTTACTATATTCTCAGAGATTTTGTTGGATATGGTGAGATTGATCCGTTTGTAAGGGATCAAGAGATAGAGGATATAACTTGTGATGGTGTGGAGAGACCTATTCACGTGTTTCACAGGAGATTTGAGTGGCTAGAGACTAACAAGAAGCTAGATGAAAGAGTTCTTGAGACTGTTGTGAGGAAGCTTGCTTACAGAGCTGATAGAGAGGCCTCTATTGCTCAACCCATTGTCGAGGGTGTTATTAGGCCTGAGGGTTATAGAGTTCACATAGTTCTAGACGCTATTTCAACACATGGGCATAGCTTTACTATTAGGAAGTATAGAGAGCGCCCATTCACAGTAGTTGAGCTTGTAAACAGCAACATGGTTGATGCTGGAGTAGCTGGCTTGCTATGGCTTGCTGCTGAGAATAAGCAGGGAGCGATATTCTATGGGCCAACAGGCTCTGGTAAAACAACTCTACTCAATGCTATTGCTATGCTGCTTGCACCTGAGATGAAGATTGTAACTGCTGAGGATACTCAAGAGATTAGGCTTCCTTTTCACGAGAACTGGATGTCTATGGTGACGAGGCTTAGCAGCGACCCTGCTGTGCAGAACATTACTATACAGGCTCAGATAGAGTCTGCTATGAGGCAGAGACCAGATGTTCTCATAGTTGGTGAGATTAGGTCTAGGGAGAGCTACAGCTTTTTCCAAGCCGTCTCAACAGGGCATGGAGGGCTTACAACAATTCATGCAGAGAACATGGCTTCACTTATAAGAAGACTCCTAACACCCCCTATGAGTGTACCCCCATCATTGGTTGCCACAGCAAAGCTTTTGATACAGGTGCAGAGGCTTCTCTACAAGGATTCCGTGATTAGGAGGGTTACATACATACATGAGATAGAGGGGTATGACCCAGTGGAGAACAGGCTCTCAGTAAAGCTTGTGTGTAAGTGGAGTAGAGAGAAAGACTCATGGCTGTTTAACTTGAGGGATAGCAGGCTTATAAAGGATGTGGCTGATCTTCTACTACTCAACTACGAAGATGTTCTTGAGGATTTGAGGAAGAGAGCAACAGTACTACTTTACGCAGCCAAGAAAAACATGGATATTGTTCAGCTCCATACCCTAGTAAGAAGATATAGGAGAGAGCCGGATAAAGTTTATAGGGAGGCTGTGGAGTTTGTTAAAGAGCCTTACACATTCAAAACTTTTGATGAAGTTGAGAGAGAGTATTTCTAGATCTGTGGATCTAGCTTCAAAACCATTTAAATACCTTCTCCAAATATACATAAACTCTCTCGTTAAAGGCTTTGAAATCTATGTCATAGGCTCAGGCATTTCAACAGGTATTGAAAGGTATTTGAGCACATCTTCAAAAATCCTTCTAGCAACCTCGATCACCACATTCACAATAACACTTGTCATGGCATCCAGGGCTCTGCCACTATTCATCTCCTTGACAGTATCTGCCGTGGCTTCTCTGGTGATAGCCCCTTCACTCTCATTAGCTATTCTAATATACCTGCCCATGGCTATGTACAGGAATAGGGGGGAGGTTCTCGAGTCAAAGGCCATTACACTGCTCTCAGCCCTAGTGCTACTTACAGCCTCCGGGCAAAGTATTTACAGGGTTTTAGAGGCTTTGCCAGTTGTTTTGGGGGGAGCATACAAGGTGTTTTCTGTAGAGCTAGATCTAGCCTCTTCACTTATAAAGGTTGGGGTGCCAGTTAGTGAAGCGCTGAAGAGGGTTGCACATATAACCCCTTCAAATATACTCAGAGACCTCTTCCTCTCGCTTTCATCAATAATCAGCATTGGGGGGAATGTTGCACCAGTTGTGCAAAGCCTTGTCGAAAGGTATGTTACTAGATATGGTATAAGAGTTGAGAGGTCTGTAGAAGAGTTAAACATAGTTACGGAGGTTTATGTGGCTCTAACAATGTTGATACCCATGATAGTTAATTCCACAGCGGCTTTCTTACTCATATACCCTGTAGCAGGACTCTCTTTTGATGCAATCCTAGTTCTCACTATACTCATACTAATGCCAATTGCCTCAGTAGCTATAGTAACTATAGCTGACATGATTGTCTCTAGGGTGAGGCCATGAGGCAGGGGTTTAGGGATATAGTTATTGCAGCAATTCTTCTATCTATGGGTCTCACCATACCTGCTCTAATCCTTCCCACGGTCTCAAGACTTCTTGGAGTTAACTTGTTTAGAGGAGTTGAAGGCATCTCATTCTCTATAAGAAGAACATTCATACCTATGCCAATATTTCGAACCCCTGACTCTTATACATTCACAGGTTTTACAATAGCATTCACACTACTCACAGCCTACATATTCCTAAGACAAGGGGTTATGGTGAGAGCTTTGCTAAGAAAGCAAGTAGCTGAGTTAATAACAGTACTCACATCTTACATCAGGGCTGGAACCCCCATTGTCACAGCACTTGAGCTTTCAGCAAGCATTGTTGAAAACCCTATGAAAGAATATGTGCTGAGGCTTTCAAAGCTCATACAGCTTGGCTACAACCCGTTTGAGGCTTTTGAAACCGTTTTTTCCGATGCACCTATGGATGTTAGGGCCATACTCTCATCGATACCCATCGGAGTTGAGAGTGGTGGTAGAGTTGCAGAGGTACTCACTGCTGCAGAAGGGTTCTCCTTTCAGCTCTCGAGAATGGAGGAGCTGAGGAGAGCTAGACTAGAAGGATACAAAGCAGTACTAGTGCTGGCAATACTATCTTACCTAATGAGCTCACTTGTAACAACACTCCTCCTCTCATACATAGCCAGAATGATGCTTGGAACCCCCCTCGCCAGAGCAGCCATAGACCTTAAATATGTTCTCTCACTCTACTACATCTCAACAATAATAACAACAGCTATAACATCCATCGCCACGAGCAGAATAATCTATGGAGAAATTGTCACAGCCTTAAAGTACACAGCCACACTAATACTACTAGCAACCCTAGTCTTCAGCATAACAACTGCATTCATATAAACCACAATCATATTGCCCAAAACAGCTAGACAAAAGACCTTCTCCTCACTACACCCACTAATACCATACTTAAAAGCTATACCATCCATTTGTACCTAGATGCCCATCTTCATTATTATGTTTATTTGTTGCATCCTGGAGGTCCTCTCCTCACCTACCCCTTCACAGGTAGCACAGCTACTTTTGGAAAGGGCTCGATGGACATTGGGGTTAATGGTACGAGTCCCTTGGGAGTTGTTTTATTGGGGTGCTACAGCCCTCATCAACACCAGCGATAAACAGAAAGAGATTATAATAGCTTCTAAATATCAGCTACGAAACAGCCCTAAACAAAGAAGAACTTGAACCATTATTTTAAGGTTCATACATCTTTGCAATAACTACCTAACCTCCTCCTCACCCAAAATACAGAGAGTCTTAAACACATCACATACTCTCTACATTTACATAGTTACTTTCTTGTTGTTACTGTTTGTGTTGATGTGTATTCATGGTTTTAAGCTTTATTTATTTGGTTTTGTAGCACTGTTTATGTGTTTCTATAGCCTATGTGTATATGGGTCGTTGGATATGTTTATTGATGAAGCATGGCGATGGGGGTGAAGAGCAGTAAATTGTTATCCTTTAAGGGATTGTCTTTGAATGAAGCTGTTAAAGAGGTGCGATGATTTTGTGTGTTCATGAACTTTTATTAAGGGTTGGATTCTTGCATCTATAATGAGTATGTGGCTTGTGTTTAGAGGTTTGTAGTGGTATGGTTAGTGTTGAGGTTTTGTCTTTTGATGTTTGGGGTACTCTGCTGGATACTGAGAAGATGTTTGGGTTGATTGTTGTAGAGCTTTTGAAGGTGTTGGATATGGGCTTTGGAGGGGGTCATAGAGGGTTTGTTGAGAGGGCTATTCTCAAGGTTTATGATAAGTGTAAGCAGAGGAGAAGATTTGAAGAGGTAGATGGTTTTGATATTGTTGTTGAGTCTCAGAATCTTTTGGCGCAAGAGCTTGGTGTAACACGTGATGTTGTGCTGGATGCTGTTGAAAGGGCTTTTTTAGCTGCAGATCCTCAGAGTATTGCTTATGGCGATGCTGTTGCAACACTAGAGCTTTTGCACAAGCTCGGTTTTAGAATGGGTATTGTGGGAAACACTGTTTTCTGGAGTAGTAGGTATACAAGAGAGTTGCTAGATAGGCTCGGGGTTGCAAGGCTGTTTGAGGCTATGCTGTTTTCTGATGCAACTAGGATTAACAAGCCGGATAGAAGAATTTTCTTCTTGTTTGCAAAGCACATGAATGTGCATCCAAGTAGAGTTGCTCATGTTGGTGATAGCGTGGTTGAGGATGTGGGGGGAGCTCTCTCAGCAGGTATGAAGGCCATTCACATAGATAGGAATAGAGGTGGAAAAAATAAGATTATTTTAAGAGAGCTTGGCCTAGCCATCATCTCTGAGCTTTCCCAAGTTATTGACGCTTTAGAAGAGCTTTAGCCCACTACTTCTTTGGTTTTAGATATATTTTGCCACCTATAATGGTATTGTTAGGTATAAGCACCCTAGTGCCATCAGATTTAACAATTGCTGTGAATAGTGTTGAAACATCCTCTACAACACCATCCTCACCAGCTATTGTAACAACATCATTAATTCTAAACGGCCTTGCTATCAACAGAAAGAGACCTGCTATAGCTTGTCCCAGCACCTGCTGAGACGCAAACCCTACAACCAGACCTAGAAAGCCTCCAAGGGCAACACCCGCAGCTCCACCTGCAACACCACCAGCTATCGCCGCAACCATAGCACCTATTCCAACTATTCTCACCACATTCCTAATGGCAGCAGCTGTTGGATGGTCATACCTAGCCCTCATAGTCCAATAGAAGAAGGTTGCAACACCATTAACAATTAAGTAGCCAAAAAGTAATGCGAGCAGTATCTGAGCATATACCTCATAATCTGCCACAGTAATTCCATAACCTGGTAATAGTGTTGACATAGAGTAGTGCACAACAGCTGAAACCAGCACATATAGAACTACGTATAGCACTATCCTAGCAACTGATACTGAAACCCTCCTAGCAATCTCACTAGGTGAAAGCTGTTGTGACTGTACAGACATACCTCACACCCGCCCCTCCACATATATACACTACTAACTAAACCTCTTATAAATTTTATAGTCAAGACAAAGAAATAGTGCAGCAAGTTTGGAACTAGGAGATTTATAGATATAGCCCCAAATACATTATGGATAATATAAATCCTGCTAACCATACTCTATGGCGTCTGCAGATACCTGTAGTTCTGCTGGTGAGACTGCACCTCTATGTGGATTCACTCACACCTCATGGATGTCTGTTAAGTGCAACACCACAAGACTTTCATAAGGGTTTTTGTTGTTGTAGTAGTGTGTTTATATGCACCAAATTTTTGTTAGTGAAAAACAAGGGGTTAGAATTTACATGCTGCAAAAATTGCTTTAAACCTATAACAGCCTTGAAGCTCTTGTACTTAGGGAGGGGTTGAAGCATTATATCATTCAGCTCTCACTTTTTTCTAGATGTTGTAGCTATTGTAAGAGCTGTGCCATGGCATGCACCACCCTGGATAAGACTAGAGAGATATTCAAGTAGGTTTTAGATGTATGGGGTTCAGCTCTTATATAGGTTCATATATTCGATATGTTTTTCATAGCCTCACCTCTATTCCCCTGCACCGCTCCTTGGGTCTGCATATGCCTTGGGGGCTTTCAGAAAATTCAGGGACTCCATATCTTGGGTTGCTGCCCTTGGGGAGAGCCCTTGAGGCTCTTCGCCCCTCACAGGAAATCTCATCAAGATGCCTAATAGTGTCAAACCTTACAAACCTGTGTGAAACTAGAAACAGCTGCGAAAGGCAATTTAGTGATGCTCAGAAGCTTCTTGAATTGAGGCAAGCTTCTATTCTCATTGCTGGCTTATTTTGAGATATTTTATCAACATTTATATTTTGTGTACTGCTTTCACATTTGTTGTGAGTATGTGTTTTTCTTGAATTCTGCTTGGGACGAATGGTATGGCTTTGGCAAATAAGAATGTTGTGAGGCCTACTAGAGCGCTTTCGGGCGTGACGATAGTTGCTGTCATGACTAAGCCTTTTTCGTGTCCGCATGGAAAGTGTTTGTACTGTCCTGGTGGCCCTGAGTTTGGTACTCCTCAGAGCTATGTGGGTAATGAGCCTGCTTTGATGAGGGGTTTGTACACTGGTTTTGATCCTTATGAGCAGGTTAGGCTGAGGCTAAGGCAATACGTTTCCATGGGGCATAGGCCAAGCAAGGTGGAGATTGTTGTAATGGGGGGAACTTTTACTGCGCTTCCAAGGGATTATCAGCTCTGGTTCATAACAAATGTATTTGAAGCTGTTAGCAGGTTTCCGCTTGGAAAGCCAGAGACTTTGCCGAGTCTTTGGGATGCGCATGCTAGGAATGAGGTTGCCCCAATTAGGGTTGTTGGTTTGACTCTTGAGACTAGGCCTGACTGGGCTAGGGAGAGGGATGCTGACTGGATGTTGTACCTTGGAGCAACAAAGGTTGAGATGGGGGTGCAGAGTCTATATGATGATGTGTTGGCAAAGGTTAATAGGGGTCATACTGTAAAGGACTCTATAGAGGCTACGCGAATTCTTAAGGACTCGGGCTTCAAAGTTGTTTACCACATTATGCCAGGTCTCCCAGGCTCCGATATAGATAGAGATATACAGATGTGCAGAGAACTCTTTGAGAACCCTGACTTCAGACCCGATATGCTGAAGATCTACCCAACACTTGTTATTGAGGGTACAGGGCTCTACGAGCTGTGGAAAAAGGGTTTATACAAGCCCCTAGCAGATGAGGATGCAGTGGAGCTTATTGTAGAGTGCTACAGATATATACCAAAGTGGGTTAGGGTTATGAGGATCCAGAGAGATGTGCCAGCGCCAATAATAATCGCAGGACCTAGGAAAGCTAACCTAAGAGAGTTTGTTGAGAAGAGGGCTCTGGAAAAAGGCATTACAATAAATGAGATCAGGTTTAGAGAAGTTGGTAGGCAAGAGTTCTTCAGAGGAATAAAGCCGGAGAAGATTAATATAACGAAGGAGGTTTATGAGGCTAGCCAAGGAACAGAAGTGTTCTTAGCAGCAGAGGACACCCAAAACAGCGTACTTATAGGATTACTAAGACTAAGAATACCATCTGAAAAAGCACACAGAGCAGAGATAGACAGAGGAAGAACAGCAATTGTAAGAGAGCTCCACGTCTACGGAACACAAGTACCGATAGGAGAGCACGACGATGTTGCATGGCAGCATAGAGGGTGGGGAGCAAAACTACTCAAAACAGCTGAAGAAATAGCCAGGTATGAATTTAGTTGTACAAAAATCCTTGTATTATCAGGTATAGGAGCAAGAGAATACTATAGAAAACATGGCTATAGAAAACCTCCAAACTCCCCATATATGATGAAGGAATTCAAAGACTAAATCAATCTAAAACATCCTACCACAACCTCCACACTCCACACCACAAATCAAGAGACTCAAGAATAATTCTATTACCTTCAATTTCAGTTTATCTTTAGGTCACAATTTTCACTGCTTGGTGTTCTTGTCTAGGATCTCTATCCCTCACCTACACCTAGTTAACTATTGGTGTAGATCCATTGGTTTCCGATGAATTTAATGAAAACAGATCTTCTCATAACTCATTAAGTCATGGTGTAATTAACCTCATTACCTAAGCAATCAAAATTCTTTGGTAGTGTAGTAATACTTTTTCATAAATCTTAGTAGCTTCATTGTATTACTTTATCAATTCTTATAAATAGATTAACTTCTTTGATTCATGAGATTAGCCATGGATTAAGCTCGTTATAAAGCTGTTTAAAGTCATGGCAAGAATTATATATGAGAATGTATAGAAACTGCAGATTAGTTGGAGTCCTTAGCTCTAAGATATTCTTTCTCTGCTATCGGGGCTTTATTGCATATATATGTTGCAGCTTTTGTTTTCAGATATCCAGTAAAACCCCATGAAACCATCCTTAGCTTAACCTTGTTCAGGAAATTTGCTAGCTCTTTCTCTGTGTATAGGTAGTGAACCCTTTTAAAGTTTCCTCTTTTTTTGTTCTCCAGTAAACAATATATAAATTGTGTTGCAGAACTATTCTATTATATCTGAAATCTAGGGATACAAAGATCTGTTAAAACCTTGAACTATACTTATGGTTCAAGCTAGGAACAGGAATTGCGGTGTGATGAAGGCTATTGGGTCTGATAAGTGATGATATGGCGGAGAACTGATTAAATAGCTATTAGTCTTCTACGTTATTAATGGTAATAATGTTTCTATACCTATTCTTAGGAAGGCGTCGAGATCTGGTTCTATCCTTGCTTCAATACTTATATACCCGTTATACCTTATCCTTTTGAGTCTGAACACTATCTTCTCCCAGTCAAGCATACCTAAACCTGGTGCTAATCTATTGCTATCAGCTACGTGGACATGAGCTATGTCTTTCCCGCCTCGAGTATAGCATCGTATACATTTCTTTCCTCAAGCATCGTATGAAATGTATCGAGTAGTATTTTAAGGGTTTAGCACTATTGTTAAGAAGGTGAAGCTTAGTTTTGTTCCAGAGTTAGAGATTGAGTTCGCCAATAGGGTTAGAGGGACTCAGCAGATTCTTGAGCGGGGCTGTGAGAATGTCCCTGAGGAACTCATTAACGAACTTATCGAGAGGAACTTAATAATCTATGATCTCTATCCCAGGGATCCTGTAATTTTAATTGATGAGTCTCCTTTAGAGAAAGATCCTGAACTAGGCATCGGAAAGTACATAGCCAAACATCTCTCCATAGAGAAGCTATTAAGAAGACTCTCAATGAGTACAGGTAGCCTTATCCTCGACTATTTTCTTAGCCTCTAGAACTATTTTCTCCACATACCGAGCCCTAATCTTAACAGCTTCAGCATCCAGCTTTGCTTCATGAAATCCCCATACATGTAGATAGTTTGCTGATTCCCATGAAGCTATGAACCATTTACCAACTCTCTTACCAATAAGCTCTACAGCTTCCTCAAGCTCTGCGACAGTCCATCTACCCTTCTCCTCAACAACATCAAGAACTTCGCTAAGATTGTAACATATAGTTAAAGTCTTTACAACTTCTTCAGCAGCTTTATAAGGCTTCTCACTAGCTTGAACAGGATCCCTATCTACCAGAGCTTTTCCTTCTTCAAGAAATCTTAGAGCTAAATCAAGATGCTTCTCAGCCGTAGCTGGATCTGCATCAACTGCAAACACTTGTGAATAGCTGTAAATGCATTGGTCTAGCTGTGCAACATTTTCACAAACCTCTAAAACTTATAACAATGATAAACACCTAGTGCTTTCAAAACCCCTGTGAACCCGCATTGATGAGGGTTCGGCAACCCCCTGTGGCTGCCCCAAAGATGTGGGCAAGGGGCTTAAAGCGCATGAGGGGCTCAAGGGTTATGTGAAGCCCTGATAGCCCTGCAGATGAGGGTGTGAGAACCCAACCCAATGCAGAGAACCCCCGGGGCAAGAAAAATATATCCACAACTAACTACAGCTATTCGCAAGTAATCGCCTCGGGGAAACCCTCACTACCTAAGGATCCGTGAAACTCAGCACTATCTACAAACACTTTTAGACGCCGACCATGATTATGTGTACCTCTCCTAATATCCTCATATACTTAAAATGATCATAAGGTTTGAAGTGTTACTCAAATTGTCTGCAATAATGTTGACATTTCTTCATAGCTATGATGATTTCAAAACCCTCGGTATCTAAGGTGATGAGCTGTTTCAGAGTTGATGTTTAAAAGCCAAGTTTATAAAATCTATTTTTTGAGTATCTAGGGATAAAAGGTGGCTAGATCTTGAACAGAGATCGAGTCGCTATATACATGTTTATAGTTTTGATCATTCTTATTCCTCTAATACTCTATATAAGTACTGCGAATTTCTATCGGTATAGAGTAGAAGAATCATCAATAACTACTTTTACAACATCTACGCTATACACCTATACCTCTACTACTGATATCAGCAACCAAGTTAATACTGATACATCTGCTGAAGGGTTTAAGCTTAGGGTTGTCTACGTTGTTCTACCTTTGAAGAATTTTACGAAACTTCATAACCTAGTTAAAGCTAATGCTATACTTGTTGCTCCATGCTATGTAGAGGGGGTGTTTGATCTACCTAGGGTTATCCCGAGGAAGTTTAAACCATCGTTATATCCATCACTTAGAGCTGTTCTACTTGAACCAGATATTGGTGATGGGTATCTAGGAGAAGAAGACTATATAATAATTAACTTGCCGATACCTGAGAAACCTGGTCATAATATAACCAGTAGATGTGAATGGCATGAACTTGCATACAGAATGGGGTTTCTCTACAGATACCTAGTAACTCTTAAACCAGAGTTAAAGATATTCACAGATAGAGGTATTGAGAACCTCAATACCTCTATAACAATAGCCATATACTATACATATAGCAAACCATTCATAGACTCTGGTATACCATTCGATGTACAGCAAACATTATCTATAGGGGATGCTGTTGGATTGGAAAGACCTTCAGAACCATTAACTATGAAAATAGAGTACAACTCTATAGAAGAGATAGAGAATAAATCTATAGAAGCATGGAGAAAAGCTGAAAAAGCTTCAGAAACATGGAATAACTGGCTTAACGAACTTCACAAAAAATTAGAGGAACTAGAACTCGATAAATACATAGCTATCCTCAATGGATAGACAGCGACTATAATCTTTATCTATAAAGTTTCTTTAATCCGTTTGCCCCTAGATGCTCATTCTCATTTGTTTATGTTTATTTGTTGTATCTAGAGGGCTTCCACCTCGTCCACACCTCACTGCAATTGGTGTGGGTTCATGGGTGGCTGTCGAGCCAAGCGGAACGTGGCTTCCATCCACCACTAACCCGCCTGGGCTTGGAGCACTGCTCCCATCACCTAGGCGGGCTCTAAACAGTAGCAATAAATAGAACCAAAGCTTATAAACTCAACTCTTAAACATCAGCTACGAAACAGCTCCAAAAGTCTTTATGAGATTAATCGCTATCTGTAGTAGAAATCTTCTTTGTTTCCATAGCCAAACAGTTGCTAGTAGCATCCCTCTAGGCTTTGAAACTCTATTGACTTCCATGAAGAATTTCTGTACAAGTTCTTTTAGTAAGTGGTGGACAAGGGCTATAGCCACTACAGCGTTTATGGAGTCACTCCTAATCGGCATACTTGTTGCATCTCCAACTACAACATCTCCCAACGTATTTCTCTTCCTCAAGGTTTCCTTAACTGTATATGCCATTTGCTTCGATATATCTAGGCATGCAACATAACCTCTATTTTTGAAGCAACTTTAACACTATTTATACAGGGTTCTGAGCTCGCATCTACTACAGTCTTTCCCTTCACAATTTTTGCTATGGGCCATGACTTTGTTCTCCAGGATCTGTATCCTAGGGCAACCATATTGTAGGGGAGTATGGTATCTATGTAGTTTCTGTAGCTGTTCTCAGGGATTCTATGTATCATCAGGCTTCCCAGTCCTCATCATGACTCAGTGCATGAAGGGATCATCATGTCTCTGCTAATAGTGTTGTGCTACCTTAGAATATTTGTTTTCTTCAGCACTATCACTTTGTTTTCATGCTTCTGTAAAACAGGTTAAGGGGTTGCAAACCATATTTGCATTATTTGTGTAAATGTGTTGCTTAAAGATTCTCCTAGTTTTCTTAGAGGATTGGGGGTTCTGCGTGGCTGAGTTGAGAACTGTTTGCCCTTTTTGCGGCTTTGGATGCGCTATTTACATAGATAAGGAAACTGGTGCTATTTCTGGTGGTAGCTGTGTAAAGGGGTTTTCTCTAAAAAACTTCATGAAGGAGGGCAGGATTTTTACACCACTTGCAAGAGTTGGTAGGCGTCTTTCTGAGGCTTCTTGGACTACTGTTATTCTCTCAATAGCTTCTGAGCTGAAGAAGATTGTGAAAGTCTATGGAGGTGATTCTATAGCTTTCCTAGGATGCTCTAAGTGCACTAATGAAGAGAACTACCTCTTGCAAAAACTTGCTAGACTTATTGGCAGCAATAACATAGATAATTCCGTTAGGTTGTGTCACGCACCCAGTTTTAAGGTTTTGTCAGATAGACTGGGGTTCGGTGCTCAGACAAATCCCTTTGATGATCTGCTGCATTCCAGAGCTATACTCATTCTAGGCTACAACCCTGTTGTATCACACCCACCACTAGCTTCAATACTTCTACAGGCGAGGAATAAAGGAGCTAAGCTCATAGTTGTTGACATTAGGGAGAGCGAAACTGCGAAGATGGCTAACACTTTTGTGAGGCTCTGGAGCCCTGGACTAGATTACATGTTTCTCAACTGTTTAGCGAAAGCTGTTGTGCTGCAGGGACTCCACAACAGGGAATTTGTTGAAAAGAGGACAGAAGGTTTTGAGGAGTTTTTGAATAGCTTAGAACACTACACCCCAAGTACATGTGAAGAAGTTCTGAAGATACCGTGGAGCACTGTGATTAGAGTTGCAGAGAGCTTTGCTTCAGCAGGTTGCGGCTCTATTCTATGGGGCATGGGAGTAACGCAGCATATACAATCCGTTGAGGCTGTAGAAGCGATTGTGAATCTTGCTTTGCTCTTAGGCTACGTTGGTAAGAGGGGGTGTGGTCTATATCCAGTTAGGGGGCAAAACAACGTGCAGGGTGCATGTGATATGGGTGCTCTCCCAGACTATCTACCTGGCTACGAAAGAGTTGAGGATAGTGAAGCTAGAAAGAGGTTAGAGGTCTTGTGGAACTCCAGCGAGCTTCCAGAGAAACCAGGGCTTACAGCTATTGAGATGCTTGAGGCTGCGAGCAGAGGTAAAATAAGGGCTCTCTTTATAATTGGTGAAAATCCTCTGCGAAGCCATCCAAATGAAGAATTTGTGAGAAAAGCACTTAGAAACACTGAGCTTGTTGTTATAAGCGATGCAAGGTTTAGTGAAACATCTAGCTATGCTGATTTTCTAATAGCAGTTGCTACATGGGCTGAGAAGGAAGGTTCCTACACAAACTCTGAGAGAAAGGTTAGATGGTCCTTTAAAGTCTTTGACCCTCCAGGAAAGGCTGTGCCTGACTGGCTATTCCTAACCCTGCTCGGAAATGCCATTGGGTTAAAAGGTTGGAGGAGATACGATTCACCAGATGATATATTGAGAGAGGTGAATGCTACTGTAGCAATATACAGAGGCATTACACCAGAAAGGCTGAAGAATTCTGAGAAGGGCTTGACATGGCCCTGCTATGATGTGTGTGGCGATGATGTTCTGTATATTGAAGGGTTTGCAACTGCATCTGGAAGAGCGCGATTTAGCAAAGTAAGCAAGCCTGTGGATAATAGGTTTAAAGGCTTTAGACTTGTAACCTATAGATTGGGAGAATGCTACAATACAGTATTGTGTCTAGGCAATGGGGCTGATAGCGGGGCATTCCCTGCTTTAATAAATAAGCTTGACGCTGCGGAGCTGGGTATAGCAGATGGCGATGAAATTCTTGTGACCACGCCTTGTGGTAAGATGGTGTTTAGTGCTAGGGTTGCAGAGGATATTTCGAGGGGCATCATAGCTATTCCTTGGCACAGTGGGGTAAACAGAATTGTGTGTGAGGCACCCCTAAACGATGCAAAAACGCCTCCGCTAAAGAGTGTAGAGGTGCTGGGCATAGAGTTGCTAAGAAAATGCTCAAAATCACCACAATTACAGCTTCTTTGAAACATCTTCTCAGAGTTTATTACCCTTCTTAGCACTACTCTTTTAGAGATGTGTTATGGAGTGTGACTTTGAAGAATTGCTTGAGAAGCTGAGAACGTATGTGCGTTTGGATCAGAATAAAGTGCCTAGATTCTCTGAGTTAGTAGGTGTTGAGCTTTTTGAGAAGTTTAGGCTGTGTGTTGTTAGAAGTGTGGCTGGCAATGAACTGGAGATTGCTTATAAGTGGATTTCTGAAACCAAGATAGCTCTAGACAATGCTTTGAAAACGCTTAGCATCTCTAGCTATACGCTGCCAAAGGAGCTTTCCTCATTTATTTCCGATCCCCTGCAGCACCTTAAGAAGAAGGTTTTTAACTACTCCTATGACCTGCTGAGAGGCAGTATAAGCTTTGAGGAGTTTTATGAAAAGGTGCTTAGAGCTGTAACCACTTCGCTAAGGGCAAATCTGAGGGGGTGCTACCAGCTCTGGGCACTTACAACAATGATGAAGCTCTTCGGTGAAATGGGTTATGTGATAGCTTATCCAGAGAGCAGATATCTAAACTTTGATAGGAGTGGAAAGCAGAAACTTGGTGTAATACCGCCAAATTTCGTATTGCTGAGCATAGGTAGAGGATATCTAAGCTTCTTTCATGAGGCTCCCAGACCACTAGGCTGGGAAGATACAGGTGATTTGCAGAAGGTGTGGAGTCTTTACACAGCGCTAAGACCTGATCTAATGGTTTACAGCGGCAGGGTTATGGATATAGTGGATCTGTCGAGTAGTCCACCCATAAAAAGGCCTGATGCTATTATAGAGTTCAAAGAGTTGGAGGATTGGTGGAAGAGGGTTAGGGATCTAAAAGGCTTTCTCAGAAGGCCCCTTACAGCAGAGGAGTGGAGGTCTAAGTGGATAAATGGACTTTTTGAGGGTTTGGCGGAGGCTATGGGTGTGAAGAGAGTTGATGTTGAGAAGAGGGTTGAGGAAGGCGCATCAATGAGAGTAAAAGAGTATCAGCTAGTTCTTCTCTATAAGGCTACCTACAAGCCGAGAAAAATATTGCTTGTTTCAAGGAAGGAAACGCCCCCAGAGGTCAAGAAGAGCCTTATAGAATCAGGCATAGATGTTCTTGATAGGGTTGAATTTAGTGAGGAAAGGCTTAGGGAAGCTGTGAATCAGCTAAGTGAAATAGCCTCCTTCAACTCTTCTGAAACTGTTGTAATAGAGGTGCCTAGGAGTGTTGCCATAGAGCTAGAGGCTATTAGGATGAGACTAAAGCTCAATAGCCTTGGGGAAGTTATAGGATATCTAGTCAGATCTCTGAATGATAGTGGTGCAAAGCCTTGGTTCACATCATCAGAGTGAGTAATGAGGAGAATGAGAAGTTCTTTAAAGAGCTCGATATGCTAGCGGATATAGTAGCATATGACCACATCTCAGGCTTCTGGGTGTATAGGTTAAATCCTGCAAAGGTCTCTGCTTATGGGCTGGATAAAGCAGTTGAGTTTCTAGGCAATGGACTTAAGTCTCCACCACCCCCAAGAACACTGCACCTCCTCAAAAAAATTGCTGCAGAGCCTATTCACATATTTATAGAGCTTGATGGAGGAGTGCTGATCATCTATCCACAGAAAAATAGCATGATAGTTCCTCTAATAAATGATGGCTTCATCACCTACGACATTCATCTCAAAGCCTATGTAGCAAAAGCCAAAGATCTATACACTATTTTGAAACATGCTGAGGAGCTTGGACTCAAGGTTAGGCTGGGCTTCAACATAAACTATAGAGCATCTTTTAAAACCTCTCTTGCTACATCCCTTGACAGTTGCTTGGAAAACGCTTACAATTTATGGAAAGAGGCTGGTTACAGAGGAGTTATTGTGCATCCAGTTCCAGAGAGAAGAAGACTTGTAGCACTCAAAGCAATTCACGAACTTGGCGTTAAAACTGCCATTCTAGTGCCATCAGTGGATCACCTCAGGAACTGGTATAGTGATTTAGTGAAAGTGCTCAAAATCCCTGAAACCTTTGTGGGAATCTATGGTGCAGGGGTTAGAAAGTTAGGTGAAGTAACAGTAATGACCTACGATATGGCAGCAAATGTTCTTCCAAGGTTTTCATCATTCTTTGGCTTTATCGTGGCTGATGAATGCGAAATTGCGGTGACGGAGACCTATAGGGAGGTTTTAGAGGGTGCTACGGCTCCCTATAGACTTGGACTAACGTCTCGCCGCTATGCCGATAATAATCTTCATGAGCTGTACCCAGAGCTTATAGGGGCCGTGGTTTTTAGTGTTAATCTTGCTGAGCTTTTTGATAGAGGTTGTGTGCCAAGGTACAGGATTTTGAGGGTATATGCAAGGCTTTCTAATGGAGAGTATGAGGAGTGGAGGAGGCTTATGAAGAGCTATGCAGAGTTCTGCAGAAGTGCTTTGCCCAGAGTGGAGGAGCCTAGAAGGAGGCTTAGAGCGGTTTTAGAGTTGGCAGCTAGAGATGCTGGGGCTAGGGAGGCCATAAGGGCTAGGCTCAAGGCGCGTGAAATAGTGCTTGCTTTTGAGAAAAAGATTAGAGTTGTTGCAAAGCTCCTCAACATATTTAGTGATGATTCTATAGTGGTTTTCTCTAAGTACGAGGATTTTGTGCGGGAGCTTTCAAGAAAACTCATAGTACCTGCAATTCTGCCTGAGATAGCTGATGATGAGAGGAGGGTATATATGAACATGTTTAACCGTGGTGTAATAAGGATTTTGGCAACAAGTGTATTGCTTGACGAATATGTTGAAGCACCACAACCCAATCTTGCAATAGTTGTAAGCGGCGTTTCTTCTGATAAAAAGTATATCGATAGGGTTGTACGTACACTTATGCCCAAGAAGAGAGAGGCTCTCTTAATAGAGGTGCTAACAGCAAAGCCGCATGCTGTGAAAAACTCTTTTACTAATTTAGAAAAGCCTCAGGGGGGTGCTGCAATATAAAGTTTGATTTGTCAGAAGTGCTCATAACCAAGACCCGAGGTGTTTATGCTCCAAGGTATTTAGATGCTGAGAGGGATAAGGATCTGGTAGAGACAATAATATCGTTTTACAGAGGTGTTGAAGGAAAGACTATAGGTGAAGTTGACTGGAAGGAGCTTGTGATTAGTATTGGGAATGAGAGACTTGCAAAGCTACTGAGGCTTGTAATGGAGAGCAGGTTCTATATTGCTGTGAACATCGTTCCCCCAGGCGTGAACCCAAAGATTATGAGAATAAAGCTGTTTAGAGTAGTGAATAGAGTGCACAAGGGATTTGCACCACCAGAGAAGAGGTTTAGAGTTACTCAAACCCTTAGAAGATACTTAAAGGCTGAGGGTATTCTGCTAGATCCTGACGCAATTCTCTGGAGTACTTACAGAGACATGGCCTTTTTGAAGAAGGTTGAAGAGCCTAGTGTTAGGAAGGTTATTGAAGAATATAACATCAGGGTATTCAACTCAATACTCTCTAACAGTACATCCATACACTTAACTCTGAATAAGGAGTGTAGCTCAGCAGAGTTGCTTACAATGCTTGGAAGAGGTCTTAAGTATTATGGGGGGATATATGATATTAGAAAAGCTAATAATAGCTACAGGATTAACATTGATGGCCCCAGGCTTCTCCTGAATAAGCCTTCTGATGAGTTTGGGCTGAGCCTATCCCATGTAATGCTAACCATTCTCCCGAGGCTGTATAGCTGTAGAGAGAATTGGTATGTGGATGCACTTATAGGTACAAAGTTCTTTAACATGTATCTAAGGCTTTTCTCTAATGATTTAAAGCCCTTACTACCTGTAGAAAGAGTAAATGCACCAACACCAATTTTTGATACTCGTGCTGATACCTATGTCTATAGAAGGCTGCGGGTACTTAAACTAAATGTTTCAAGAGCTACTCAACCCGTTGAAGTTGGGGACATTGTTTACATTCCAGATTTAAAGGTGGAGAAATCAGGCAAAACAATTTACATAGAGGTGGTGAACTACTGGAACAAAGAGTATGGCGCTAGAAAAGCTGCAAAGCTTCGTGAAGTGCATCAAGTAATTAGAAACCTTATAGTGATAGCTGATGAGAGGATGAAACCATTTCTTCAAGGACTTCCAATGCCGGTGGCATACTATATAATGGATCTCTACGAGCCCTGGGGGCCCTTGACAGAAGTTGTTGACTATGTGGAGAAGTTGGTGGAGGAGGTATAGGTTAGAACTTATAGTGTGTAAGATAATGTCTTTAAAAAAGTATCAATAGTATTGAATTGGACCAAGATAACAAATATACCTTATAGCATCAATACCTTATGCACCATCTACCACATTAATAAAGCAAATAGTTGCTGATAAGCAATGATAATATTTAAAGGTGTGTATTAATGGTCAGAGGTTTTGTAAATGCCAGAGTATATCAATCCTTTGCCCCCTTGCGCATGGCTGAGGCCTTTGTTGTTGCTGGCGGAAGGATAATTTATATAGGGGACACTGATACTGTTGAGAATATTGTTAGGATTCTTGGAGGAGAAATTATTGATCTTCATAGAGGAGTTGTTCTACCAGGTTTTATAGATGCTCATATGCATCTGCTTAGCCTTGGTATTCAGCTGAACTCTCTTGATTTAAGGGGTGTTGCAAGCATTGATGATTTGAAGAAAATTCTAAAGGATTTTGCCTCAAGATCTAGAATGAAGTGGATTGTTGGCAGGGGCTGGGATCAGGAGCTGTTCAAGGAGAAGAGATTTCCTACGAGGTGGGATCTTGATGAGGTTATTAGCGATAGACCTGTTTATATAAGCAGGGTTTGTGGACATGTAGCTGTTGTAAATACCGCGGCTATGGAGATACTTGGTTTTGAAAATATTCGAGATTCAAATATTTTAAGAGATGGGAGAGGTGTTGCAACAGGCTTGATTAGGGAGGGCATGGTCTCTGTTGCGTGGCAGAAAATACTGAGTGATATGCCTAGTGAGGATTTGGCTAAAAGTGTTTTAGATGCTTTGAAGTATGCGGCTTCACAAGGTGTTACAACTATTGATGTTGCTGGCTGTGATTTGAGAGAGCTTACAATAATACTCAACTTATGGAGCATGGGCTTATTACCACTTAGAGTCAGGATCCACATATATACAGAGGTGTTTAAGATGCTTAGAGAAGCTGGTGTTAGACCTCCATTTGGAGATGAGCATCTTAAGATTATAGGGGTGAAACTTGTTGTTGATGGTTCTCTTGGTGCTAGAACTGCATGGTTATCAAAACACTATTCAGATGACCCTCAGAATATGGGTGTATGTATAACCCCGCCAGAGGTTCTTGAGGCCATTGCTTTAGATGCGGATTCTATAGGGCTTCAACTGGCAGCTCATGCTATAGGTGATAGGGCTCTTGATGTTGTCTTGCTTGTTTACTCAAAGCTCTCTCTAAAGAGGCATAGAGTTGAGCATGCATCTCTTGTGAGAGATGATCAGCTTGCTGTGTTAGAGAAGCTAAAACCCGTACTAGTTGTTCAACCACATTTTGTGATAAGCGATTGGTGGGTATTGAACAGGGTCTCTATTGAGAGATCGAGATGGGTCTACAGATTTAAGGACTTCATTGATAGAGGGATTCCTGTGGCTTTTTCAACAGACTCTCCTGTGGAGTCTTTGAATCCTTGGGAGACAGTATACGCAGCTGTCACTAGGGGGAGGTATGAGGAGGTACCACTCTATAGCTACACTAAGGATCAAGCCATACCTGTTGACATGGCTCTGCACATGTATACCTATGGCTCTGCATATGCCCTCAATGAGGAGGACAATCTTGGATCACTTGAGGTTGGTAAGTTAGCAGACTTTATTGTTGTTGACAGAGACCCTCTTTCAGTAGATCCAAGGGAGTTGAGAAGCATAAGGGTTTTAGAGACTTATGTCGGTGGAAAGAGGGTTTGGCCCTAACCCTTATCCAACCTCCTTATGGATGGTGGTATGAGACCCCCTCTTGCAACAAATTGCTTTACATTGTATTTCGGCACAGGAATTACAACAGTTGTTCCCAATAATCCGCCAAAGTCGACCACATCCCCTGGCTTAGCGCCAGGTACAGGAATAATTCTTACACCCAATGCCTTGTCAAGCGCTATTGCAACCGCCATTACATCTAGCATCATTGCAGCTATTATCTCAGGTGGGGTATCACCTGGTATTGCCACCATGTCTACACCCGTATTGCATACTGCCATCATAGCCTCTAACCTGTCTATCGTTATAGCACCCCTCATCGCAGCCTGGGTCATGCCCCAATCTTCACTGACGGGTATGAAAGCCCCGCTAAGTCCACCTATGCTAGAGGTTGCCATTGCACCGCCTTTCTTCACAGCGTCAACAAGCATGTAGAGTGCTGCTATGCTTCCAGGTGCTCCCGCTATCTCAAGACCCATTGCCTCTAGTATCCTTGCTACGCTGTCCCCTATCTTTGGTGATGGTGCTAGTGAAAGGTCCACTATACCAAACTCAACACCTATTTCTCTAGCCACCTCTCTACCTATGAGCTCGCCAAGCCTTGTTATTTTGAATGCCGCTCTCTTCACATAATCGTGCAGAGTTCTCATATCTGTCCTCTCACCAAGTCTCTTAATAACAGTCTCTATAACCCCAGGACCACTAACAGCAACATTTATTACAGCATCTGGCTCTCCCAAGCCATGATAGGCTCCAGGTATGAATGGGTTGTCCTCTGGGGCATTAGCCATTGCTGTGAATCTTGTGCAGCCTATGCCCTTCGGGGTTTTCTGTGCTAATTCCAAAACTTTTTCCGCTACCTTATTCACCGCATCAACGTTTATGCCTGTGTATGTAGAGGCTAGATTAACCATGCCTGCAACAGTCTGGGTCTCAGCCAATGCTTGTGGAATTGAGTCTATGATAACTCTATCTCCAGGTGTAGAGCCCTTGTGAACAAATGCTGCATAGCCCCCCACATAATCCACATTGTTATTATGTGCAGCTCTATCTACGGATTTAGCTATCTCTAGACCAGCTTCAAAAGCCTTGTCAAGGCTTTGAGTAGCCAGCGGCTCTAGCACTAGTGAAAATGGGGTTAAAGCTATTCTCTTAGTAACTATTTTAACGCCATACTTATTCATCACCTTATTAGAAGCCCTAACCAGTTTCTGTGCATAGCTACTCACCTTACTCTCAACACACTCTATAATCTCTGAAACACGTCGAGATATGCATCCCTGAATACTTATGCCTAGCGTCACAGATCTTATGTCAAGATCCTGAAACAAAAGCATTTCAATAACTTCTCTAATTTCTTCAGGAGCAAATATTCTGGGCAAACGCTACACCCTTTGCATAGCTCTAAACACTGCTATATGATTTACACTAACCTCTACCCCCAGCTCTCTACTCTTCGAAATGAGCTCCTCTCTCAACCTCGGCAAATCAATATTTCCTGTTGAGAGATCTACAATCATAATCATGCTAAAAATACCTCTTACAACAGTCTGCGCAATATCAACTATATTCACATTATGTTTAGCCAAAACCTGGGTAATTCCAGCAACAATACCAGGTCTATCAGCTCCAATAACAGTTATCACAACTAAACTCTCTTCAGCATTTCCATTAACATTAGGGTACATGCTGCTAAACCTCTGTTGAACTAATTAAACAAACGTATATAAAACCTTATTTTCAACATAATATACAAATACAACTTGATGATGAGCTCAGGCGACTCTGAAACATGATGAAGTCAGCCTTGGCTGACTATGCTATAAAATTATTGAAAAATCGATAACTCTGACCTCCTCCCACCATGAAGTGCGAGGACTCCCTTTGGGTGGCTCACAGGTTCCCCTCATCTATTCGGGTTTACATCTGTCATTTGAGGGGCATTCAGGGGGTAAACTACTTCAAGGCATTATATAGTCTATATACATTGGATTTATTAATGTGTTCCGATTTTCAAGAATCTGATATAAATATTTTTAAATCAATAAAAGCTTTTTAATTCAGTTTATTTTGTGGTAA
>Ga0080004_1115102_pt1 | contig 61072 bp, 63 predicted proteins | sample WasSprMetagenome_FD_69207 | JGI IMG/M metagenome (GOLD analysis project Ga0080004, IMG submission 69207) | Sulfidic aquatic microbial communities from Washburn Spring, Yellowstone National Park, USA - WS (SPADES assembly) (version 2) | ecosystem: Environmental > Aquatic > Thermal springs > Hot...
CCTTTCCATTTCCATCCTTTACCTCAACAATAAAGTTCATAGGATTTGTTATCCAACCTATTACCATTCCGCTTAATGTGTGCTTTCCAAAATCCACATCCCCAGCTAAGAATATATTAGGCATATAATCGGGTCTGTCAAATTTTCTCTACAAAACTGAGATCATTTAATACTAGAGATTTAACAGCTGTTAAGTATGAAATCTTATGTTCCCGGTTCTAAAGTTTCTTAATAATTCATCCTCCATCGGAATATAGAATATATCTATCTGATGCATATAAAATCAGGTTTAGGTTGGATATTTTTTAATTTTTTTAATTTCATCTATCATAGCTTCCCAATTTTCCTTTGGAAAAGGAATTTCATGACTAGGGAGAGGGATATATCCTCCATCCTTTCCTAACTCTTTAATTCTTCGTCTCACTTCTTCCCTAACCTCTTCGGTTGAGCCTAGAGGAAGTACATATTGAGAATCAATCGCCCCCATAAAACACATCTTATTACCATACTTTTGCTTGAGCAATGCCAAATTATTACATGGTTGAGCGGGATGCCATACGTCCATCCCAATTTCTATTAAATCTCCCACTATGGCTTCGATGCAACCACAGGAATGTTGAAAGACAATTCCATTCAGTTCTTTTACCGCATTATACATTCGTGCTTGTTCTGGTTTAATCAATTCTCGCCAAACAGAAGGGGACATAAATAAGCCATTTTGAGTACCCCAGTCATCCCCAAACCAGACTCCATCTGCTCCTAATTTCATAAATTGTGTAGCCATAGCGATTTTAAAATCAGCAATTTTCTTAAATAATTTTTTACAAGTTCAGGGGTATCTATCATACCTATTAGTAAGTTATCCATCCCTACTAAAAGCCAGGATCTTTCAAAAAGACCAAAGTCAGTAACTCCTATCACTAAATTTTCCTCTTTACCTATTTCTTCTAATTTTCTTATAAATGGCTGGAATAAACCAGGGCGATATGGATCTGGAAACTCGAAGTTATCTATCTCTTCAAGTTTTATAAGTTTTCTAGAAGCAGATGGATAAGAACCTGTAACTTCACTATAATCCCATAAACATCCCCAGTCATCAAAGCCGCCTAAAATTGGCCTTTCAACAAAAGCGGAAGAGATAATAGCTAATCCAGGTTCCCCAGGAAAGGGGATGTGGTCTGGATGGTTTCTAAAAATAACTCTTAAATAATTTTCTCTCGGATTCATACCTTATCCTCCTACCAATATTAATTAGATAATTACTCTCCTCTTACATTTTTTTAATCCAGTAAGAGTTATTCCTTCGATAAATCGATATCACCAGTAAGTCTTAAGTAGTTTCATAATATTTGCCCACTTCAGAGAAGTTAGTTATCTTGATATATAAACCCTCATCAATCACTTGAGGAATAATGACAATTCGTTTTCCTTTAGTGATATTTAACACCTTATCTAGGGTAACATTATCATTAAGATTCACATATATAATCTGATCTTCTCGAAGCTCTTTAAAGTATATCTCTAAATCTTCAGCAGCACGGTCATTTACTTGGAAAGCCTTAAAGGACCCTAACTCTTTCCAAACCCGGATATGTTGAGTATGAGCCCCACATAGATGTATCATACCCTTTTGCTGAGGATAAACTTTAAATAATTCATCATCAAGAGGAGCAAAAAATTCTTTGTATATTTGGGATGATATAAGTTGTGTAGAGCATCCACAGAGTTGCCCATGTCCAGGTGGTTGACATCTTTCTGCTGCTATTACAGGTTGAAGCTGTTCTATAGGAATGTTTTCTAAATACCACTTATGTAAGGTACACAGAAGTTCATTTATAATTTTTAAATCATGCTTCACATCTTGTGGTTTATCACAAAAACTAGTAAATAATCTTTCTTCATATAGGTTTACGGATATGTTAACAGGACTTGCAATTGTAGGTAAGCCAAAGATAGGGACAGAAACTTTCCATTCTAAAAATCTTTCAGCCATTCTCTTAGCTATATTCCACGCCTTATTATTCTCTAGATTAGGAAACTCTAAGCTACCTATAGGTATTTTTAGGAGTTCTGTAAACCACTGTCCTATGTCTTCTCTAAAGAGAACATTAGCACCTAGAATTTTATCTACAAAATGGACCCCATAAAGTCCGCCAAAACCTAAAAATTCTATGACCAATGGTCTAAATACTGTAAAGTCTTTAGCTAATTCTATCTGTTGTGCTAAAGACTCCATTGCCTCATCAACCCAAAGTTCTGGTTTTAAATAAGCGTTTGCAGATGAATTCCCCATTATGCCTTTGAGTACAAAAGGTTTATCTAGAAGTTCACCATTATATAAAGCCTTGAGCCTAGAAAAATGGTGCTCTCTAATTTCTAGTAAGTCTTCATCACAAAGTCTAGCCCTTACTTCCGACTTTAACATTATTTTCCTCCTTTTACTTCGCCCCCAAATTAGAAAGTTTTACTCCTGCTACTAGAGTACTTGCTGCTATCCAGGCAGGATGCCAATGAGAAAAACCTCCACGCCAATCTGCCTGAGTTCCATCTTGATAATAATTAGTCTGGTAGAATTGTTCTGCCTGATCACCCTTTCTTTCATATCCCCACATATATTCTTGAGTTGCTATTCCTTGCCTTGTTGCATCAAACATCATAACGGCTATTTCCTTATAAAATCCCTCTTTCGTAAAATTACTAAGCATTAAAAGGTCTGGAACTATAAAATTACCCCATACATCAAGATGGTGATTTTGAACAGAAACAGAAGTCCATCCTATAGTATTTATTCTCTTATAACATGGAGTCCCCTTTCTAAATCCAGTATCATAGAAGTATACAAATGTTAATAGCCAATCAGCTGCATCTTTCGCCCACTCTAGATACTCCTGTTTTTTTGTAGCTTCATAAACTGCTAGACATGCATGCAAGAATCCAGCCCCAGATTCCTTATCTTCACATCCTGCGTCTAATGTGGCTCCCCAATAAGGCTTTGATAAATCTTTAGAGTTATATTCCCAATAGGCTCTTAAACTAGTCTCAGCTACTTCTAAGTATTTAATATCTCCAGTAAGAAGATATAGCTTAGCTAAAGGAGAAATTAAATATACACCAGCAGTAGAAAGATCTCTATCAGTTATACCTTTTCCCCATCCCAAAGGGTCCCCATCACTTTCCCAATATCTTGGGAATAAACCATTAAATCTAGGAGTTCTTATTAAAAAGTTCCCCGCCTCTTCTAATGCTTTTTGCCATTTGCTTACATCTAAAGAATACTTTTTTCCAAGAAAGATTAGGTCTGCTAGAGAATCTAGGGTCTCTCCATACTGCCTTGCACTTATAATGTTAGAGTTCCAGTCCCCACTCCAAGATTGCGTCCATATATTATACTCTACAAATCTAAGTCCAGGAATCTTGGTTTTACTGTTTTCTAGATAAAAATCTACCGCTCTTATAGCTTTTTCTATCCAGGCTTTATCCTTATCTTTTAGACTAAAAGTCAAGATACTATAGGCTAACGCCAGATTCTGTCCAACCCATCCATATCCAAAAACTGGTCTTGAAATATCTGAATCAAAAAGAAATCCACAAGCTCCATTTATATCAACATATAAACTTTTAGCGTAAGAGAGTTTTAAATTAAGCTCCTCTTCCAAAGATAATTTTCTACCAACTCTTGGCTTAAATATTTTATATGCTTTATATACTGTGTTTCTAAAGGCATATCCAACTCTTTCAGTCTCTCCCATATCAATAAAGAATGTCTTAGAGATGTTAACTTTACCCGGAATATCCAAATATACTTCATCATAGTGGTCAAAGTTATTTTGATGTCCATAAACTACGCTCTTTCTCCCATTTGAAGCTACTGGCCCAGATAAACTTAAAAATAGCATCTTATCTTGTTCAAGTTTACCACCTAAACTCCACCACTGATCCTCTTTATGACCAAAAGGTACCTCAGAAGGAATAGTCAATAGAGAAAAATAAAGACGTCTATCTTCTAAAATATATTCTGCATGTACAAAAGGTATAGGAAATCTATGCTCCTCATAGAGACTTAAGCTTCCTTTCTTATATGGGAAATGAGGGATAATTCTTTCTGGTAAAGCACTAGGATTATCATTATATATAATCCCAGGCATCATTACTCTAAGGTCCTTATTTAAATCGAGAGAAACCTGAATAGAATTCTCTAATGTAATATAAGGTTGCCTTTTCTCATCTTTATGAACCCATTTCCTTTCTACTTTTATAAGTCCTCCTTCAATAGAATATAAGTCTTCAAATACCCAATCATGAGAGTTAACTTTACCCTTACCTACCGCTTTTATGTGATTTTTATCTAGTTGATATATTTCTTCTATGTTAAAAGAATGCTCCTCAGCGAACCAACCATTTTCCCATCTTGAGTAAACTTTCCAAGGTTTGTTATCTTTATACGTAGCTACACTCCTCCAGTTATCTCCTAGCTTTATATCAAAACTTACATGCCAAATTTTAGTTTCATCTTTAAAGAAAGAAACTCTAAACTTATTAGATTGATCCTCTAATATGTACATATTAGGACTTCCTTCTTTATAAACAAATAAGATAGGCTTACTTACACAAATAGTACTCAATACTAGAGAAAGAAAAACTTCTATAATTATTAATAAATAAAGTACTTTAGGATATATCACTTTTGCCTCCTATAAACTAATCTATACTATAAATATTTTCTACTCTTTCAATCCAGTGATGACTACTCCTTGGATAAAGTATCTTTGAGTAAAGAAAAATAATATTATGCAGGGTAACATTACCACTAGAGATGCTACCATCAAGTGAGCCCAAGTTCTAGTAGGCCCAAAAGTCATACCCAATCTATAATATTGAAGAGCTATACTTAAAGTGTGTTTTTCTGGGCTGTTCAAATATATTAAGGGACCTAAGAAATCATTCCAACTTCCATAGAAAGAGAAAATTGCTACGGTAGCAAGAGCAGGCTTTGCCAAAGGTAAAATTATATTCCAATATATTCTCCAAGTTGTGCATCCATCTATCTTAGCAGCATCATCTAACTCTATAGGAATAGTCATAAAAAATTGTCTAAGCAGAAATATAAAAAATGCTCCTCCACCAAAATAGGCAGGAACTATTAAAGGTAAAAATGTATCAACCCAGTTTAGAGTCTTAAATAATATATAGGTAGGGATAAGAGTAACTTGATATGGTATCATCATAGTGCTTAGAACAAGGATGAAAAGAGGTTCTCTTAGTCTGAATCTTAGTCTAGCAAAAGCAAATGCAGTCATACTAGCTGTTAAAAGTTGGCCTATTAAAACTCCAATAGTAATAATAAGAGTATTCCTTAGCGATCTTAAGAAAGGAAAAGACGTTAGAGCTTGGGGATAATTTTGCCACATTATTTTAGACGGGATCCATTTTGGTGGAAATACAAATATTTCTGCATCCGTTTTGAAAGAGCTACTTATCATCCAAAAAAAGGGTAAAAGTACTAAAACTCCAAAAGAACAAAGAATTATATATACTATTGTGTTCCATAAAATGCTTCTTATTTTCTTACTCTCTCTCCATCTAACCTTTTTCATAATTATCACCTCGGCATTCCAGCATAATATACCCATCTACCGGATGTTCTGAATATTACTAAAGTAAGAGTTACTATTATAGCAAAAAGCACCCAAGCTAGAGCAGATGCATATCCCATTCTAAAAAACTGCCAGCCATTTTGATAAAGATATAAAACATAAAACAAAGTAGCATTAGCAGGACCTCCAGCTGTTATTACATATGCCTGAGTAAAAACCTGAAAAGAACCTATTATACCCATAATAAGTTGAAGAAAAATGACTGGTGTAGTTAATGGAATAGTTATATATCTAAGTTTTTCTAATCCTCCAGCACCATCTAATTCTGCAGACTCATAGAGTTCAGTAGGAATCCCCTGGAAACCAGCAAGATATATTACTATACCTCCTCCTACACTCCATAAACTCATTATGATAAAGGTAGGCAAAGCCCACTGCACAGATGCAAACCATCTTGGTCCCTGAATACCAAACTTACTTAGTATAGCATTGACTAAACCTAATTCTGGGTTGAATATCCACTGAAAAAGGATAGCTACCGATACACCTGATACCACAGCAGGCATATAATAAATCGTTCGGAACCAAGCAAGTCCTTTTATTCTTTGGTTAAGTAATAAAGCTAAAGTATAACCTATTGCTATATGAAGTGGTACTGATACAACTGAATAAATAGTTGTTACTTTAAGAGAATGCCAGAAAAGCTTATCTTTAAAAAACATTTCCTTAAAATTACTTAGTCCTACAAACTTTGGAGAAGAAAACAGATCATAACTAGTCAAAGATAAATATATCGAAGCTATGATAGGTCCAGCGGTAAATACTACAAAACCTATAATCCATGGTAAAAGAAATAAATAAGCTGTTAGCTCTTCCTTCCGTCTTAATTGAGAAATACTATTCATAACATAACCCTCCGTTCAAATATTCTATCTTTAAGAAAGAAGGAGAAGGGATAACATAGGCAGAAACTTAACTTAAATAACCCCTTCTCCTCTAACAATAAACTACTATCTATTTAGCACTATATATCTTCTCGTTAATCTCATTAGCTGCATCCTTCATAGCTTGCACAACAGGCTTACCTTCTAAGAAAGCTAAATCTAGTTGACTCTTCCATATCTGGCTAAATAATGCCGGATTTTTAGATCCAAATCTCCAAGGTCTAAAGGTTACCCCTTTAGTACATGCAGTAAGCATCTCCCATATCATTTTTTGCTTTGGTGACTCAGCTTCTTTAAATAATTCCTCAGGTGCGTAATTACTAATAGTCCCCTTTGAAGCAAACATCTTTCTAGCCTTAGGGTCAGTTGTGAACCACTTAATCAGTTTCCACGCTTCCTCTGGATATTTAGTAGCCTTAGATATGACCCAGCTGTTACCACCGTACTTAGTCACTTTACGAGTCTGCCATGGTATTGGAATAACTGTCCAGTCAAAAGTTGCTTTCTTTAACTCTCCATATACGTTCCAACCCCATGTAAATGCAACCTTTCCACTAAGATAAGCCCCCGCAGCAAGTAGTTCAGATTCAGATGGAGTCATTTGTACTCGATATTTATTAGTGAGATCAACTAGAAATTGAATAGCCTCAATAGCTTTTGGTTGGTCAAGCGTACACTTAGTTTCTTTTAAAGCTTGGGGATCATCTATTATCTCTCCACCATTTAGCCATATGAGTAACATATGGACCCATGGAAACGTTCCAGGATTACTCAATCCCCATTGTATGTTCTTACCATCTGGTCCTTTCTTAGTAGTCTTCTGTACTGCAGTTAGTAGATCCTTCCATCTCCACTTGTTAAATTGTGGGGTTCCATATTCAGGAACAACTATCCCTGCTTCTTTGCATAGGTCTTTATTCACCCAAAGTACTGGATTATCTTCTATCCATTGAGGAAGCCCATAGAAGTCATTACCATATTTATGGGAGAACCTCGGATCAAGAACAAATTTCTTAAAATCGATAGGATCTTTCTGAGCAAGTTTACTTAGAGGAAGAAAGACCCCAGCTGAGAATAGTCTACCAAACCAGTAAGCATCAACAAAATAGATATCTAAACCTGTTCTAGCAGCTATTTCTACCAAAAGTTTATCGTGATATCCAGAATATGGACGAGGTTCATGTTTAATCTCAATGTCTGGAAATTGCTTCTGTGCTTCTGCCATTATATCATTAAAAGCATCTCCCCACCAGTCTGTTACCCTTAAGGTCACTTTACTTAGCCCTATATTGCTCATAACAGTAAGAAAGAAACTTATACAAACTAACATAGAAACTAACTTAATAAACCTTCTCATTGTTTCAACCTCCTTAAAATAAAATTTTTAAAAACCTCTAAAAATTCTCACAAACTCAAGACTTCTAAACAGCAAATTTGTACTTTAACCTCACTTCCAAACCTCATCTCTATATTGACTTTCGAGGTACAAGTTCAAAACTGCCCTCTAAATATCTACCTCTTCTACTCCCCTTTAAACTTATTTAGAGTAATCCCAATGCCTTCTGCATTCTCACCTCCTCTCCAGAATCTGGTTCAGTAGTGCCATCATTACTGGTGAACTGGAAAGCCTATTTATAATGGGGAAGGTATGGATGATGATATTGCCCTCCCCTAACGGGATATCTACTATGAAATTCATAGGATAGTAAAGCCAACCGATAATCATACCTGCCAGTGTTTTAGACCCAAAGTTGAAACCTCCATCGAGATAGTAAGTAGGTGCATCATTAATAAATCTATAGTCCATTATCTTTTCCCTGAAGACTCTTCCAGAAATTTTGGGACTGAATACACCCAATCCACTTACCCACCTTCCCTCAGTAATTCCTCTTCTTCTCTCCAAAGTATACCCGAATCTAGAAAATTTGGTGTCTTCTGAAAGTTCAAGTATAACTGTTTTGCCCTCTTTTGCCAGGGTCTCTAACTCTTCACTAAATGACGTTGCATAAACAATACCAGCTTCAGAAACCTTACAGGGGTCGATATTGGCATTTTTAAAAGAGTCCCATATTGAACTGTTCAGGGCTGATATCCTGGTATTAATCAGGTCTTTAGGTACCACAAAGATAGGTATCACATTTTCACTTACTATCCTGTTCCTATTTGTAGCCTTCAGTGTAAGCTTAAAAGTCTTTGGTTCTAAAGTCTCTGGAGCAGAGAACTCTATACTACCCACTTCGGAAAGTCCATAAGACACTTTATCAAGATTTATACTATTCTTTATATCTGTTCCTTCTAAGCTCCACAGGATCTTTACATTATCCAGAGAATCATTTGAAAGATGAGAGAATAATATCGGAATGCTTATACTCTCTCCACTCCAGACACCAGATGGCCTTTCTTTAGGAAAGACAAGATCAAGGCTATTCAGGTTCTTTAATTCGTTAAAGTAACTCTTCTTTCCTCTGGTTATATCTAATAGTCCATTGCACTCCCAGTAAAGGTCGGTAAATTCTGTAATGATATATCCTTTTATTTCTGGATGTTTCCTTATCTCCTCTATCTGGAATCTCAATGCCTGATACTGAAGCTCCTGAAATGCCTCACTCAAATTTTCTATATTGTCAAAGACTTTATCTAAACCGTATTCCCAGAATCTTTCTTCTACTCCTAGAGGCTTGGTTGCAGTAGCAGTATCCCTCTGCTGGAACCACCAGGGGTCTCCTCCATACTGTGCCCTTAATCTTGTAGTATTTGGTAGCCCCCAATTACCAAACTCTGAGACCACAAGTGGTTCATCACCCCTTCTCTCTCCATCAGGGGCAAACGTCCAGGATGGATGCTTGGAAAAATCTTCAACCCACCTCTGCATCTCTCTAAATTTATCTGGGAAACCAAAATAGTTGTGAAAATCCTCGATATCTGTCTTGATATGAAAGTTAGGGAAACATGCAGAATTATCAACCACTATTCTCGTCGGGTCTTTCTCTTTAAGCCATTCATATGTCTTCTTGAGCCACTCTCTATCTTCTTTACTATTCACTAGATCTAAACCCCAATTCTCGTTTATTATTGTTCTTATTATCACTGAAGGATGGTTATAATCATAGTTGATCATCTCTTCAAGTAGCCTTTCTCCCCTTGCCTTAGCTCTTGGAGTAGACTTGCTCCAGTTAGGAAGGTCCTCCCAGACTAAAATTCCAAGTCTATCTGCCCATTTAAGGTACCATGGGTGAGGGACTTTGATGTGATGTCTAAGGCAGTTGAGCCCCATCTCCTTAGCAAGCCTAAGCTGGTCCCTTACAAATTCTTCATCTGGTGGGTTATAATGAGTAAAGGGATAGAAATCCTGGTCTAAAGCGCCCATAAGATATACAGGCGATCCATTCAAAAATATATCGCCATCTTTTGCCTCTACTTTTCTCATTCCAAAAGTCTCTACTACTTCGTCTAAGACCCTATTCTTGTGTAAGATACAAGCCCTCACAGTATAAAGGTAGGGATTTTCTATATCCCAGAGGAAAGGATTCTTTATGGCTAGATCTACTTTATTCTCCTTCCTTAATTCTCTCTCGATACTGCATACTTCTTTTCCTTTGGGATCAATGATAGAAATATATAAGGCGTAAGATTCTTCTCCATCCATCTCACCAGTTACCAGGAGAGAAACCATACTGTTATCGACATCTGGAGTTATCTTTATACCGGTAATATAGGAGGGTCCTGTCTGAATCAGATTTACCTCCTGCCATATGCCCCCTGCCATTCCATACCACTGAGTCTCCTGCTTACCATGAGGGATCTCAGAAAATGGATAGTTCGGGTCTGCGTCGCCTGGGATTACCACTTTTACTATAAGCCTGTTCTTTGGCTTTACAGCAGAAGTTACATCAAAAATAAAGGGCGTATAACCACCTTCATGTGTTCCTATTAAGAGATCATTGAGCCAGACTTCTGCATAGTAATTCACTGCTCCAAAATGAAGCAGGTATCTGGTGTCTCTATCTTTCTCAAGATCAAATTCTTTTCTATACCATACGATCCCTCTATACTCTCTTAATGCTGGAATCTGATTTCCGATACAGTTTGGTACCTCTATCGGATAAGTCTGAAGAGGACTGAATCTCCTGTCGAGACTCAACTCCCATATTCCATTAAGGCTTATGATCTTTCTCATTCTTCCTCCTCACTTGAATTTATATTCACTATGACTGTAACTTTCTATCTGAGGTTCTAAAGGAGCTATTTCAACCTTTATTCCTCTTTTCTCCAGTTTTTTCAATATCTCTTTGGGTGCTAATTCATCTGTAATAAGTATATTAACCCTATCTATAGGGCTCATAGGTATGAGCTTCTTCTGACCAAGCTTTGTATGATCAGCTAAGACTATCAGAGTATGGGCAGAATTTATCATAGAGGTATATATGCTAGCTTCACTCGGATTCAGTGTTGTCAAACCGCCATCTATGTCTATCCCATCCACCCCCATAAAACACTTGTCTATAAAGATATTCTTGAAGAATTCTTCTGCCCTGTCTCCAAATAGATTATAGGATCCTTCTCTAGAAAATCCACCTGGCATAGCGATCCTTACTCCAAGTCTAAGGAGTAGATATGCGATATTTACGGAATTGGTAATGACCTGAATATTTGGAATACCTCCCAGAAACTTTGCAAACTCATATGTAGTAGTTCCTCCTCCAAGAGCAATTACGTCATTAGGTTTTACCAAAGTAAGAGCAACCTTAGCAATAGCTCGCTTCTCTTTAAGATTTTCTACGCTTTTATCCTCAAATGGAGGTTCTGGAGTAATAGTATGAGTGGCAAGCGAAACACCACCCCAGATCCTTGTAATAAGTCTCTGTTTTTCTAAATCTTGCAGGTCTTTCCTTAGAGTAATAGGCGATATATCTAAAAGCTCTGCCAGCTCATTTATAGAGAGGGTTCCCCTCGCTTCAAGCAGATCCAATATCTTTCTTTTTCTATTAATTTTTGCTATTGAATCCACAATCCTAACTTTTCAGCTCTAATATTGTTATAGATAATTATAACATAAAAAATCAATCTGTCAATAGTATTATAAAAAGTGATTTATGAAATATAAAAAGTGCTCCGAAATTGATACAATAATAGACCTTTACGTGAATTATGGATCCACAAAGAACTCCGTTGATTCTCCTCTTATATCTTTATATCTTTCCAGCCACCACTTCTGAAACGGATAACAAGCCAGCCTACCCTGAATAACCAATCGAAGATCATAACCAGCCAGGCTCCAAAGAATCCCATACGAAGGATATAAACAAAAAGATAAGCCAGTACTAGTCTTATACACCAGACTGCTACCGCTGTAGCGTATAAGACAGTCCTTGTATCACCCGCCCCACGGAGGGCTCCGGAGATGATAAAGGCTATCGCCATTGGTATCTGAGAAAAGGCTACAACCCTTAAAGCCAGAGAACCGTAACCTATAACATCTGCATTATCGGTGTATATCCTCATAAAAAATTGAGGGAAAGAGAAGAAAAGTATTCCCATACTACCCATAAAGTAGATACCAAGCTTAAGACAAGTATAGGTTGCTTCCTCTGCCTTCTCTGGATTTCTAGCCCCAAGACTCTGCCCTACCAGAGTTGTTGCTGCAGTAGCAAAGGCAAGGCCAGGCATAAAGGATAAGGACTCTGCATTCATAGCTATACTGTGAGCTGCGTAAGGTATGGTTCCTAACAGGGCTACTATTCTAGTATAAAAGAGAAGGGCAACACTGAGAACTATTCTTTCAAGAGAGGCAGGATAGGCAAGATTAACCAGTTTTAATATAAATTCTCTGTCTATGTGAAGACAGTGCTTCAAGTCAGTACTCATTGCTGATTTTTTATTAAAGATTACTAGGATGAGTAAGATAGCACCAATTAGTCTGGAGAATTAAGGCCAGGGATAATCCAGGATAGATATATCGTTCCATACTTAATTACCCCTTCTTCCCTTGCACCCATAAAGATAACAATATCTCTAGAGATAAAAAGTAGCGGTAGAAAGATCACTAGAGAAAGCAGTGTTGATATAAGGAGTGATTGACCAGTAACTATTCTGGCATTCTCTCTTTCTCCTGCCCCTACATACCTTGCCACTATGGCATTTGTTGCTATACCTATACCCATAAAGATGCCCTGAGCCAGAAAGAGAGGCTGCATGCCTATCCCGGTAGATGCCACTGCAACAGGACCCAGTCTTCCAACCATAGCGGTATCCATTATCTGAGTCATAGTTCCCAAAAGAGACTCGGCAAAGGTAGGCCATGCAAGCCTCCATACCTCTCTTGTCAGATTTTCTCTGGCTTCTACTAATACAGTCCCTTCTAATATTTCAGGATCTTCTACTTTTGTCCGTAAAATTTTTGATGCCAATTGTATGCCCTTTCTACTTCTTCTGGTGGTATCTCTTCTGGCTTCCCCCTAAGGAGAGCAAGATGGATTGTCTTTGCTATGTCCTCTAACATAACTGCAATTTTCAGCGCCTCAAAGGGGGACTTTCCTATAGTAAAGACCCCATGATTCTTTACCAGAACCGCAGGACTCTTCCCTATAACCCTCAGTATCTCCTTTCCAATAGCCTCACTTCCAACGGGAGCGTAGTCGGTACAGGGGACAGGTCCACCAAAATCATCCGCCATAGCGGTAAGATATACAGGGATAGGTTGTCCAAGAGCGGCAAAACTTGTAGCATAGTTGGAATGGGTATGAGTAATACCATTTACATCTGGTCTATGCCTGTATATGTAAAGATGGGTAAGCGTATCAACCGAAGGCTTGTGCTTCCCTTCTACAACATTACCATCCATATCTACAATAACCATATCTTCAGGTTTCATAGTCCTATAGCTCATACCGCTGGGCTTTATAACTACATAGTTTGTCTCCGGGTCTCTACCACTTACATTTCCACTGAACATAGTAACCAGTCTATTCCTTGCCAACTCAAGATTCATCTCACATACTTCTTCTCTAAGTCTTTCTAACATAGCTCACCTCTTAACTATCCTGACCTCCTTTGGTTCAAGGGTTATCTCTTCTATATAGCCAGGAAATGACAGCTTTACAGTCTCTGTTCTATCACTGTGATTCAAAAGAAAGATAAATTTTGTACCTCTATTATTCTCTCTTACAGTTACCTCAACATCTCTAGAACCCATAGCTATGATCTCTACCTTGCTCCTTGTTATAAGCCAGAAGAGAAGAGACTCCACATATCCCAGGTCAACGTCTGCACCGACATAGATCGCCTCTCCACTGCCAAATCTATTCAGAGTCACCGCTGGCTTACCTGCAAATGGTCCATCTTCATAAAGAGCTATTACCTCTGCACTCTTAGGATTGACGAACTCACATATTGCCTTACAGGTAAATCTCTCCGGTCCAATCCCCTTTATGTGGTATTTCTCTTCCTCTGGCATAGAATAGTACTCCTCTATCTCTATCCCCAATAGATCTGAGAGCTCTCCAGGTAGAGTCTTATCAGTAACCACATTATTCCAATCCTTAACTCCAGATCTGAGAGTAACTACCAGTGTTCCACCATTTCTGACATAGTTTTCCAGATTTTCTCTGATCTCCGGTGTCATAAGGTATAGACTGGGAGCTATAACTAGCTTATATTTAGCCAGATCTGATAGTGGATGAACAATATCAACGGGTACGTGCTGATTAAATAAACCAGTGTAATACTTCCTTATCTGCTCCATATAGTCAAAAGCAGGATTATTCGGTTGTATCTCAAACGCCCATCTTATATCGTAAGAATAGATAATAGCGGTTTCTGCCTTATAGACAGAACCTTCTAGCTCGTTAATACCCTTAAGCTCTTCCCCCATCCTTTTTACTTCTTCATATCTCCTTCTAGGGACCCCATCGTGGTCCAATATTCCATGCCAATACTGTTCTGTTCCGTATCTACAGGTCCTCCACCTGAAATAGACTATTGCATCAGCACCATGAGCTATACCTTGATAAGACCATAGTCTGATCTCCCCAGGTAAAGGATGTGGACCAAATATCTCCCAACCTGCAGATCCGCTCTGTTCTTCCATCACCCAGAATGGTCTGCCCCTATTGACTCCCCTCATTACATCATGAGAAAGGGCTATCCTTGTAGGATCCGGATCGCCTCTAAATCTTGGATAGTTATCCCAGGAGATAAAATCCAGAGATTCTGCCAGTTTATAATAGTCAAGCCCGCCAAAAAGTCCCATAAGATTATGGGTTATAAACTTATCTGGACAGATCTTTCTCAAGATCTCGACCTGAAGATTCTGATACTCTATGGTTGAATCGGATATAAACCGCAAGAAATCAAGAAGAAGACTGGGATTATGAGATCCGACTGTCCTCCTCGGGATTATGACCTCGTCCCAATCGGTATATGTCTGACTCCAGAAGATCGTCCCCCAGGATCTGTTCAGGTTCTCAAGGGTTCCGTATTTTTTCTTGACCCACTCTCTAAATTTGATAAGGCAGTTATCACAATAACACCTGTTACTCTCATGACAGCCCAATTCATTATCGATCTGCCAGCCAATAACATTTGGGTTATCTTTATAGTGCTCAGCCATAGCTGTTACTATCTTTCTTGTAAGTTCCCTGTATTCGGGACTATTATAACAGTAGTGCCTTCTTCCACCAGGTCCCATTATGTGTCCATCTCTATCCCTGGGAAGAATCTGCGGATATTTTTTAACCAGCCACATAGGAGGACTTGCAGTAGGTGTACCAAGAACAGTCTTTATATTATGCCTACCCAGTATCTCTATAGCCTTATCGAGCCAGGAAAAATCATAGCGTCCCTCTTCAGGTTCAAGCTTTACCCAGGCAAACTCAGCAAGCCTTGCAACATTTATTCCAGCGGACTCCATAAGGCTGGCATCTATCTCCCATCTCTCCTCGGGCCAATGTTCAGGATAATAGTCTACTCCGTAATACATATTTCCACCTCCTATGTCCCAGGAGCTCTCCACATAGGCTTTAAAAGCCCCTCATCAACAAGTTGAAGCATCCTGGGATATATCTCTCTCCACTTCTTATAATATTCCTGATAAATCCTGTGATTTTCCATATTCGGCTCGTAGACTCTCTCAAATCTTACGAGTTTCTCTACCGCCTCTCCAAGGTCTTTATAGACCCCCATAGCAACTCCAACAACCATAGCAGAACCCAGGGATGTCGCCTCTTTAACTACCGGGACTTTAATCCTCACCCCATACACATCAGCCATAATCTGCGGCCAGAGGAATCCCTTAGAAGAACCACCGCAGAATACTATCTCTTCTGCCGGGGTATTAGTAAGCTCCAAAAGGACTTGATAGTTTCCATAAGAGACATAAGCAGCGTTTTCTTCTAAAGCCCTGTAACATTCTTTTTTACCCGAGGTCTGGGGGGAGAGTATATCAAACTGTAAGAAGGAAGGTGCTGCGTGCTTCCATCTTCTGGCATTCATAACATCAGAGAAGATGGCAATGATACCGTTAGAACCCGGAGGAGCCTGTTCGGCAAGTTTCTCCAAAAGATAATATGGGTCTACCCCCATCTGTCTTGCCATCTCTTTCTCTAGCTGACAGAAGGCATCTCTAAACCAGCGGGTGGAAAAACCATGGTAGAAACCAATCCCTTCTGTCATCCAGAAACCAGGCATACTATGGCAGAGAGTTCTTACTCTGAATTTCGGATCTATAAGGGGCTTATCTGTAACAACTGCAGTCTGCCACTGAGTTCCTCCAACCACCACATATCTATTGTTTTCAACTGCGCTAACACCGATCAGTGCAAGTTGAGTATCTGCCCCACCTGTAACCACCGGGGTTCCAGGGAGTAAACCGGTATCTTTACTAGCCTGCTGAGTCACCTCTCCTATAATAGTCCCAGATTCATACACCGGAGGGAATATATCTTTACTTAAGCCAACCATATTTATAATCTCATCTGACCATGTCCTCTTTGCCAGGTCAAACATACCTGAGCTAGAACCAATGGAAGGATCTGTAATGATCTTACCAGAGAGCTTATAGAGAACCCAGTCACTCAGCATATTCATATGTCCAATCCTGTTAAATATCTCAGGCTGGTGCTTCTTCAGCCAGAGGAACCTCGGAGGGTCTATGATATTTACCCAGTCTCCTCCAATCTTGAAGATCTTCTCCGCCAACCCGGAGTTTATAAGCTCTATAGCCTCATCCACTGCTCTTGCATCAAGATTTGTGCAAGCCCAGATCTCATTGCCATCCTTATCATAAAGAACCATCCCCTCCCTCATACTGCTTGCGGTTATAGCCAGAACCTCTTCAGGCTTCACCCCACCCCTAGCCATAGCAGTTCTGATGGTCCTGCAGAGGATCTCCCATGCCTCCTTAGTATCAAACTCCTGAGAACCAGGATATTCAGGGATCTCTTTTGGAATCCATTCCTCCTGAGCTTGAGCTATCTGATTTCCCTCGAGATCAAAGATAAGACACCTTCCACTACCAGTCCCCGCATCCAGGGTGACAATATATCTCCCTTTCATATTCACACCTCTTTCCCTTGAGATTTTAGATAAATTATAGCAGAAAGATTAAAGGGAGGCTACCCTAGGGCACATTGGATCAGGAGAATAGATATTATTGCTGAAGAATTTTGCCCTAGCATAGCATCCTCCATAACATATGTCTCTTATTGGACACTCCCTGCAGGGAAAAGATTCTGCGGTCTTCAGTAAGCCCTGAGCCAGCTTACTATTTATAAGATTTTCCCAGACTTTACTAACACCTTCTCTGACGTTTCCAAACGATATATCTACCGTATCGCAGACAAGTACATCTCCAGCTGGAGTGATATCCATCTCATCGATACTTCTGCATCCAAAATAAGAGACATACGGAGAATTGATTATTAATCCGGCAAAAGGCACACACCAGACTTCAACATTGAACATAATAGATTCTGCGGTCCTCTCTATCCTGTGAAGCATATCTATCAGTTGATCTTTACTGAGGATAACATCTTTGGTGGCTCTTCCCACCGGTAATACAGGTATTATACATGCCTTTGAACTACCGAGGTCTCTGGACAACCCTATATACCCTTCGACTTCATCAAGGTTTATCTTACTGCAGGCAAAGACAGTATAGAACTTGACACCGGAAGACCTGAGAAGTTCCGCAGACTTCATCACTCTATCCCAGGTACCGGCTCCTCTGATGCCTTCGTGGGTCTCTCTGGTAGCTCCATCAATACTTAAATATACCTCGATATTATTCTTTACCAGTATACCAATGATCTCCTCTGAGAGTAATGTACCATTGGTATTTATGGTTATCCTCTCTATCCCCCTTTTCCTAGCCTCTTCTAAAATAGTGGCAATATCCTCCCTTAGAAGGACCTCACCCCCAGTAAAGTCCACCCTCCTTACACCAAGTTCTATAGCCTCATCCAAGGCATTCAGTATTTCATTCAACTTTAATTCGTTATTATCTCCAAATCTACCAGCTACATAGCAAAATCTACACTTTAAGTTACATCTCTCATTCAAAAGCCAGATAATTCTCCTTGGCATCTTATCAACAACTGTATCTTTTTTCACGTGCATACATCGCTTCCTCCTCCTGATGTAGAAAGTTTAAAAATAAAGGACCAAAAAGATATACTACTTAATATTATACTACCGGGTAAGTATAATACCCCGCTCCAGCTTGCACCAGAAAAAGGAGAATTCCCCTTTACTGAAAATTTCACTAATATCATACACTGTGGTAAAATATCCCTTAGTAGAAATTGGAGGTGATGTGAAATGGCTTATTTTGATATGCCACTGGAAGCTTTAAAGACTTATCTACCGGAAAGATACGAGGAGCCTGACTTTGATTCTTTTTGGAAGGAAACACTTATGGAAGCAGAGCAGTATCCTCTCGATCCGGTCTTTGAGAGGGTAGATTATCATCTGGAAACGGTAGAGACATTCGATGTTACCTTCTCAGGGTATAAGGGGCAGAGAATAAAGGGCTGGCTGATAATACCAAGGGTAAGGTCAAAAAAGTTACCCTGCATAGTGGAATTTATAGGATACGGAGGGGGAAGAGGTTTTCCTTTTGACTGGCTTTTGTGGAGCAGTGCAGGATATGCTCATCTGATTATGGATACAAGGGGACAGGGAAGTAGCTGGACTCCGGGGAATACGCCAGATTACGAGGAGGACAATTCAAATCCCCAGTATCCAGGTTTTATGACAAGGGGCATACTAAACCCAAGGACCTACTATTACAGGAGGGTATTTACAGATGCAGTTAGGGCGGTAGAAACTGCCTGTGCCTTTCCAGATATAGACCCTGACAGGATAGCTGTATGTGGTGGAAGCCAAGGGGGAGGTATATCGTTAGCAGTAAGCGGGCTATCTCCTAAGGTAAAGGCACTTATGAGTGACGTTCCATTCCTGTGTCACTATAGAAGGGCTTTACAGTTAACCGATGAGATGCCTTACGGAGAGATCAGCAGATACTGTAAGATACATAGAGATAAGATAGATACAGTATTCAGAACACTTTCCTATTTTGATGGGGTCAATTTCGCAGTTCGTGCCAGATGTCCGGCGATGTTCTCAGTAGGACTTATGGATATGATATGCCCTCCATCCACAGTATTTGCAGCATATAACTACTATGGTGGTGAAAAGGAGATCAGGATATATCCGTACAATGGGCACGAAGGAGGAGGGTCCTTCCACACTTTAGAAAAATTAAAGTTTATAAAGAAGATCTTTGGTTAGGATGGAAAGGTCAGATATAACCGTACTGATCAAACCTGCCTCTGCCCAGTGCAATCTGGGATGTAAATACTGCTTCTATTCACCTAAAGAGAGTCTGTATGAGGAGAAATACAAGAGAATGAGCCTGGAAACCTTGGAGATAGTAGTAAAAGAGGTGCTGGAAGTTGGAGAGAATGTCACCTTTTGCTGGCAGGGAGGGGAGCCTACGCTGATGGGGCTCCCCTTTTACAAAAAGGTGGTGGAACTTCAGAGAAGGTACAGAAAAAACGGACAAAAGATAAACAATGCCTTTCAGACAAATGGGATCCTTTTGGATGAAGAATGGGCGGTATTTTTTAAGGAGAACAACTTCCTGGTTGGTCTGAGTATGGACGGACCATCAAACCTTCACGACGAATACCGGTTGACAAAGGATGGAAAACCAACACATCATACTGTCCTCGGTAGATTAAGACTCCTTCAAAGATACCAGGTGGATTTTAACATATTAACGGTTGTAAATGATAAAAACAGTAAGAAACCTGAGGCGTTATTCAGATACTTCAGAGATCTTGGCATAGAGTATATGCAATTCATACCCTGTCTAGAAAGAGACACAGATGGGAAAATCGCCAGCTTTTCAGTGGACCCTGCAGGTTATGGGAACTTCCTGTGCGTTATGTTTGATAGATGGTACAATAATGGTAGACCAGAGTGTTATATAAGGGAGTACGAAGAATGGTTGATCGCCTATGCCTATGGGATAAATCCTTGTATGTTCAAACCATACTGCGAGGGAGCTCTGGTTATAGAATACAATGGTGATATATATCCCTGTGACTTTTTCGTTGAGCCAGAATGGTATCTGGGAAACATAAGAAAGGACTCTCTGAAAGAGATATACAATAGTGACCTGTATAGGAAATTCAGTGGACGAAAGCACATATTAGATGATAGATGTCTCAAGTGTAAGTGGTTAAATCTATGTTGGGGAGGATGCCCAAAATTCAGGATAAATAAAAAGGGAGAGCAGATAAACTACAGTTATTACTGCAGTTCTTATCAGAAATTCTTCAACTATGCAGATAAATACTTCAAAAACCTGCTAAGGTCTATTTAAACCTCTTTATGTAATCCATTGGTGAAATTCGACCTACAATGACCTGTGAAGCGTAAAGTGTGTCCATAAGGTTCTTATCTGTTGGATCAAGGATAACGCTATCAAGCCCATTTGCCACTGCCATTCCCAGAAAGGCTCTGTTAAGCAGAGATCTATCCGGCATACCAAATGATATATTGCTGAGCCCCATTATAGCAAGATAACCCCTGTCATTAAAGTAAGATAGAGCCTTGAGGGTTTCTCTTACCTGTTGAGGACTTGTAGCGATAGGAAATACCAGCGGGTCAAGTATTATGTCCGTTCTGTCATTACTGCCAAACATAGAGAGTATATCCTCTCCATTCTTTATCCTTTCTTCTCCGTCCCTTGGCAGTCTCTCTTTACCGGTGGTAAGAGCTATCGCCACACTCCCATATCTTCTGGCTAACCTTATTATCTCTTCTCTTGATGGCTCTAAAGATATAGAATTTATACATGCCCTCCCCGGATAGATCCTGAGAGCCATCTCTAGGACTTCAGGGTCCTGTATATCAAAGACCAGAGGGACATCACCAAACTGCTGGAAATTTATTATCAGTTCTCTTACCAGTTCTTTCTCGTTGACCTCAGGAGAGGCAAGATGTATATCTATAGCCTTAGCTCCTCCCTGAATCTGCTCACGTCCAAGTTCCACAAGTCCATCTATGTCTCTGGAAGATAAAAGTTTTTTGCATTCCTCAGCATAAGCATTCAGTTTCTCCCCTATCACTGTAATTGGCAGGTCTTTAGATATCTCTATGAGTCTGGTCCTTGAGGTAAAGGCAGAGTAAGAAGCTCTTCTTTCTATCCTGGTCTTCTCCATCCCCTTTATTGCATTACTTATAGCCCTTGTATGTTCTGGGGTAGAGCCACAGCAAGAACCAACTATACTCGCTCCAAGCCTGACATACTTTACAGCAAAATCTGCTAACTCTTCGGGTGTCTCAGGATAAAGCAATCTGCCGTTTTCAATAATAGGCATACCTGCATTTGGCTGTATACTGATATAAGGGGCTCCTGAAAGGGTCATTTTCTCAAGTACCCTGTAGAGACCTTCAGAACCCATACTGCAATTAGCACCAACCACATCTGCCCCTAGACTCCAGAGGACCAGTGCAGAGACCTCTGGAGGAGTACCGGAAGTGGTGCGAAGGTTTTCGGAGAAACTCATCTGACATATAACAGGGAGCCTGGTATTCTCTTTACAGGCAAGGAGAGCTATCCTCGCTTCCTGAAGGTCTCCCATAGTCTCGATAATGAGGGCATCAACCCCACCCTCCTCCAAAGCCATAGCCTGTTCTTTAAATGCCTCGTAGGCAGACTCAAGGGATAGATCTCCAAATGGCTCCAATATCTTACCAGTTGGTCCTATAGAACCTAGTACAAAGACTTTATCCTGGGCGACCTTCCTGGCTATTCTGGCTCCAGCAATATTCAGGTCTTTGACCTTATCCTCCAGATGATGAGCTGAAAGCCTGAATCTATTAGCACCAAAGGTGTTTGTCTCTATACAGTCAGCCCCGGCTTCTATATAAAGTCTGTGAATCTCTTCTACAACTTCAGGTCTAGAGAGGTTCCATTCTTCAGAACAACCTCCTGAAGTAAGCCCATACCTCATAAGCATAGTGCCCATAGCACCATCGCAGACTAGAACTCTATCTTTTAAAGCTTCAAGAAACGAGTAACTCATCTGGCAGTTTCACCCTCTTTGCTCTTGCCCATAATCTTTCCAGGTTGTAAAATTCACGAGTCTCCGGCTCCATTATATGGATGACAAATGAATTGTAGTCCAGTATAACCCAGCCTCCTTCATACTCTCCCTCTATATGGAGAGGGGATATACCTTCCTGAGACATAACCCTATCTATATTCTCCACAATAGCGGAGGTCTGATGAGGAGTCTGAGAAGTGATAATTATAAAATAGTCTGTGATGGTCAATAGATCCTGAAGATCTAAGAGTACTATGTTCTCCCCCTTTTTCTCAACCGCCGCACCTATGGCGGTATAGATTAATTCAAGAGTTGACTTCATCTAAAAAGCCTCTTCCCTCCTTTATCAAATAATTCCAGACCTCAACGGTCTTCGGATGTATCATCTGATTGTTTCTCATAATATAACCTATAGTCAGATTAATTGCAAACAGTATAGCACTATCAAGATCTTTCTTTACCATCTCTCTCAGATAGCTGACACCAGGGAAATCTCTATGATACTCAATATAGTCAGCGATAAATATGATCTTATCCAGTGTAGACATCTCTCTATCACCGGTGGTATGTTTCCATATGGCGCTAAGGATGTCCTTATCCTTTATGCCAAAATATTCACGGGCAAATATACTGCCAACAGGGGCGTGAAGTATCTGAGGAGAGGAAAGGTCCCAGATAGACAGTGGTATATTATAAGATATCGCTAATCTGACAAGTTCTTCATCTGAAAAACCCTTGGCACAATCGTGTAAAAGACCGGCTAATGAAGCCTTTCCAACATCTACGTTATATCTCTCTGCAAGAGAAATCGCCTCTTTTTCTACCGCCAGTGTATGAAGAAACCTCTCTTTTGAGAGATACTTCTTTAGGAAAGAGATGTAGAGATCTCTACTGTCTGTATAAGCCATGCTTTCTTATATAAGCCTCTACAGGCTCTGGAACCATATACCTTATAGGTTTACCCTGAGCTACCCTCTCCCTTATGAGGGTTGAGGATATCGCATAACCAGGTATCTCTAGTAAGGAGACATTATCCAAGATCTTTCTATCGAGGTTATTCAGACATTCAGGATTATATCCCGGACGGGTTACCGCTATAAAATGTGTTAGTTTTACTAACTCATACGGGTCTCGCCAGGTAAGAATCTCGAGTATCGCATCAAGACCTGTGATAAAGAAGAGTTCAGACCTAGGATACATCTCCCTAAATGCCCTTACTGTATCTATCGTGTAGGAAGGTCCCGGACGCTCTATCTCTATGCGGGAGATATTAAAGTAAGGGTTTGTAGCTATGGCCAATGCAGTCATTATATACCTGTCCTCTGCAGGAATAACAGATCTGGGTGTCCTGTGCGGTGGCTGTCCCGAAGGGATAAATATAACCTGATCAAGATTGAATTGATGTCTTGCCTCTTCTGCAGCTACCAGATGCCCATAGTGTATAGGATTAAAAGTTCCACCCATAAGTCCAATCCTATCAGAATTCATACCTGATCCTCCCTTCGAGGAGAACAAATGGGATACCCTCTATTATGACCTTATCCCCCTCCTCTGCCCCGCTCCTTCTCAGAGCATCCAATAAACCGTATCTCCTTATCAGTGGATTAAGTAAGAGATGATGGTCTCTCTGGGTAAAATCTATCCTCTTTATATCTTTAGCCAGATCTCTATTGGAGATGTAAAAAGTCCTTCCAACCTTCTCAATAGATACTGGTTCCATCTCTAGGTCTAACCTCTCTTGCTCCAGTGATACAGGGACAGAACTTTTAGAGAGATTGAAGACATCAATAATCTTACTCTTCAGGAGTTCTACCTTATCATCAACAAATATATCACTCCTAGGGAATAATATCATAACTTTCCTGCAGAGATTCTCATCATAATGAGAGAGTTCTGCCTTTATGATATTCAGGTCTTCTTCCTTCTCAAAGAGAAGGATCAGGATTCTTGCCCTCTCGGCATGTTTCAGGAACCTGTTACCCAAACCAAGACCTCTATGGGACCCCTCTATAATGGCGGGGATCTCCACCAGTTTTACAAGCCTGACCCCTGTGTCAAATACCCCAAACACAGGCTCGGTTGTAGTGAATGGGTAATCTGCAATCTTTGGTCGGGCATTCGTTAGAAGGGATATCAGAGTAGATTTACCTGAGTTCGGTAAACCAATAATGGCTACATCTGTAATAGACTTCAGGACAAGAGTTACCCTTACCTCTTCTCCTGGTTCTCCTTTTTCTGCAACCTGGGGGGCTCTGTATCTATTGGATAGGAAATTGCTGTTTCCCCTACCCCCTCTGCCACCTTTAGCTACCAACAGCTTATCTGAAGGTAAAAGGATTTCTCCCAGAAACTTTCCAGTATCAGCATTATAAACGCAGGTACCCAAAGGAACACGGAGGTATAGATCTTCCCCATCCTTTCCACTCTTTTTATTCCCCTGACCCTGAGAGCCAGATTCAGCAATAAGTTTCTTCCTCGAATGGTAGAAATTCAGGGTCTCCAGATTTTCATCGCCTATAATATATACATCTCCCCCCTTACCTCCGTCTCCTCCGTCAGGACCACCTTTGGGAAGGTACTTCTCTCTATGAAAACTTAAAGCACCAGGCCCTCCGTCTCCTCCCTTAACTTTGATGGTGATTTCATCTACAAACATACTAGGATTGGACAGGAATCACGCTCACTACCTTTTTATCTTTTCTGGTTCTGAAAGAGACAATACCATCCACTAAGGCAAAGAGGGTAAAATCTTTTCCCATCCCCACATTCTGCCCGGGATGTATCTTAGTTCCCCTTTGCCTCACTATAATATTCCCGGCAGTCACAAACTGCCCATCAGAACGTTTTACCCCCAGATATTTAGGATTACTATCACGCCCATTGGCTGTACTTCCTGCACCCTTTTTATGAGCCATAAGTCACCTCTGCTATCTGTACTCTGGTAAGATATTGTCTATGTCCTCTCTTCCTTCTATAATGCTTCTTGGGTCTATATTTAAATACGATGATCTTTTTGTCTCTAAACTGATCGAGGACAATCCCTTTTACCTTTATATTCTCGAGGTAAGGGGTTCCTATAACGCTCTCCCCTTCCCCAGCTTTTACCATCAATACCTTATCAAATACTACCTCTTCTCCTTCTTTCGCTTCCAGCTTCTCTACAGTTAGTATATCTCCAGGACTTACCTTATACTGTTTTCCACCTGTCTCTATAATAGCATACACTGTTATGTCTACCTCCTAAAAATATTTAGTTGACAGTTTAAAATTTATCATACAGATAGCATAAAGTCAAGATTGGAAAATCCAGACTAACAGAAGCTTCCAGCAACATAACCGGTAGAAAATGCTATCTGCAGGTTAAATCCTCCAGTATAACCATCTACATCTATGACCTCACCGGCAAAGAATAAACCTTTGACCAACTTTGATTCCATAGTTGAAGGGTTAATCTCACTGACATTAACACCACCGGATGTAACAATCGCCTCTTCAATGGGTCTAAACCTGGAGACCGTCAGATTAAGTCCTTTGAGTAGCTTCACCAGTATTCTTCTCTCCTCCCTTGATATCTGATTCACATACTTATCCCTGGGGATCCCAGACAACTCTACAACTACAGGGATTAAAGATCTCGGTAATAGTTCTCCTAAGGAGTTGATAAAATACCTTCTAGAGTACTTTTCAAAGTCTCTCTGGACCCTTCTATCGAGAGCTTCTTCCGTAAGCCCTGGTTTCAGGTCAATAACAATCCTATATCTGTTTTTATCTATATCCCTCATATGAGAACTGGCTGACAACACTATGGGTCCTGATATACCAAAATGGGTAAAGAGCATCTCACCCAGGTCGGTGTATACTTCCTTTCCAAACTGGTCAAATACTCTTATGGAGACATTCTTCAATGTAAGACCCTGAAGGTCAGAGACCCATGGTTCTTCTATCTCTAAGGGCACAAGAGATGGCTTTGGAGGAACTATACTGTGTCCAAGTTCTCTTGCGAATCTATACCCGTCGCCTGTAGAACCAGTCAGTGGGTAGGAGAGTCCTCCGGTAGCAACAATAACACTATCGGATGCGATGAATCTGCCATCACTGAGAATGACCCCTAAAACCCTGTTGTCCTCCTTTAGGACCCTTTTTACTTCCCCGTGGATCACCCTCACATTGTTATCTCTTATATATCTTTCCAGAGCCTTCAGTATATCCTCTGCCCTATCAGATTCAGGGAAGACCCTGCCACCCCTTTCAACCTTTGTCCTAACCCCCAGATCATTAAAGAATCTTATGAGGTCTCTATTGGAAAATTTGCTAAAGGCACTGTAGAGAAATCTTCCATTTACAGGTATGTTGTCGATGAGACCCTGGAGGTCTGTATCATTGGTAAAATTACACCTTCCCTTTCCGGTTAGAAGGAGTTTCCTCCCAAGGGTCCTGTTCTTTTCTATTAAGAGGACCTCAAGCCCTCTACTACCAGCAGTACCACCTGCCATCATTCCGGCAGGTCCTCCACCTATAATCACAAGTCTCTTTGCCATAACAACTTATCTCCATAAAATCCTTTTTATGATAAAATATCTTCTATGAATAATGGATATACTATATTTTACTCCAAATCGCCTTTAGAAACAGAGGAACTCGGTAGAGTAATGGGAGAACTGAGTGAAGGGGGAGAGATCTTCCTCCTGGAAGGAGAGCTAGGAGCAGGGAAGACTATACTGGTGAAGGGTATCGCCAGAGGTCTGGGAATAGGTATCCAGATAGTCAGTCCAACATTTATAATCATAAGGTCATACAATGGCAGGCTTACACTCAACCATATTGATCTTTACAGGCTTAACAGTATAGAGGGGCTTGGTATTGAGGAGTATATTGATGACAACCTGTGTGTTACGGTAGTAGAATGGGGTAAAAAGTTGATCGACTGGATAAACCTAAAGGAGTACCTCCTGGTAAACATAGGTATTGTTGATGAGAGTTCCAGAGAGATCATAATGGTCCCCAAAGGGGAAAGATATATAAAGTTTATAGAGAGGATAAGAAATGGCAGATCTGGCACTTGATACAAGCACCAGTTATCTATCTCTGGCGGTGGTGAGGGATGATATAACTCTCTATGAAAAGAATGTGTGCTCCTTGAAACTCCACTCTGTACTCCTTCCCGATGAGATAGAAAAAGCCCTGAAGATAACTAGAGAAAAGATAGAGAGGATATTTGTTGCCATTGGTCCAGGTTCCTTTACAGGATTGAGGGTGGGGCTTTCGCTGGTAAAGGGGATCGCTCTGGCTGGTGATACACCCGTCATAGGGGTTCCAACTTTCGATGGACTTGCCTATAATATACCACCAGAAGGGAAACTCCTGATTATTATGAGGTATAGATTGAGCAAGACCTACTATGCCAGGTATACGGCTAACAGTAACAGGTGGATATGTGAAAAGGTAGATGTGGCTGAAATAACAGAGCTTCCTCAATTGGTTACAGATGAGAGGATAGCCATAGTAAAGGAGCATAATTACAGGGAGATAGCTGATATGTTCCAGAATCCAGTATTTATAGTTCCCAGGGCATCTCTTCTGGTTATACCTGGTAGGGAGAAAGAACCAGAGGTACTGGAGAATCTGGTTCCTCTGTACATAGAACCTTCAGAGGCAGAAAGGATTAAGAACCTATGATAGAGATCAGGCGGATGACGGTAAAACATCTGAAAGAGGTTTTGAGGATAGAGGAGCTATCCTTTCCTGTGCCCTGGAGTTTTCAGTCCTTCTATAACGAGCTGGTCGGTAATCCATACGGGTACTATATAGTAGCATTAGAGGATGATAAGGTCGTGGGTTATGGAGGGATGTGGATACTCTTTGATGAATGTCATATAACTACCATAGCTGTTGATCCCAAAAGAAGGAGAGAAGGGATAGGAAGAAAGATAATGGAACATCTGATAGAGAAGGCTAGGGAGAAGGATGTAGAATGGGTATCCTTAGAGGTCAGGATTACAAACATACCCGCGCAGAATCTATACAAATCATTGGGATTTGAAGCTGTGGGGATAAGGAAAGGTTACTATCAGCCGAATAATGAAGATGCCATTATAATGAGACTGGTACTGAAAGGAGAAAAGGGCAGTGTATATCCTGGCTATAGACACGTCCTGTGATGATACATCTGTTGCTATACTGAAAGATGGACATAATATACTCTCAAATCTGGTAAGCTCACAGCATGATATACATAAACGTTTTGGCGGAGTGGTACCCGAACTTGCATCCAGAAGACATCTTGAAAATATAGTCCCTATGATCAAAATGGCATTTAAAGAGGCGGGGATAAAAAAAGAGGAGATAGATGTTATAGGGGTAACATACGGGCCAGGGCTTGTAGGTTCACTGCTGGTTGGACTTATGACGGCAAAAGGACTAGCATATTCTCTCAATAAGCCACTTATAGGTATAAATCATATGGAAGGGCATATATTTGGAGCCATACTTGAGCACAGGGAACTATATCCACCATTTATAGCCCTTGTAGCATCTGGAGGACATACGGATCTCGTACTGGTAAGAAAGTACTTCTCTTATGAACTTATAGGGTCTACCAGGGACGATGCAGCAGGGGAAGCCTTTGACAAAGTGGCAAGACTTCTGGATATTGGTTATCCTGGAGGTCCTGCTATAGAGAGATTTGCCAGACTTGGTAAAACAGACTATAACCTCCCCAGGGCTATCCCGGAAGGGTATGATTTCAGCTTCAGCGGATTAAAAACGGCAGTAAGCAGATTGCTTAAAGAGGATGTGGACCTGCCATCTGTGGCTTACAGTTTTCAGGAGGCAGTTGTGGACGTACTGGTAGATAAATCTATAAGAGCCTGTAATAACTATAAGATAAATAGACTTGCGGTATCCGGTGGGGTGGCAGCCAATAAAAGACTCAGGGAAAGATTTCTTGAAGAGGCAGACAGATATAATATCAGAGTATATTTCCCTTCCATAAGAATGTGCACAGACAATGCGGGTATGATAGCCTGTGCCACTTATTACAGATATCTTGCAGGATACAGGAGTAATCTTTCATTAAACGCGGAGAGCTACTGTGGTTATCCAGATGGATAATTTATGGAATGAGCTGTCAGAAAAGGTTATGTCTTATAAACTGGGAGCACTTGAGGAGGAGGCAGGACTGAATATCCAGCAGGCAAGAGAGTACTATTTGGCAATGGAATCTGTAACTTCATTAACAAGTCCCCTATTTCTCTTCTACTATATGGTGAGTCTTGCCAGAGTCATCTTTATCTGCAAGAAGAGACAGCCATTCAAAGAGGTTCTGCATGGTCTTACTACAAGGAAAGAAGGGATCACCGTTACTGTAAAGGCAAATGGAACCTTCCCCATACTTCACAGTATAATTAGTGGAACAAGGATCAAGCCTGGGACCAGATTTGGTATAGAAGAGCTCATCGGTATGATCCCCTGGATATCTGAGATAGATAATCCTCAACTGCCACCAATCTCTGCCAGTTATCTTCTGTGTTTCCTACTGAGTATGCTATCAAGGTATGAGCCAGTCATATGGGATAGGATAAGGAGAGAATATAGCATCCTCATCTTTTTAAGAGAAACCCCGCATTGTTTTTTAGAAGAGGTGATAAAGGTACTATGAACTTAGATCAAAAGTTTAACTGGGCTTGAAGAGAGAAAATAAGAGTGGTATACTCTAGGTATAAAAGAATACGGAGGTGAAGATACTATGGTTAAAAGGTTTGTGGTTCTTCTGACGGTTCTCTTATTTGCGGTGGGAGCGGCTGGAGGATGTCTGAATCAAACACCACCAGTTCTTACCGGAACATGGAGTGGGAATTTGAGCAGGGCTTCAAATCCAACGATACAAAACTTTGCAGATGTAACAATAGAATTAACTCAGAGCCCGAATAACCAGTTCTCAGGAACGGTAACTGTAACGTATAACCCTAATACTTCTAACTCAGTTACTCTAAATGCTACCATCGTTTCAGGTGAAAGCTCCACGAATGAGTGGAATGCCACTATAAAGGCAAATGAAATTAATAATACTGGAAGTGATATCACTATACCTGCTGGAGCTTTCTCATCGATTATAATCCCAGCAGGAAGCACTTATACGTTCACATTTATTCTACCTCATGCCTATGCATGTAGAGGAGGAGAACTAAACGAATTAGTTGGTACATATGCTCTAAATATTGGTAATGATGTTAACCCCATCGATTCTGGTGCAGTTAATCTGGTCAAACAGTAGATAAATTCTAAGATTAAGCCCCGGGAAATACCTCCTGGGGCTTCTGTTCCTATGAGATTTATATGTGAGAAGATCGAAGTTATCTATGATCAGGAAGATTTTACCATAAAAGGCTTTACCTGGAGGAACAGAGAATACAGGATTATAGAGATTATATCTGCCTGGCAGGACTGGAAGTTTCCCAGCAGTCTAGCAGGGAAACGTACATGGTTACAGAGACACCATAGGAACTATTTTACTGTAAAAACGGACACAAATGAGATATTTGAGATATACCTGGATAGAAAGGGGAATAAAAGGGAGTGGATTCTATCAAAGAGGCTTTGATTTATCTTTTTGCTATTTCGTTGAAGAGATCCTGTAGGAGTTCTATGTCTACCTCAGAGAGGTTTGCCCTTCTAATAAGATCCGGTCTGCGTTCAAGTGTCTTTCTCAGCGCCTCTTTTCTCCTATAAAGTTCTATCTTCTTATGGTCTCCGCTCAATAAGACATCCGGAACCTTATAACCCCTGAAGTCATAAGGTCTTGTATACTGAGGATAATCAAAGATACCTCTACAGAAGGACTCTTCCCTTACGACCTCACTATCTATAACCTGCGGAAACATCCTTGATATAGCGTCTATAATAACCATCGCCGGGATTTCTCCACCGCTTAAGACATAGTCCCCTATAGAGATCTCAAGATCAGACAGGTAGAGGGCAACCCTCTCATCGACACCTTCGTAATGGCCGCATATGAGGATCAGATTCTTCTCCTTACTGAATTCTTCTACCAGAGGTTGTGTAAGAGGGATACCCTGAGGGGAAAGGAGTATAGTCTTTCCTCCCCCTCTAAGTTCCTTTATATACTCAACAGCCCTAAATATAGGCTCTGGCTTAAGGACCATCCCCCTACCCCCACCGTAAGGATAATCGTCCACTTTTCTGTATCTATCCTCTGTGAAATCCCTAGGATTAAATATATTTACAACGATATGACCTAACTGCCTGGCTCTTTTTACTATACTAAAATTGAGAGGCCCTATAAATGCCTCTGGGAAAATAGAAATAACATCTATATAGAGAGACATAACAAAATTTCACAGTGACTCTACCAGTATCTGGACCTTGGTCTTTCTCTGCTTACGGGCTAAAGTACTGGCAACCGCCCTTACAGCATTTATCGTCTTTCCCCCCTGTCCCAATACCTTCCCCATCTCACTATCAGGGACCTTAACTATAAACTTTATCTTCTTCCCGCTGGACTCAGTAGTTATATCAACCTTGTCAACATTATCCACCAGACATCTTATGAGGAATTTTACTGTATTGTATATCTCGTCCATTATCCCCTCCTTATCCATTCAGGTTGTTAAGATCCAAGCCAGCCTGAATAAGTAAACGTTTAACTGTATCTGTAGGTTGAGCCCCTTTTCTTATCCAATCCTTAGCCTTTTCGAGATCTATATTTATGACCGCAGGATTTGGGATTGGATCATAATATCCTATGATGTCTACAAACTTACCATCTCTGGGGCTATGGGCATCTGCAACCACAACTCTATAGCTTGGTCTACCACTTTTACCCATCCTTCTAAGTCTTATCTTTACCATAATCTACCTCCTGACAATGGAAATCTTCCTTTCTTCTCTAGCTGAGAAAATTGCTTAATCATACCCTTAATCTGCTCATATTGTTTGAGGAGTTGATTTATCTCCTGCACTGTAGTTCCACTCCCTCTAGCTATCCTCTTCTTTCTGCTAGCATTTATAATATGAGGATTTTCTCTCTCCTCTATAGTCATCGAACTTATAATAGCCTCTATCCTTTTAAGCCTCTTTTCATCAACCGATATTGGTATTTTAGTGGTTAACCTGGAAAAACCAGGAATCAGATTCATAAGCTGATCTAAAGGTCCCATATTCCTTATCTCTTTTAGTTGTTCCATAAAGTCGTTGAGTGTGAACTTTTCTAAGGACTTCTCTACCCTCTCTTTAGATACGGCAGATTCAACCTTCTCCACCAGGGTCTTTATATCACCCATACCGAGGATTCTGCTGGCTATCCTGTCAGGATAGAAAGGCTCTATAGCGTCAAATTTTTCACCTATACCAACAAATACAATAGGGACACCAGTTACAGCCCTCATAGAAAGGGCAGAACCACCTCTGGCATCTCCGTCCATCTTTGTAAGAATAATTCCCGTAAGCGGGACCACCTTGGCAAAAGACTCCCCTATATTTACTGCATCCTGACCGGTCATAGCATCTACCACCAGAAAGACCTCCTGTGGATTGACCCTCTCATAAGTCTTTCTCAGTTCATCCATCAATTCATCGTCTATATGAAGCCTTCCCGATGTATCAAGGATAACAGGCATATAAACCTTTTCCTTAGCAAACCTTACTGCATTCTCGGCTATGGTTACAGGATCAGTATCCTCTTTATATACAGGGACATTTATGCTATTACCTATGACCTCCAGCTGTTGTATAGCAGCTGGTCTTCTGGTATCACAAGCCACCAAAAGAGGTCTTCCCTGTCTCTTCTTATAGTACATAGCCAACTTTCCTGCCGTGGTGGTCTTTCCAGAGCCCTGCAGTCCAACCAGCATAATAGATGATGGAAGGCCCTTCTCAGTTTTTCCTTCCCCACCGAGTAGAGAGGTAAGCTCCTCATATATGATCTTCAAGATCTGCTCACTTGGGGATACGCTCTTCAGAACGGATTCCTGAAGAGCCTTCTCCCTGACCCTCTCGAGGAATTCCTTTACCACTTTATAGTTCACATCAGCTTCCAGCAGTGTTATCCTTATCTCTCTTAGAACTTCCTGTATATCTGCCTCGCTGAGTTTTCCACGTCTTTTGATCCTATCGAATACATTCTGTATGCGTTGTGTCAGGACTTCAAACATAACTAATTCATCTCCCAGAATAGCGCATTAACAAATTCTTCACTATTAAAACTCTGCATATCGTCTATATCTTCTCCTACCCCGACCAGAACTACAGGTATCTTGAGCTCTGAGACTATACTTATTACCACTCCACCCTTGGCAGTACCGTCAAGTTTGGTAACCGCTATCCCATCGACCATCAATGCCTCATTGAACATCCTTGCCTGATTTATGGCATTCTGCCCCATCGTGGCATCGATGACCAAAAGGGTATAAAGTTGATAGTCTTCCTTTTCTCTCTCTATAACTCTTCTTACCTTTTTCAACTCTTCCATAAGATTATACTTTGTATGAAGTCTACCTGCAGTATCTACTATCACTATGTCTATGTTCCTTGCTTTGGCAGACTTCAAACCGTCAAAGGCAACTGCTCCAGGGTCTGCTCCTTCCCTGTGTTTTATAACGGGTATTCCTACCCTTTCTCCCCAGATCTCTAACTGTTCTATAGCAGCTGCCCTAAAGGTATCACCTGCCACAAAGATCACACTCTTCCCCCTATCTTTAAGGAGTTTACCAAGCTTACCTATAGTCGTCGTCTTACCGCTACCATTTACCCCTATAACGAGTATAACCCACTTTCCATTAAGAAATCTATCTATGATATTAAAGGGAGGAGGGAAGAGGGAGGTTATACTACTCTTCAAAAGTGATGACAGCTTCTCATCTGGAGAGGCCTTCCACTTTGCCTTAAGCTCTTCCAGAAGCCTTTCTGTAGTCTTAGGTCCCACATCAGCACTCAGAAGAGCTATCTCTAGCTCTTCCAAGTCTTCTGCTGATATATTTGAGAAACTCCTCCTTATTAAAGCCCTAGTCTTTTCTAAGCCCTGTCTTAACCTATCAAACCAACCCATTCTACTTTATAGCCTGAATAGAGAACTTTATAGCAGTCCTCTCTTCTCCATCAACTTCTACCTTGGTAAATGCTGGATACATTACCAGATTAATTCCATTAGGAGCCAGGTAACCTCTGGCTATGGCAATAGCCTTTACCGCCTGGTTTACCGCTCCTGCCCCAATAGATTGAAGTTCTACGCCTCCTCCGTTTCTAATAACAGCAGCAATAGCTCCTGCAACAGACTTAGGATTAGATTTTGCAGACACTTTTAGAACTTCCATTATCTATCCCCTCCTTCTCAAAATTATGTAGTCTACTTAAAGCTTCCTTGGCAGCATATTGTTCTGCTTCTTTCTTACTGAAACCACTGCCTGTACCCAGAGATCTTCCCTTAACTATGACCTCTGCTGTAAACTTTCTCGCATGCATGGGACCCTCCTCTCCTATAACCCTGTAAACAGGTATCTCCTTGTAGAGAGCCTGAACACTCTCCTGAAGTTTACTCTTATAGTCTTCCTCTATGGAGGTCCCAATACTAAAGATCTTTTCCAGAAATCTACGGGCTTTATCAAATCCTTCTCTTATAAAGATAGCACCTATCAGGGCTTCTAGGGCATTACCTAAGATGGTATACCTTTCCCTCCCCCTCTCTAAATCCTCCCCTCCTCCTACTCTCATCTGCTCCTTGATATCGAGCTTTAATGCAATATCTGCAAGATGTCTCCTGCTTACAAGTTTGGCTTTATATTTACTCATCTCCCCTTCTGATAGAGGAGGCTCAATCCTGTACAGAAAATCCGCAACTACCAGTCCAACCACAGCGTCTCCAAGAAACTCTAGCCTTTCATTGTTATTAGTCTCATCGAAAGAGCGATGTGTAAAGACTATCCTAAGAAGGTCTTCCGGTATATCTATCTCTAACTCTTCAAGTATATCAAGAAACTTAGGCTTCATAGTACTTCTTAAGTGCAATTGAGACGTTATGCCCTCCAAAACCAAAGGAGTTACTTAAAGCTACCTTGACTTCTTTCACTCGTTTCACATTTGGAACATAATCCAGATCACATTCAGGATCAGGATGCTCATAATTAATAGTAGGCGGGATTATACCTTCTTTGACAGTTAGGGCGGTAGCTATAAGCTCTATACTGCCAGCTGCTCCCAGGGTATGCCCAATCATAGACTTGTTTGAACTTACAGGGATCTTGTAAGCCAGATCTCCAAAAAGCGATTTTATAGCCTTTGTCTCTATAGCATCATTGAGGGGGGTGGAAGTACCATGGGCATTTATATAGTCAACCTCTTCCTTTCCTATCCCTCCGTATATCATAGCAAGTTCCATAGCCCTAGCCTGTAATCTACCTTCAGGTTCTGGAGCTGTCAGATGATAGGCATCTGAGGTACTTCCGACACCTGCCACTTCTGCATATATATAAGCTCCCCTAGAGCTGGCACTCTCCAATGTTTCTAGAACCAGAATACCAGCCCCTTCTGCCATCACAAAACCGTCCCTTTCAGCATCAAATGGTCTACTTGCCCTCTCTGGCTCATCATTTCTGGTTGATAGAGCCTTCATATTGGCAAATCCAGCTACCGATAGGGGAGTGATAGCAGCGTCTGTCCCACCAGTTATGACTATGTCGCATTCACCTGCCTGTATAGCCTTTACCGCCTCTCCAATAGCAGTAGCCCCTGTAGCGCAGGCGGTGTTAACGGAAAAGGAGATCCCTGTGAATCCAAACATAATTGATAGATAAGCACTCGCCATATTAGATATAAGCATAGGGATAAAGAAGGGACTTATCCTGCCCGGACCTTTCTCCAGAAGTAAGGAGTGCTGCTGTTCTAATATGTGGATACCTCCTATCCCGGAACCTATGATAACCCCTACCCTTTCCTTATCAATCCTCTCAAGATCGAGCTTAGCATCTTTTATTGCCTCTATTCCAGCTACTACCGCAAACTGAGTAAAACGGTCCATCTTTCGAGCTTCTTTCTTCCCAAGATAACCTTCGGGATCAAAGTCCTTTACCTCTCCCCCTATCTTAACTGGAAGATCAGTAGTATCTATATTGGAGAGGTATCCAATTGCACTCCTTCCAGAGGTCAATCCCTCCCAGAAGACATCCTTTCCTACTCCATAAGGAGTTACTAACCCTACACCTGTAATAACAATACGCTTCTTCATTCTCCAATCTTGGACTGAATATAATTCACTGCATCTGCTACCGTCTTTATCTTCTCTGCATCCTCGTCTGGTATCTCAATATCAAAACCATCTTCAAATGCCATTACCAGTTCTACCAGATCTAGAGAGTCTGCTCCCAGATCTTCAGTAAAGGAAGCATCAGGAGTTATGTCCTCCTCATCGATCCCTAACTGTTCTGCAATAATCCTCTTTACCTTATCAAGAACTGCCACAGTAAGCACCTCCTACATTACTAGTCCACCATCAATATTTATTACCTGTCCAGTAATATAACTGGCATCTTTACTTACAAGAAATAGTACCAATTTAGCCACCTCTTCCGCCTTACCAAATCTTCCAAGCGGGATCTTATTCAGATATTCTTGCTTTATACCATCGTCAAGTCCAGTGGTCATCTCTGTCTCAATATATCCAGGGGCTACTGCATTTACCGTTATATTCCACCTGCTCAGTTCCTTGGCACATGCCTTGGTAAAACCTATAAGACCTGCCTTGGCAGCAGAGTAATTACTCTGCCCTATATTACCTATCTCTCCAATGACTGAGGCTATATTTACTATTCTACCCTCTCTATTCTTAATCATCTGCCTGGCTACAAGCCTGGTGCATATAAATGCCCCCTTAAGGTCTGTATCCAATACCTCATCCCAATCCTCCTCAGTCATTTTAAAGAGGAGAGTATCTCTAGTTATACCTGCATTATTTATTAGAATATCTATTCTTCCCCACTTAGTCAAGACCCCCTTAACTACCTCTTCTATGTCATTCCATCTGGTTACATCTGCCTGAAAGATATCTCCTTCTCCCCCCAGAGATTCTATTTCTCTAAGAGTCTCCAGAGCTTTATCTCTATTACTTCTATAGACTATAGCTACCCTTCTTCCACTATTTGCAAGTTCCAGACTTATAGCCCTTCCTATACCTCTAGATCCGCCGGTTACTATAGCAACCTGTCTATCGTCCATATATCTTCTCCAGTACCTCTAATGCATTTCCAAGTATATTCAACTTGGAGCTTGTCTGCCTTATAAGTCCTGTAAGAACACTGGTGGCACCTACCTCTATGACGTCTACCTCTCCCAAACTTTCGATAGTCCTAACCACATCAACCCATCTTACCGGACTGTACATCTGGACTCTCAGGCATTCTCTTATTTCATTCTCTTCCCCAATAAGTCTTCCATTCACAGATGATACAAAATCAATCTTAGGCTTATCTATTTTAAGATCTGATATAAAATCACTGTAAAACCTTTCCCCATATTCCTTAAGAAAGGAGGAATGAAATGGTCCAGCCACATCTAAACGGACAGTCCTCCTGGCTCCCTTTCCCTTCAATATATCTTCTGCCACATTCAGAGCATATTCTCTGCCAGATATGACTATCTGTTTTGGACTGTTAAAATTTACAGCCTCAACATCAGGGATATCCTTTATAGCCTCCAGTACATCTTCTCTATCGAGACCAATTACTGCTAACATCCCCCCACTGATTTCTCGACAGGCTTCAGCCATTATCCTTCCTCTCTCCTTCACAAGCCTCAATCCATCCTCAAAAGAGATGGCTCCACTGGCAGTCAGTGCAGAGTACTCCCCCAGGCTATGTCCAGCAACCACATCGGCAGACAAACCGCTAGCCTCAAGAGTATAAAAGAGGGAGAGGGAAAGTACATATGTGACTATCTGGCTGATCTCTGTATCCTTTGGAGATATGCCTCTCAATAAGAGGTCTTCTATATCTAGACCCAGAAGAAGGGAACTCTTACTGATAAAACTTCTAGCATTAGGTAAACTGAGAATATAGTGGACATCAGCCTCTTTTAATTGTGTACCCTGTCCGGGAAAGACAAAAGCTCTTTTTACCATTCGAGAACGCATGCTCCCCAGGTAAGTCCTGCACCAAAACCAACCATAACTATCCTACTACCCTCTCTAATCTTGCCTGAGAGGAGAGCCTCGTGAAGGGCTATCCCGATAGATGCAGAAGATGTATTACCATACTTATCGAGATTAATAAAGACCTTATCCATAGAAAGCTTTAACCTCTCTGCAGCAGATTCGATAATCCTTATATTTGCCTGATGTGGAATGAAAAGATCAATGTCAGATGGAGTCAATCCTGCTTTCTCTATTGCATCTAAAGCAGCCTCACCCATAATCTTAACTGCAAACTTAAAGACTTCTCTACCATTCATCTTTATATAATGAAGCCTCTGGGAGACAGTATCATAAGAGGCGGGCAGTCTCGACCCACCTGCAGGCAACTCCAGAAGCTTTCCACCGCTGCCATCTGCTCCCAGCACAAAAGACCTGAATCCACCTCTTTCTACCGGAGCCAGTATCATTGCACTCGCCCCGTCTCCAAAAAGCACACAGGTAGAACGATCCTGCCAGTCGGTGATCTTGGAGAGGACTTCAGCACCAACCACAAGGACATTATTATAAGTCCCATTTGCTACAAACTGCGTCCCAACACTTAAGGCATATATCAAACCTGAGCATCCAGCGGAGAGGTCAAAACCAGGACACTCTGCCCCTAATTTATCCTGCAGTACACAGGCAGTAGCGGGAAAGAGCATATCTGGGGTTACAGTAGCTACAATTATAAGATCGATATCTTTAGGGGACAGATTGGCAGAAGCCAGAGCTATTTTTGCTGCCTCAAAAGAAAGATCAGAGGTTGCAACATCAGGCTCTGCTATACGCCTCTCCTTAATGCCCGTACGGGTAACTATCCACTCATCAGATGTATCAACCATCTTTTCCAGATCAGAATTGGTTACCACCTTTGGTGGGGTATAAGAACCGATCCCTATAATACCAACATTTCTAACTGACATAAGACGCTACTCCTTCTTCTATCTCCTTGAGGAGATCAGATTCTACAGACCTTTTAGCCACCTTTACAGAATTAAATATAGCCTTAGCATTGGACCTCCCATGAGCAACTATACAGATCCCTCTGACCCCAAGTAAGGGGGTACCGCCATACTCTGAAAAATCATATACAGAAAGGGCACTATTTATAGCATTATCGACAAAAAATCTTGCGGATCTTGGTATGGAAGAATCTACTATAAAATCTCTTATCATCTTTCCAAATGTACAGGCAAAGCCCTCAGCAAACTTTAACAGCACATTACCAACAAACCCGTCACAGACAATAATATCTGCCTTATTCTCAAATATATCATTTCCTTCAATATTGCCCACAAAGTTTTCTAACTTTTTTAATATGGAATAGGCAGACTTTGTGAGCATATTACCTTTGGTCTCTTCAGATCCTATATTTAACAATCCTACTCTCGGATTCTTAATACCCAGGATATTTCGGGAGTAACTGATACCCATAATGGCGAACTGGTACAGATAATTCGGTTTACAATCAACATTAGCCCCAGTATCTATGATAAAAACAGGGGTATTCGAAGTTGGGATGGTCACTCCTATAGATGGCCTTTCTATCCCTGGAAATGTTCCTAAGATCAAGGAAGCGCAGGCTACAAAAGCGCCAGTGTTTCCTGCAGATACAACCGCATCCACTTCTCTCCTCTTAAGCATCTCTACCGCTACTACTAGGGAAGACCTTGGCTTAGACTTTATCGCCTGAGTAGGATGTTCATCCATCCCTATAACTTCATCAGTATGAATTATCTCAAAAGGGATATCCCTGGTACCTATAAACTGGCGTATCTTCTCCTGATCCCCCACCAAAACTAATTCTACATCTAGACTGCTCTTAGCTATATATGCTCCTTCGACAAGTACCTGTGGGGCAAAATCCCCACCCATCGCATCTAAAGCTATTTTCATTTCTCTTCTTTAACAGTTATGATCTCTTCTCCGTCATAATATCCACAAGAGGGACATACCCTGTGGGGTAAGGTCCAGTTGTGACACTGTGGACAACGTATTAATGTAGGAGGATTCAGTTTCCATAGAGACCTCCTCCTATGAGTCCTACACCTAGACATCTTCTTCTTTGGATTAGCCATATACTATCTATCCCTCCATACCTCTAGTATTTGATAGTTATATCCTCTAAACTACAGTTACACTTCTCCTTATTAAGGTTCTTTCCACATACAGGGCAGAGTCCTCTGCAGTCTACCTTGCATAAAGGCTTAATCGGGAGATTCATTATTATGTTCTCCCTTACACTACTAGAAACATTAATCACATTGTTTTCTATTGTATACTTAAAATCCTCTTCTGTCAATTTCCCTATTATCCTGAAGGGCTCTTCTGTATATACCTCTTCATACGAAAATTCCAACTCCTGCGGATAGATATCGAGACATCTACTGCACTCAAGTAAAACCCTAGTCTTAACCCTACAAGTGAGTAATAGCTTCCGTCTTTCTAATCTCCTAATTTTACCCTCTACTTCCGGTAAGGCATCAAAGGAAAGCCCTTCCATCGCTTCCTGAGTCTCCGTATAGTGGAAGGATTTACTTTCAACTTCTCCTTCCAGTATTTCCTTCACGTCTATTGTCATAAGATGCTCAGCTAATTAAACGCGCAGTCTCTCTTGCGATCACAAGTTCTTCGTTCGTTGGTATAACCCATACCTTTACTCTGGAGTCTGAGGTACTGATCTCTCTCTCCTGTCCCTTAAAATTATTCTTATGAGGGTCTATTTTTATACCGAGATACTCCATATTATCACATACCATAAGTCTTATCTCTGGCTCATTCTCCCCTATTCCAGCGGTAAATACGAGTACATCCAGCCCATTCATAACAGCTGTATAGGCTCCGATATACTTCTTTATTCTGTAGCAGAACATCTCCATCGCCAGTTTGGCATTCTGATTTCCTTCTTCGGCAGACTTCATAATGTCTCTCATATCGTTACTGAACTCAGAGATCCCGAGAAGTCCACTCTCTTTATTGAGGATATCATCGACTTCTTCAGCAGTATAATTGAGATTTCTTATAAGATACAGAGGTATCGCCGGGTCTAAATCTCCACTCCTGGTCCCCATAATGAGCCCTTCTAATGGAGTAAATCCCATACTGGTATCTATAGATCTACCTCCCTTGACTGCACTGATACTGCAACCATTACCAAGATGGCAGGTGATAATCTTTAACTCTTCGATAGGTCTACCTACTAACTGTGCCGCTCTATGAGCAACATAATAATGGCTAGTACCATGGAAACCATATCTCCTGATCCTGTAATCCCTATAAAGCCTCATCGGTATGGCGTATAAGTAGGCATATTTGGGCATATTCGAGTGGAAGGATGTATCAAATACAGCCGTCTGAGGGACATTCGGAAGTACTTCCATACTGGCTCTTATACCTGCCAGACCTGCTGGATTATGAAGTGGTGCCAATTCATTGTTTCTTTCTATCTCCGCTATTACTTCATCATTTATAATTGTGGGTTCCTTAAATCTCTCCCCCCCATGCACAACCCTATGGCCTACAGCTTTTATCTCTTCTATAGAGCTTATGACAGGCTTATCCCCATTCAATAAAGCCTCTATAACAACTCTGAAGGCTTCGGTATGGTTATTAGCAGTTACTTCCTTCTTTACCTTCTCTCCATTGACCGAATATGTCAGATAGGATGGAGGTGTACCTATCCTTTCTACGATACCCTTTGCTATAACCTCCTCCTTCTCCATATCAAAAAGCTGATATTTAAGAGAAGAACTTCCACAGTTCACAACCAGTATCTTCATAATATTTCACAACCTCCTATAAGGCAGTAGCTCTCACACAAACAATAGCTATAGAATCCACTATATCTTCGGTGGTGCACCCCCTGGAAAGATCATTGGCAGGTTTGGCGGTTCCCTGAAGTATAGGGCCTATAGCCTTAGCCTTTGCAAGTCTTTCGGTAAGTTTGTAACATATATTACCTGCATTCAGATCAGGGAATATAAGGACGTTCGCTCTTCCTGCAACAGGACTACCAGGGGCTTTATAATTTCCAACCGCAGGAACCAATGCCGCATCCCCCTGAAGTTCACCATCTATAATAAGATCTGGTGCCTTACTCTTAGCTATTTGGGTAGCTTCGACTACTTTATCAACCAGTTCATGTTTAGCGCTCCCCTTGGTTGAAAAAGAAAGCATAGCTACCCTTGGTTCTTTCTCGACTAACAGCCTAAATAAATGCGCACTGGAGATGGCTATGGAGGCAAGCTGACTGGCATCTGGATTAGGATTTACCCCACAGTCCGCATAGAGGAAAATTCCATTCTCTCCATACTGGCAATTCGGTACAACCATAAGGAATGCTCCAGAGGCTACATCTATCCCCGGAGCAGTCTTTATAATCTGGAATATTGGTCTTTCCGCGTCTGCACTGGAATGCACTGCACCAGCTACCCACCCATCCACCTTGTCCAGTTTCAATAACATAGTAGAAAAATAGAGGGGATCTTTGAGGACCTCATAGGCCTTTTCTAAGGTATCTATACCCTTAGTCTTTCTAAGTTCTACCAGTGTCTTAGCCAGTAACTCCTTCTCAGGATACCTATCAGGATCTATGATTTCTATCCCATCCAGGCTTACTTTAACTTCTCTGGCTCTCTCCTTCAAGGCAGATTCCTCTCCTATAAGTACTATCCTGGCTATACCCTCCCTGGTGGCAATCTCTGCTGCCCTCAATGTCCTCTCTTCAAAGCTCTCCGGAAGCACAACCTTCTTATTAGCCTTCCTTGCCCTTTCCCTTATCCTCTGTATAATATCTGTTACTTCACTCATATATCCTTCATCCTCCTTTTATCTTCCCCAATCTCTGGGATATCTGAAATCGACCCCAATGGTTCGGCTGGATAACTTGGCAATAACTGGCAATGTACGCTTGAATTGATTCCTCTTTATCAAACCGATGATCTTATTGATCTTTTCTCCATCATAACCCCTCTCTACTAAAAGAGATGGGGAAAGTCTCTTTTCTACAAGATTATAAAGTATCTCATCAGCCTCTTCATAAGTGATTCCCAGTTCTCCCTCATCTGTCTGCCCCACCCAGAGGTCAGCGGTTGGAGGCTTGGTTATGATCTTCTCCGGAATCCCTATCTCTCTCGCCAGGATCCTTATCTGTGTTTTATACAGATCTCCCAGAGGGTTTACAGCAGAGGCCATATCTCCATATATCGTTCCATAACCGAGTAATAATTCCGTCTTGTTACTTGTCCCCAGCACCAATGCATTATAGACATTGGACTTATCAAAGAGAATACACATCCTAATCCTTGCTATAAAATTTCCCCTCCTGACCCTATCTATGTCATCCGTTCTAAAGTAGCTATCGACTATTGGCGTTATATCTATTGTCTCCAGATGAATCCCCAGCATCTTACCGATTAAATAGGCATCGTCTAAGCTCTCCCTGCTGGTAGTTTTGTAGGGGAGGATAAAGGCAAAGACATTATCTTTACCTAATGCCTCTACAGCCAAAGTTGCCGAGACACTCGAGTCTATCCCCCCAGATAAGCCTATTACAACTCTACCTATACCAAACTTTGTAACTTCATCCCTTATAAACCTGACAAGTATATTCTTCGTAAAGATTGGATCAAAGGGTATGCTAGTCCTCATAAGTGTTCTCCATAATCAATCTGTATATCCTGTAAAAATCGAAAAAGTGGGAGGGCTTATTATGTGGCTCAAAATCTAGCTCTATGTAGATAATAGACTCTTCAAAATAGGGACAATCAACCACAACTTCTCCATAAGGGTCTATTACACAAGAGCCTCCAAAGAAGTTCAATCCATCTTCAAAGCCCACCCTATTTACATAGACTACATAGATAGAGTACAGTTGAGCATAGATGGATAGAAGGTTCCTCCATTTTAAAGCACTTTCAGGGATTCCCACCTTAGTGGAGGAATAACCAGTAGAAACGCTATTACTCATCACTACAAGTATATCAGCCCCTTTCTTGAGAAGGGGTATTATTGATATAGGATTAAGGAGATCTTCTCCGATAACGATCCCTAACTTACCAAATCTGGTATCTATAACCTCGACCCTATCTCCACCGGCAAAATATCTCATCTCTCTCCGATTGGCTGTTAGGAAAAGCTTACGGTGTATATGCCTTAGAGAAGAATCACTGTAATAAAAAGCAGAATCGTAGAGATCTCTATCCTCCCCAAGCTCCACCAGTCCAAGAATTATATCAACATCCTTAGAAACCTCTAATAGAGGATTAAGGAGGATACTATTTTTCTTCTGGGCTATATCAAATGTCAAGTCCATCAGATTAGAACCCGTGAGGCTTAATTCCGGGAAAACAAGAAGCTGTGATCTTCCCTTCACCTCTCTTGATATCTCTATATGTCTTTTAATATTGTACTCTATATCTCCCAACCTGGGATATATCTGAGCCAGAGAGACTGTTAGTTTCATCTCCGTCCAACCCTCTCTAAAAGTTTAGCTTCAACACACTTGGGTACAAGACCAGAGACATCTCCTCCCAGTCTGGCGACTTCCTTAACTACCCCAGAACTTAAATAAGAATATTCATAGCTTGTCATCAAAAATACTATCTCTACCTTAGGATTTAATCTCTTGTTCATAAGTGCCATCTGAAATTCAGTCTCAAAATCAGAAACTGCCCTGAGTCCCCTGACAATTACATCAGCCTTTATCTTTGACACGTAGTGCGCCAATAGCCCGTCGAAATTATCCACTTTAATATTGGGCATACTATTCAGGCTTTCCCTTATCAATTCCATCCTCTCCTCCACAGTAAATAGAGGAGTCTTGGCAGGATTGACAAGGACAGCCACTATCAGTTCATCAAATAGCTTTGATGCCCTCTTTATTATATCTATATGTCCATTTGTTATTGGATCAAAACTCCCAGGATATACAGCCCTTTTCATACAATTATATCCCTTTCTATATATAATACCAATGATTCCCCATATCTCTTTTCTCTCACTATATTAAGAGACTCCTTGTTAATATTACTTCTTACAGAAGTCTCCCATATTATAATACCACTATTTGCAAGTATTTCTTTATCCAAAATCTCTCTGATAATATCTGAGCAGTCAAGCCCATAGGGAGGGTCCAAAAAGATAAAGTCGTACTTGGTATCTATACCCTTGATAAAACTTTCCACCGTCATCTGATAGATCTCTGCACGATCCAGACAGTCCAAGGTCTCAAGATTTTTTCTTATTGTATTTACACATACCCTGTTCTTATCAACAAATGTAACCCTACCGGCACCCCTGCTTAAAGCCTCTATCCCTACCGTACCAAAACCGGCATAGAGATCTAAAAAAGTAGAGTTGATTATCCTGCCTCCTATAGAATCAAAGATAGCCTCGCGAACAGAACTCATAGTGGGTCTTACTTTGACATTATTAGGAACAAATAGCTTCCTCCCCTTAAATATACCCCCAGTTATGACTATTTCCATCCACTAACCTGTACTCAAAAATTCTAAGAGTTTAGAGGTTTCAACCTTTTCCCTGAGTTTTTTATGAGAATAGAGATTGGGATCTCTCTTTAAAAGACTAATAGCTTCCTCCCTTGCTAACTCCAATATCCTTGTGTCACGTATGATATTTCCCACTTTAAAATCTGGAATACCGTGCTGTTTAGTACCATTCAATTCTCCCGGACCTCTGAGTCTCAGATCGGCCTCTGCTATCTCAAAACCATTCTGCGTCCTAGTCATTATCTTTATCCTCTCCCTAGCTTCCTCAGAGTTCAGGTCACTTATAAGGATACAGTAGGACTTCAGGCTTCCTCTCCCTACCCTTCCTCTCAACTGATGCAACTGTGAGAGGCCAAACCTTTCTGCATTTTCTATAACCATAAGGGTAGCATTTGGAACATCTACACCTACTTCTATCACCGTTGTGGAGACCAGTATATTTATATCTCCATTCCTGAACTTATTCATAACCTCTTCCTTCTCACTGATACTCATCTTCCCATGGAGTAATCCAACTTTAAATTCCGGAAATACCTCCTCCTGCATCCTCTTGGCTAAAGCTATGGCAGACTCAGCCTCTAATTTCTCTGACTCTTCTATAAGAGGACAAACGATGTAAGCCTGTTGACCACTCTTTACTATCTTTCTGACCATATTGTAAACCTGAGCCCTCTGTTCACTGGAAGCCCAGTACGTAGCAACTGGTAACCTGCCACTGGGTAGCTCATCTATAACCGAGATGTCAAGGTCTCCATAGAGCGTAAGGGCTAAAGTCCTGGGAATAGGCGTGGCACTCATAACAAGAAAATGTGGTGAAAGACCTTTGTTCCTTAATGCCATTCTCTGCATAACTCCAAATCTATGCTGTTCGTCTATGACTACACCTACAAGGTTCTTAAATTCTATATCCTCCTGTATGAGCGCATGAGTACCGATGACAACCGGAAGGTCTCCAGAAGCAAGTCTTTCCTTTATCTGCTGTTTTTCTCTCTCCTTCGTAGAACCAATAAGTAGAGCGGTCTCAAGTCCTAAGTTGGACAGAAGAGGACCTATTCTGTCATAGTGCTGTTGAGCAAGGATTTCAGTTGGAGCCATAATAGCACTCTGATAACCATTACTGGCAACCACATAGAGGAAATAAGCTGCTACTACAGTCTTACCCGAGCCAACATCACCCTGTAAGAGTCTCTGCATAGATCTTCCACTTGCAATATCCCTCTTTATATCCTCTATTACCCTCTTCTGTGCATTTGTCAGCTCAAAGGAGAGGCTTTTGAGAAATTTATTCTCAGTATTTCTTGAGACCTTTATCACAGGAGCTTCCTCCTTGAGTAAGGACATCCTACGTCTGAGGATGGCAAGCTGAAGGAGGAAAAACTCCTCAAATGCTAATCTTTCTCTAGCTTTCCTGAGACTCTCCTCGCTATCCGGGAAGTGTATATTCTGAATGGCACCCTTTATATCGGGAAATCCATACTTATCAAGTATTTCTAAGGGTACGAACTCTTCTAGCCGATCAAGATACTGATTAAGGGTATTCCAGATTATACCCCTCACTATCTTCTGGCTTAAACCTTCAGTAAGAGGATAGATAGGGATAATTCTCCCGGTATGGACAGTCTCATCCCCGTCAGCAATCTCATAATCAGGATTCTGTATCTCTATCCTGCCAAACCTTCTTATGATATTTCCATAGAGATAGAGTCTGGTTCCCTTTTTCAGGATATTCTTCAGATATGTCTGATTGAACCATACAGCGATGGCTTCACCGGTATTATCCCTTACCCTCGCCTTTATTAAAGTGAGATTATTTCTTATCTTCTCTTCCTGTACATCCACCACATAACAGAGGATCGTCTGATAAGTATCGGACTCCAAAGAATTTATAGGTTTTAAATTACTCCTATCTTCGTATCTCTTGGGTATAAAATAGATCAGGTCATTTAGAGTTTCTACACCTAACTTTTTGAAGAGGACAGCCCTCTTAGGCCCTACTCCTTTTACATACTGGATGGGTATATCCAGAGACAACCATATACACCTCTTTTACTATCTAAGCAATACCTACCACACTTACATTTATCGAAGAAACAGTGAGACCGGTATACTTCTCCAGATCGGTCTTTACGGAGCTGGCTATTATCTCTGCCAGTTCGGGGATGTTTGTCCCATAGGATACTACCACATAAACGTTCACATCTACCTTATCCCCTGAAATATTGACCTCTACACCTTTAGAAGGAGACTCTACCCTGAGGAGATTTGCTATCTCCTCAGTAAATGACTTAGAGCTCATAGCAACTACTCCAGGACACCTCAGGGTAGCATTCGTTACTATATTAGCTATGGCATTAGCAGAAATATTTATCTGCCCCAAAGGATTTTCAACTTTGCTTTCCATAGATTATCCCCCTAAAAAGTATTACTATACTCATTATAACACAAAAAGCCTACATACTTTCAGGGGCACTAACCCCCAGTATATCCAACCCATTCTTTATCACCTGCTGGGTAGCAAAAACCAGCGCCATACGTGCATACATCAGGTGCCTTTCCTCCTGGAGAATCCTCAGAGAATTGTAGAAAGAGTGGAAACTCTTAGCCAAAGACTCCAGATAGGAGGTAAGTCTGTGAGGTGCACGATTGATAAAGGCATTCCTCAGTATATCCGGAAAGTCTTCAAGGGTTATCATAAGTTCTACCTCCATAGGGTCTTTAAGGTATGAGAGGTCACAATCAAATATCCCCTCTATCTCTATCCCACGGAGATCAGCCTGTCTGAAGAGACTGCAACATCTGGCAAATGCATACTGTACATAATAGACCGGATTATTGATAGACTGGGCTTTAGCCAGATCTATATCAAAATCCAGCTGACTGTTCGGGTCTCTCATCACAAAGAAATACCTGGCTGCATCTCTTCCTACCTCGTCAAGTAATTCTCTCAGGGAAACCATCTCTCCTGTTCTTTTTGACATTCTGACTGCAGAACCACCTCTGAACAGATGGACTATCTGATAGATGATTGGTTCAAATGTATTCGGGTCATAACCCAATGCCTCTATCCCTGCCTTCATCCTGGCTACATAACCATAGTGATCTGCACCCCATATATCGATTATGTGAGAAAAACCTCTTTTGTACTTATCCAGGTGATAGGCTATGTCTGCCAGAAAATATGTCGAAGAGCCATCGCTCTTTATAAGGACCCTATCCTTTTCGTCTCCAAATCTCGTAGAGGCAAACCACACCGCTCCATCCTTCTCATAAGTATAACCATTGGCTTTAAGTATTTCAAAAGCCTCTTTTAAAAGATTCTTCTTATGTAAGGTGCTCTCTTTGTACCAGCAGTCAAACCTTATACCAAAAAGTTCTAGATCTTCCCTCTGCCATCCGAGAATTGTGTCCTCAGCAAATTCTTTAAGGGTCTCCAACCTCTGTCTTTCAGGAAGATTCCAGATATTACTGCCAAATCTTTCAAGGGCTAACCTTGCTATATCTTTTATATACTCTCCATGGTAACCTTCTTCGGGGATTTCAAACTGTTCCCCTAAGAGTTCTTTCATCCTGGCTTCTACGGAGAGAGCCAGGAGATTCATCTGAGTCCCCATATCATTCACGTAAAACTCTCTCTCGACTGAATATCCAAACCACTCAAAGATATTAGCCAAAACATCCCCAAGAGCCCCACCTCTTCCATTACCAACGTGCAAAGGACCCGAGGGATTGGCACTTACAAATTCTATCTGAACCCTCTTACCGTGTCCTTCGTCAGATCTTCCATATTGCTCTCTCTTTTCCAGTATGTCCTTTACTACAAGATGGAAAGCCTTCTCCTTAAGGAAGAAATTTATAAAACCACCTTTTATGTCCACCCTATCAATAAGCTCCAGAGGATCGCTAAGATTCTCCACAATCAATTTTGCTATCTCATAAGGAGATCTTTTAAGGACCTTAGAAAGATTGAATGAGATAGACGAACTATAATGACCAAACTCTGGATTTTGAGTCCTGTCAACTACCACCTCTACCTTTTGGAAGTTACTTTTATCTAACGATTCTGATATCCTATCTCTTATGTATCCTTTCAGTATCATCTCACATATCTCCCCACGTTTATAACTATATTAATAGCATCTATTAGATTCTTTTTCTCTAAGGAGTCCACAGTATCTGTGTACCAGTGCCAGTTTACAGGAAAACCCCTATCATCAAGAGCTATGATCGTTCCAGCATTATAATTTCTGGCTAAAAATACCGTAGCATCAGTAGAAAGACCAAGGTAAGGTCTAAAATCAACATCTATCCCCTCGCTACACCTCTTTATTATATCCAGCCAGTCGTTTTTTACCTTGAATATCTTCCACATCCCTTCTTCGGTAGCTACCGTAAGTCTTCCTGATCCAAGATTATCGAGGTTCAGTATAAGGGCATCTCTAATAAATTCCCTGTATCTCTTCTCCAGAGCCTCTGCCCCATAGGTACCCGATTCTTCCCCTCCAGTAAATACCACCCAGAAGGGCACACCTTCTTCCGTTAATATCCTGGCACTGCACAGGGCAGTTATGACCCCTGAACCATTGTCATTGCCACCAGGACTAAACCCCATAAAAATCTCCCTATGTATATGGGCACCTATAAGGAACAATAGATAGAAGGAGGGAATGAGTCCTAAGTAGGACCACAACTTCAGTGGAAATATAAGATTAAAGAATGTAAGGATCAAAACGGCAAGACTAGAACCAGTTGTGAGTAACATAGAAACTCTGGGAGAGGTAACATACCTGGGATTAAAAAATATCGAGGTTCTGGCAGAATCGATATGTGCTGTTATGATCAGTTTGGGTCTATCCGTATTTTTACCAATCACATTCTGCGATATCCTGGTTCTGAATAGGTTGGTAATATTATGAAAGGTATCGAGCTCCCTAAATTCAAGAAAAGTAACAACCAGAGCCAGGAAAAAGGGGAAGAATCTATCAAAAAATGTAAAAAGGACAGAGAAGACCAAGAGTCCCCAGACGAGTATATAAGGATAAGAATAGGTTGGAACAACCTTGAATGTCTGAACCTCGGTATAAAGTCCAAGACTTCTGAGTTTATCCTCTAACCAACCAGCAAGTTCTCTCTCTTTGTCTGAACCTGTAGGCCTAGGACCAATCTCTCCAATCCTGGATATTGCCTCTTCTAATAAATCCATATGGTTACTCCCACTCTATAGTTGCTGGTGGCTTGGAGCTTATATCATAAACCACTCTATTAACCCTTGGGACCTCGTTTATTATTCGATTAGATATCGTCTCTAAAAGAGAGTAAGGCAGTCTCGCCCAGTCTGCAGTCATACCATCCTCACTCAGAATAGCCCTTATGGCTACCACATGTCCAAAAGTCCTTCTATCTCCCATTACCCCCACACTCATCTCTGGCAAAAGGACACCGAAATACTGCCAGAGTTCTCTACTTAATCCAGCCTTTTCTATCTCTGTGGAGATTATATGATCTGCCTTTCTTATTATCTCCAGTCTTTCTCTGGTGACCTCCCCTATAATCCTTATAGCCAGCCCCGGACCTGGAAATGGCTGACGATAAACGATCTTCTCGGGAATACCCAGAGAAAGTGCGACTCTTCTGACCTCATCCTTGAAAAGATACCTCAATGGCTCGACCAGTTTTAACCTCATCCTCTCTGGTAGACCACCAACGTTATGATGGGTTTTTATCTTATGAGCCTTCTGGGAACTGGTTGCACTCTCTATGACATCAGGGTATAGAGTCCCTTGGGCAAGGAAGTCTATATTCCCAAGCCTAACTGCCAACTCCTCAAATACACTTACGAATTCATGTCCTATGATCTTACGCTTCTCCTCGGGGTCAGTTACACCCTTTAACCTCTCCAGGAATCTATCTGTAGCATCTATGTATTCTACCTTCATATTGAAGCTCTTCAGTGTATTCAATACCTGATCGACTTCGTTCTCTCTAAGTGTCCCCTGATTGACAAAGATACAGGTAAGATTATCACCGATAGCTTTATGGACAAGTACAGCAGTAGTTGTAGAATCCACACCACCGCTCAATGCACATATAACCCTACCATCTCCAACGGTATTCTTTATATTCTCTATAGCCTCGTTTATGAAATGCTCTGGGGTCCAATCACCGCTACAGTGACATATCTTGTAGAGAAAATTCTTTATTATTCTGTCACCATTTATAGTATGGACCACCTCTGGATGGAACTGAACAGCAAAAAGTCTCCTCTCGGGATCTTCCATAGCAGCTATAGGCGTATTATCGGTGGAGGCGGTAATCCTGAAGTTATCTGGTGCTTTTATCACTATATCGTTGTGGCTCATCCAGGCAATAAACTCCTTCTCCAGTCCATCAAACAGCGGGGAATCCGATTCAATCTTCAAAAGCGTCTTACCAAATTCTCCTTTCTCCCCTCTTATTACTTTGCCTCCAAGCATATAAGCCATAATCTGCATTCCATAACAGATTCCCAGCACAGGATATTTACCACTAAATACAGAAGGACTACACCTAGGAGCCCCCTCTTCATATACACTAGAAGGTCCACCAGAAAGGATTATCCCTTTAGGATTTCTCTTCTCTATCTCACTGAAAGGGACATCGCATGGTAAAATCTCGGAATATACCTGTTGTTCTCTTACCCTCCTGGCTATGAGATTCGTATACTGGGAACCAAAATCGAGTACCAGTACTACCTCTCTCATCTTCTTATTACCTCAAACTTTGTATAAGGTATTAATACATCGGGAACTCTTATACTTCCATCCTTATTTTGATAGTTTTCCATTATAGCAATAATTGCCCTGCCTATAGCCAGGGCGGTCCCGTTTAGAATATGTACATAATGGACATCACCATCCTCATCCCTGTATCTTATATTTAGACGCCTAGCCTGGAAGTCGGTACAGTTACTGCAGGAATGAGTCTCTCTATACCTGTTCTGTCCTGGTAGCCATGCCTCTATATCATACTTCTTACTGGCGGGGAATCCCAGGTCTCCTGCACATATAAGAACAACCCTGTAAGGGATATTCAATCTGCTCATTATCTCCTCTTCGATAGAAAGCAGAAACTCATGCTCCTCCCAGGATTTTGTAGGTAAAGTAAAGGATACCATCTCAAGCTTATCAAACTGATGAACCCTCAAGATTCCCCGAGTATCCTTACCTGCAGACCCTGCCTCCCTCCTGAAACAGGAGGAAAAAGAGATAAATCTCTGAGGGAGGTCTTTTATATCGAGTATCTCATCTTTAAACATAGGAACAACAGTATGTTCTGAGGTTCCTGCTAGCCTTAACTCATCTAAGGGTATCTTATACATCTGATCTTCAAGTTCTGGGAGATATCCGAGTCCATAAAGGATGTCCTCTCTGACAAGTACCGGAGGTATTACCGGGACAAATCCTTTCTCTACAAGCAGGTCTGTAACAAATCTGATGAGTGCATACTCAAGTATGACCAGCTCACGTTTAAGATAGTAGAATCTGGAACCACTTACTTTTCCTGCCCTTTTTATATCGATCAAATCCAGAGTCTCTCCCAACTCTAAATGGTCCCTAGGGGTAAAATCAAACTGCGGTATACTTCCACAATATTTTATCGGTATATTATCGGATTCATCCTTCCCTTCAGGGACACTCTCATGGGGAAGATTCGGTAGAGTTAATATAAGATCATTAAGGGAATCCTCTACCTTCTTTAGCTCCTCCTCAAGCTCTCTCAATTTTGGCACTATCTCTCTAATCCTTGAGATGAGTGCATCTCTATCTTTAGGGTTCTTCTGTATCTCTTTAGAAGTCACATTCTGAAGGTGCCTGAGACTATCTACCTCTTTAATAAGGTCCTTCCTCCTCTGGTTTAAAGACAGTATCTCATCTATAGGGGCATCTACTCCCTTTTTCTTTAAAAGATTCCTGACTTCTTCTGGTTTAGCTTCGATAAGTCTTATATCTATCATAATAGAGCTCCCAATACTCCTCCTATTAGAAGTCCTGGTAACAGATTACCTACCTTTATCTTTCCTATACCTAAAAGATTTATCCCAATTCCGATAATCATTAATCCTCCAGCTACAGTGATACAGTTTACAGAGCTTTCAGGGAGAACATTTCCAAGCATAGAGGCCAGTACTGTCAGAATCCCCTGATATCCCAGTACTGTTAACGAAGAGAATATAACGCCTATACCCAATGATGCAGATAATACCACAGATGAAATCCCATCCATTATAGACTTTGTAAGCAAGATATTATACGTACCCTTTATCCCATCTTCTATCGCCCCAGTAATAGCCATAGGTCCCACACAGAAGAGCAAGCTAGCCGCCATAAAGCCCTGTGTAAAGGTAGCAGTATTGCTTGAAGTCCTCTTTTTGAGGGCGTCCCCCAATCTCTCCAGGAAAGACTCTATATCTAGCAATTCACCTATTATACCACCAAAGGCAAGACTTATCAAAACAATGATGGACTCCTTTATATCTCTGGCACCAAAAGCCATCTTCAGTCCTACTGTCAGGGTAAATAGCCCTACAGACTGTATAGCTATCCTCTGCAACCTCTCAGGAAATCTATTTCCCAATACAAGCCCAACAGTACTTCCAACTATAACAGTTACGGTATTTATAACTGTGCCCAGAATGGTAGATCACTCCTTACCTTATACTTGCTAACTCCCCTTTTTCCTCTTTGGTCAGTATCTTATCTATATCCAGGATGATAATTAACCTTTCGTCCAGCTTTCCCACACCTTCTATAAAATCCGCCTCTATAGTAGTAACTGGAGGTGGAGGTTCTATATTATCCTTAGGTATCCTCAGCACCTCGGTTACTGAATCCACTATTAAGCCTACTGTCTGTGATGATATCTCTACCACTATTATCCTTGTATCAGGCGTAATCTCCTTTTCTGGAAGATTGAACCTCTCCTTTAGATCTATCACAGGAATAATCTTACCCCTAAGATTTATAACCCCCTTGACAAAGGGTGGAGCTTTTGGTACAAAGGTTATGTCTCTGTACTGTATGATCTCCTGGACCTTGTAGATATCTATTCCATAATTCTCATTTAATAAAGAAAAAACTACCAGCTGTCTTTCCTCTGCCATAAAAATTCCCTCCTTTTCATCTTGCACCTTTTAAGAATACAAGAGCAGATGCGCCTACCACACCTGCATTTTCCCCTAAAGTTGCTCTGGTTATTTTTACATCCCTTCCGCCGGGAAGGGCATAGGTATCCACTATCTTTCTTACAGGTCTAATAAGAAAATCTCCAAGATTTGAGACACCACCAGAAAGAAGTATTATATCTGGATTAAATATATTTATAAAACTTACCATTGCATAACCAAGCAGTGTCCCTATCTCTTCTATTGCTTCCAGGACTATGGTGTCTCCACTTTCGGCATATCTCAGGACATCCTCAGGAGTAGCTATAGACTTCCCCTTTTCCTGAAGCTTTCTCATAAGGGCAGGTCCTGAGGCGTATGCTTCTATACATCCGATACCTCCACAGTTACACCTTATCCCATCGTATTTTATGCTCATATGACCCAACTCTGCCCCAACTCCCTTTGCTCCCCTGAATACCTTACCCTCATATACTATTCCAGAACCAATCCCTGTGCCTATAGTAAGACATAAAAGACACCTGGCTCCTCTTCCACCACCAGCCCACCACTCACCAAGAGCGGCAACGTTACCATCATTATCCACATAAGTAGGCAAGCCAAATCTTTTTTCAATTATATCTTTTAAAGGTGTCCCAGCCCAATCTTTAAGATTTGGGGTAGCAGTGACTATTGTTCCAGTATCAGGATCGACCTGTCCTGCTGTCCCTATACCTATCCCCACTATATCCTCTGATATAACTCCCTCTATCGCCTCATACAGATGACTCAGAATCTTATCCCTGCCCTCTTTCCCTTCACTGGGTACTCTTAGACTCTTTATTATATTTCCCTTCTCATCAATAACTGCTGATAGGATCTTTGTCCCTCCAATATCTACTCCAATCGCTCTAGTCATAATTTGTTCCCCTCTAGTGATCTATAAATCATCTCTATAGTCTCCAAAACCAGGAGTGAATTTACTGCATCTATCCTCGTAGGACCGTTATTAATTATACCATTACAGAAATCTGACATCATATTCCTGAAGCAGAGTCTTCTCAAATACAAAGGGTCATATGTAACAACCTCTGGCAGAATAACATTATCTTTTATCCTCCATGCCTCAATACTATTCAAAGCTACACCACCGATTACAATCGAGCCTCTGTCCCCGAATATACTCAAGCTCGTCTGGAGATTCTGAGGATAGATGGAAAAACTACCTTCAAAAGTGGCCAACGCTCCACTGTGGAACTTTAAAAGAGCTACCAGGGTATCTTCTGTCTCGATAGAGTGGGTAAATGTTCCACTTATAGCTCTTACAGACTGGACCTCTCCAAGGAATGATATCAATAGATCCAGATAGTGAATCGCCATATTATAAAGCATACCGCCATCGTAGATTCTACTTCCCCTCCAGGAATTTTCAAAATATTCCTGGGGTCTATACCAGAGCATATGAACACTTCCCAAGAAGATCTTCCCCAGCGTATCCCTTCTCACAGCCTCCAGTGCCAATTCTACAAGAGGATTATACCTCATCTGGGCTACCATCCCTAATTTTAACCCTGAATTATCGGCAATAGAACATAATTCTCTAGCCTCCTCAAGCTTCAGGGCTAAAGGTTTCTCAACAAGGACGTTTATCCCTCTACTCAGCGCATCCTTAGCAATCTCATAGTGGGAGGCATGAGGGGTGGATATAGAAACCAGGTCCAGCTCCTCTTCATCCAAAAGTCTTTTATAATCTGTATAGACACCTTTGGCATTATAAATTGATGCAAACTCTTCTGCCCTCGAATGGTCTTTATCACATACAGCTATAAGGTCTAACTGCGGTATATCTAAAGTGACTTCACCATGCTTATGAGCATTCTGTCCACAACCTATAATTGCGAATCTAATCCTTTCCATAAAAGGACCTTATGACCTCCGCAATCTCTTTTACTTCTTCATTAGTTAATTCTGGCCACATAGGTAAGGCTAAAACCTCCCTGGAAGCTTTTTCCGCCTCCGGGAAATCTCCCTGTTTATAGCCGAGTTCTTTATACACAGCTTGAAGATGTAGTGGTAACGGATAATATACGGTAGAACCAATACCATGGTCTGAGAGATATCTCTGCAGGTTATCTCTATCTTCAGCCCTTATCACATATTGATGAAACGTATGACTGCGTCCGTCTTTAATCGTTGGGACCTTTACATAGGGTATGTCTGCAAGTAAACTACCGTATAGACTAGCTATCTCCTGTCTCCTCTTTATCCAGCTATCCAGATACTTGAGCTTTACCCTCAGTATAGCAGATTGGATCTCATCTAACCTGCTGTTATATCCCAACTCTTCATGATAGTACTTCTTTCTACTCCCATGATTCCTCAGGGCTATTAACTTCTCTCTCAACTCCTCACTGCTAGTAACTATCATCCCGCCATCTCCGTAAGCGCCAAGATTTTTAGTAGGGAAAAAACTGAAACAACCGGTATCACCAATACTACCAGCCTTTCTACCATTGTAAACTGCCCCTATAGCCTGACAGGCATCCTCTATTACAAAAAGATTATACTTCTCTTTAATTCTTAAAAGTTCATCCATATCACACATCTGGCCAAAGAGATGTACCGGAAGGATAGCCTTGGTCCTTTTACCTATCACATCCTCTACCTTTCTTACATCAATATTAAATGTATCCGGTTCTATATCGACAAAAACGGGTCTTGCCCCAAGATTGGATATAACTTCAGCGGTGGCGAAAAAGGTAAATGGGGTGGTGATGACCTCATCGCCAGATCCTACTCCACAGGCTCTTAAAGAGAGTAAAAGGGCATCTGTTCCGGAGGCAACACCAACTGCATATCTTGTACCACAGTAAACAGCTATCTCTTCCTCTAAAAACCTTACATTATCTCCCAAGATAAACTGCCCATTAATCAGCACATCCTGAATAGCCTTATCTATCTCTGTCTTAATTATCTGATACTGCCTCTTAAGGTCAAAACTAGGAATTTTCATCCTTTCTTAATTCCTCCTTAAGATTCTTCCAGAATTCCAGGAAGAAGGCTAAAAATATCCCTAAAAATAGAGAAGCTACCCCAGCAATCAACATATTGAGCATAGTATTGGGTTTACTATGCCTTTCTGGTGGTACGGCATAATCTAAGACTTGAATCTCTACCGACTCTCTAGCTTCGCTTATCTTTGCCTGTTCATACTGAGTAGATAGTGTTGTGTATATAGCCTCCTGTAACTTTACATCTCTCATAAGTCTAGAAAGCTGCAGGCTGAGATCTGGGAGCTTACTTAGCTTTTCATCGTACCTTTCGATAAGTCCAGTTAAACCCTGAAGTTTAGCCTCCAGAGAGATCCTTTTGACACCTAGATCAAACAACTCCGGAGTAGAAAGAGTGCCCAAAGCCTTGGATAATCTTTCTATCTCCTCCTTCATTACCCTCTTTATCTCAGCTATCTGCTGTTTTAACTCAACAACCTTAGGATGGAGTTCTCCATAGTCCTGTAGAAGGATGGCAAGATTGGCTTCGTTTTCTATAAGTTTCTCTCGCCAGGATTGAATCTTTGGATCTGAACTTATAGTTGTTATTGTGAGTAGATCTTTCCCCAAAAGTTCAGCCTGAGCACTAAGAATGTTCTGTAAACTGCTTATCTGCGAATTCACAGCGTCCAGTTCGATCTGGGTAGACTCTTTCTGGGACTGCAGGTTAGCCATATTCTCTATCAGAGCCTTGGTTTCATCAGAGATACTGACCAACCTATATTTATCCTGGAAAGCCTTTAATCTTGATTCTGCCTCACTTAAAGATCTCTCTGTCTCCTTTAACCTTTTTTCTAAAAATAGTCTCTCCCTCTGGGCAGAAGTTAACATAAATCGGGATGTTATATCTTTAAGTGCGGAGATATATGTATTGGATATATCAGCTGCTAATTTTGGGTCCTTCGCCTCTGCAGATATTTCGATGGTATTTTCTTTCGTATCACTTATTTTCACAGATTTCTGCAAGATAGATATAGCCTGCTGTAAACTCTTAGCCTCATAAGTATTTTGTAAGTTCAGCTTTTTTACCACGTACTCTGCAGCCGATCGACTCTTAAGTATAGCTACGTAGTTTGCCCCTACACCGCTTGGTAATCCTACTATTCCAGTTATTGGTAGAGACTGTAATAACTGTGCACTTATACCGCTTCCCTTTTCACTAGGTAAGAGTATCACCGCTTTTGCGGAGTATACCTTTGGGCTCATCTTACTGAAGAGATATGCCCCAATCACAGCTAATAAAAAGATAGTTACTATATAGGTCTTTCTCTTTCTTAAAACCTTTATAAGGTCTACTAGACTTATTTCTTCTTCCATAATCACCACCCGAAGAGAGAACCAAACGTGCTCTTTAATACCCCAATACTCATAAGAATCTGGACAAGGTCCTGCCAACCTTTAAAGAGAATCTCAGGGACATATACTATATCGTCTTCTCTGATCTCTATATCCAGATTACTCTTACCTTTACTGACAATATCCTCATAGTTCACCGTTATCATCTCAGCCTTTTCTCCACTCTGTCTGATGATAGTAACTTTCTTTAAATCTGCCCTTTCTTTAACTCCTCCAGCAGCACTGATATACTCAGTAAGCCTCCTTCCCTCAACATATTCTATGGTACCTGGGTTATTAACCTGTCCTAATACATAGACAAGTCTCCTCAGTTCTGGGACGAATATGCTATCACCATCTCTTAGCAGGATATTATTATTCTCATCTCCCCTAAGGGCATACTCAACATTAAAGAGGATATCTTCCTTCTTACCATTCACAGTACGTTCAACCTTTCCTAAAGTTCTCGTTGCTTTCTCAGTTAAACCTCCTGCTCTGATCAGGACATCTCTCACCCTATCTCCTTCCCTAATCTCATATATACCTGGCTCTCTTACCTGTCCAAAGACTCTAACTGTCTTATCTATAGGAGGAACAAATATTACATCGCCATCTATAAGTCTTAGACTAACATCTTGGGACGTATCTCCCAGAACAAGGACCCTATAGAGATCTATAACTGCAATCTCCTTACCCCCTCTAATGATCTTTATATTCCTTGTACTGGCAGTTGGTAATATACCACCTGCACGAGATATCAATTCTGATACCCTAGAGCCTTCTCTGGCTTGTTCAGGAATAGCCTCTCCAGTTGGGGTTCCACTTACTTCTCCAGTAATTAAAGTAATAGCCCCTGGATTCCTGACCTGACCTAAGACATATACTCTATCTATCCTAGTTGGGATTCTGATCAAATCCTTATCCTTTAGGGGAACTTCAGAGGGCTTAAGGAAATCCAATTCTATGATCTCTCCGGAGATACGCTCAATGATGCCTCCTACTAGGCTTGCTTTAGGTGTAAGCCCTCCTGCCATCTCTATTATGTCTTTTAGTCTGTCCCCTTCTACTATCTCATACTCACCTGGGTTCCTTACCTCTCCTAGTACCTTTACACTCTCTCTCATTACCGGTACGTATATTACATCTCCTGGTAGTAGCTTTATCTCCTCTTCTTCCTTCTCCCCTCTTACAAGCACCTTGTATAGGTCTAGCTCTTTTATTATCCTATTATCCCTTATTAGCTGTATCCTCCTTGTGCTTGCCTGGGGTAGTATCCCCCCTGCCTTCGCTATTAGCTCTGATACCTTTGCTCCTTCTCTTATCTGGCTCTCTCCTAGTACCCCCTCTTGGCTTACTATTGTGAATGATCCAGGATTTCTTACCTGCCCAAGTACGTATATCCTGTCTACCTTTACCGGTATTGTTATTGTGTCCCCTTTTGTTAGTCTTATGTTTGCCTCTTCTTTATTTGCTATGAGGAGTTCGTATAGGTTTATATCCTGTACCTCTTTCTTGTTCTCTCTTATCCTCTCTAGTGTCCCTCCTACTAGGCTTGCTTTAGGTGTAAGCCCTCCTGCCATCTCTATTATGTCTTTTAGCCTGTCCCCTTCTACTATCTCATACTCACCTGGGTTCCTTACCTCTCCTAGTACCTTTACACTCTCTCTCATTACCGGTACGTATATTACATCTCCTGGTAGTAGCTTTATCTCCTCTTCTT